>Ga0255342_1001168_pt1 | contig 39009 bp, 33 predicted proteins | sample wastewater_treat_3_FD_192416 | JGI IMG/M metagenome (GOLD analysis project Ga0255342, IMG submission 192416) | Wastewater microbial communities from Lulu Island WWTP, Vancouver, Canada - plant14 | ecosystem: Engineered > WWTP > Wastewater > Unclassified | place: Canada: Vancouver, British...
GCTCTTTTATTGTAATCTTGATCGTGAAGGCCAATTGATCGGTCAGAATATGAGCGGAGATCATTTCAAAATGATCCCCGCTGACACTTTTTAGAAAAAATGACTTTTTCAGGGACGACTAAATAGGTTTAACGTTTTCGGCTTCCAGGCCTTTTTTGCCCTGCTGTATATCAAAAGACACACGCTGGCCTTCGGTCAACGTTCTGAAGCCGGTGGCCTGTATGGCACTGAAATGAACGAAAACATCTCCGCCGTCATCCTGTTGGATGAAACCGAAACCCTTGTTGGCGTTGAACCACTTCACTTTCCCCTCTGGCATAGTTGTACGAACTCCTTTCATAAATTTATCAAGTCGAATTAAAACTATGACAGAATTTAACGCCGGAAAAACCTTAAAGAATATGTCAGATTGCCTGGATAGGACGAATACCTGAAAAACTTTAAAGCATGTAACGGATTAACCTTGTACCTCAATGTGTTTAAATTCAACTTATTCCCCGGCAGATTTTATCTGCCAAGGCAACCGTACTTAAATAAAGCGCTCTGTTTAGTCAAGTTTTTTTTGTCTTTCATTGATTACGCTTAAACTTTACAGAGAAGTATGCTATTTATAACAAAAGATGCAACCAAACGAGGACGAGTATTAGATGATCAACCCGTATTGAATGATGAGAGAAAGGATTTTCTATGCATAAAAAAACAGTTGCGTTCATGCTGACGATTTTAATATTAATGATTGCATGCGTTTGCAGGGCGGAAATGGATCCTCCGCCGGTGGGAAGCACTTTTCCCGATATTGAACTGCTCAAACCCGGTAATTCTTCTGAACTGAAATACCTGGGATTAGCTGGCAGTGGAAATTTTAAAATCTCTCAAATCAAGGCCGACGTTGTTATTATAGAAATATTCAGCATGTATTGTCCCTATTGCCAGGGAGAAGCCCCTCACATCAATAATCTTTATGCTTTTATTGAAAACAGCCCGATTTATAAGAATAAAATAAAAATGATCGGTATTGCGATTAACAATTCCCTTTTTGAAGCTGAAATCTTCAAGAATAAGTATAAAGTCAAGTTCCCTTTAATTCCGGATGGTGATTTTAAATTGCATAAAACAATCGGGCAGGTCAGGACGCCTTACTTTTTTGCCGTTAAGTTGGCGGATGGAAAAGCGGAAGTGATATACTCCCGGGCAGGCGTTTTGGGAGACTATAAGGCTTTTCTCGAACAAATCTCTAAATCAGCCTGGGGGAAATAGGAGCATGCCATGATCAGGAAAATCATATTAGCGTTTTTCGTATTTTTCTTTTTTGTATCCGGTGCTTATGCCTTATCGGAAGCTTATAAAGATAATGTTTATAATCCCGGGGTGTTAAAGCCGGCAGACAGTGTTCTGAAAGTCAAGGTTGGAGGCGTAGCGCCTGATTTTAAGCTGAAAGCAGTCAGCGGGAAAACAATTGCCCTTAAAGACTACTTCGGCAAGAAAAACGTTGTTATTTCATTTGTTCCGGCTGCATGGACACCGGTGTGTTCAGACCAGTGGCCCGGCTACAATATTATTAAGGATATTTTCGAAAGCCATGATACAGTTTTATTGGGGATCACCGTTGATAGCATTCCTACACTTTTTTCCTGGACCAATCAGATGGGAAAGTTGTGGTTTGAGGTCTTATCCGACTTCTGGCCGCATGGAGCCGTAGCTGAAAAATTCGGGGTTTTACGTTCTGATGGTGTGTCGGAAAGAGCGCTATTCGTGATCGACAAGAAAGGCATTATCCGGTACATTGATGTACATGACATTAATCAACGCCCGCCACTGGAGGCTTTGGTCAAAGAATTAGGTAAATTAAAATAATAAAAATAAGCACTTCACTTAGAATCATCACCGAGAACTTTGATTTCTTCTTGACACAACCCTGATATTCATCTATGCACCTTTCATAGTTTATGAACGCCGGTCATTTTTTTGTTCGCATCTTAATTTTACGGGTAGGTCATCAAGTTGGACGTGGAAGAGAAAAGAAGAAAAAAGAAAGAGCGGGAAAGAGAAAACAAAAGAAATACGATATTGAAAGCGGCACGGAGGCTTTTTTTTGATCGAGGTTTCAAGGCTGTAACCGTTGACAGTATTGCCGCAAAATCTGAAATCAGCAAAGGATCGATTTATCTCTGTTTTGAAAGTAAAGAAGAAATATACACTCAGATTTTAATTGCCGATAACATTGCACTTTACGAAAGAATAAAAAACTTTTCCTCTATCGAGGCCTCTTCTACTCAACTTTTACATGAATTCGCCAGGATTTATGTCGATTATTTTCTCAACGATAAGGAACTGTTCAGGATTCTGATGACTTTCATGATGCAGACCGGGCAGATGCATCTCACGGACGAGCAAAGCAACGAACTGATCCGGTCAACCAATCAAAATATCATGATCCTCTCTCAAATTATTCAAAAAGGAATTGATTCCGGTGAATTTTCTCCGGTGAGCAATGTCTGGCAGTTACAAAATGCCATCTGGGGCATGTTAAACGGTGTGATTTCTCTTTATCTTTTTACCGGTAATCCGATTAAAAGAATGGAGCGCATTCATGGCACCGTACGGGAAAGTCTGGAGATTATGATTAAAGGTATGAAGCCATAATTTTTGGGGGGAATGGTCCGGTTTTGAGCAGAAGGCGGTAACTTGATTCATGCAATATTGTCTTATTGACCGCTTTGAAATATTTTTTTAAATTCCTGTTCCGCTTCTCGCAAAATATTTTCCACGTCTTTTTCCAGTTTTTCAAATCGTTCAATGATGGCTCTTGCCTGATCCGTCAGTTGCAGAGCTTTTTCTTTTTCGCTGGTTGATACCAGCTTCTTGTCCATCCGTTCCTCTGACGCCTTCAGTCTTCCCCATGCCGCACGGTAGGACATTCCCAATTCCTTTGCTGCCGCGTTCAAGCTGTGCTGCTCTTCAATAGATTTGAGTATTTCATCCCGTCCTTTTCCAAAAATGACTTTGCCGTTTTCTTCAATCCAAATTTTGTATTTAATTTCCATGGGGAATCTCCTGATCCACTGAAGTATTTTACTTATAGATGCGGACCATACGGTATGTCAATAAAATTTGTAAGGAGTGTTTTAGACGCGAAATTATCACATTGTAATGGTGATTTGAAGACATGCCTGAAAATCATCTGTTGAATTCAGATATGGTTTTGGTCACAATATTCTTGACTATTTTATATGATTGCTTGTATTTTTAGATTGCTGCTTATCTTAATAAATCAAGGAGGGTACAAGATGTCCAAACTGGTGCGTTTCGGTGTTTCACTGGAAGAAGATCTTCTGGTAAAATTCGACCGTCACATTAAACAGAAAAAATACACCAATCGCTCGGAAGCTTTACGCGATATGATTCGCGATGAGCTGGTCAAAAAGGAATGGACGGAGAATAAGGAAGTGACCGGCGCGATCACTCTGGTTTATGATCATCACACCCGGGAGCTTGTCAATAAAGTGCTTGACGTTCAGCATGATTTCCACGCCTGCATTCTTTCTACCCAGCACATTCATTTGGACCATCACAACTGCTTTGAAATTGTCGTGACCAAAGGTAAGTCCAAGGAAATCGAAAAGCTCTATCAAACACTGAAATCCATCAAGAGTGTAAAGCACGCCGGTTTTATGATGGCGACCAAGGGAGATGATTTACCTTAATGGTCTCCATGACGCCGCAGGCGGCATCAAAAATGCCTTGACATAATCATCTTATATACATACCTTCGATAACCAAAGGCCCATTCAAGGCCGCCAATATGAACAACCACTTCAAAACCGGAGGGCTTCTGTTTAAAAAAATAAACGGGCAGAGAACACCTATCATTTGACCACGCGGGGAAAAATGTAATAACCTGGGCATTATCCGTTGCCGAAAGCGGATTTTGCTGCTTTGCAAAATAGAAAAAGGGTATTGGATATAAGATACTGGCTCACGACCTTGTCGCTTGGGCTACATGGAAAGAGAAAATGGTATTCAAAAAAATCCGGCCCAACGCGGATTTCCTATTGCCTGTCATTTCAGAAAACGATCAAAATAATTATTGATATTTAGGGGGCGTTATTTGATGAAAAAGAAAGATTTACTCAAAAAGAAAGTTGAACCTATTGACATTAAAAAGATCGACAGCACGGACATTATCAGTGCCATGAAAAACATGTCGTTTTCCGCCCGCGATTTGGCCAATGCGGCCGATCTTTACGACCGTATGCTGAAAGATAAAAATTGCGCGGTTATCCTTACCCTGGCGGGTTCCACTTCCGCCGCCGGCTGTATGCAGGTTTATGTAGATATGGTGAAAAATAATATGATTGATGCCATCGTGGCCACAGGTGCTTCCATAGTGGACATGGATTTTTTCGAAGCTCTGGGATTCCGGCATTATCAGGGGACGCCTTTTATTGACGACAAATTACTGCGCAAGTTATACATAGACAGGATTTATGACACCTATATCGATGAAGAACAGCTTCAGGTTTGCGATCGCTCTATCAAAAAAATAGCGGACGCGCTGGACCCCCGTCCTTATTCATCACGGGAGTTCATCCGTGAAATGGGCAAGTATTTACAAAAACATTCTAAAAAGAAAGATTCACTGGTCCAGGTTGCTTATGAATATGATGTTCCCGTATTTTGCCCCGCTTTTTCGGACAGCTCCGCGGGGTTTGGGCTTGTACTGCATCAGACCGAACGGCCGGAAAATCATGTTTCCATTGATTCTGTAAAAGATTTTCTGGAATTGACCATGATTAAAATCAAAGCCGGAGGCACCGGTTTGCTAATGATTGGTGGCGGCGTCCCGAAAAATTTTGCACAGGATACGGTTGTCTGCGCGGAGATACTGGGAAAAGAAGTTCCCATGCATAAATATGCCGTTCAGATCACGGTAGCCGATGTCCGCGACGGCGCATGTTCCAGCTCTACTCTGAAAGAAGCCAATTCGTGGGGTAAGGTTGACGCATCTTTTGAACAAATGGTCTATTCCGAAGCCACCATCGCCCTGCCGCTTCTGGCCAGTTACGCTTATCATAAAGGAAACTGGAAGAAACGTAAAAAATGGAAGCTTGCCGAAATATTTAAACCTCGAAGTAGTTAGGGAAAGGGGGGAGCAAATCTTTACCCTTGACATTTCGATAGCAGGGACAGCGCTCATTTATTGATATGAAGAACATTTTTTTATGTGTTTTGCTTGCTCTGGTTCCGCCATGCCATGAAGCCGAGCAGCGAACCGATAGAAAACAAACCTCCCGTCATCAGGGATACAAACAGAACTCCCTTGTTTGACAGGATGGTCAGTGCTTCGATGCAACCCACTCCGACAATCGATGCGTAAATCAGGCAGGGAAGAAAATAATCGCGGTTTCTTTCGGTCAGATATGACTTGTTCATGAAATAGCAAATACGGTAGGGAATGAAGATCATCATCGTCGTGAGGATCCAGCCGAAGTAGTTCTGCATGGGAATCCCATAGAAAACAGACCCGGCGGGCAGATGATGGACAGCCGTCCATACCCACGTTCCTTTGGTTACCCAGAGGGGGTCGATGAGGATATCGAGCGCGGTCATCGCCATGGAGTCGAGGACGGCGAACAGAAACATCGCCGCCCAGCCGGTATAACGCCCGCCAAACGCGGCATCGACCGTGATGGTCGAAACATACATAAACATGAACCAGGACAGGGGAATCAGCCAGGGAACCGTTCCGAGCGCCTTGGGTCCGAGAACATTTCCATAATAATACTCACCAAAAATGACTCCGGTTTTCACCCCTTCATATTCCATAATAAAGGATATAATAAATGTCAGCACAGCAAGGACGATCACGCTCTTTCTGCCGATGTACGTATCGCCGTGAAGCAGCGCAAAGCCTGTAAATATCGCGCCCATAATCATATTGTAATAAATTGGAGAGATTCTGCCGGCCGCGTCCCAGGCTAGGTTCAGATAGACCGAAAGCAGGACGATGAAGAAGAGAGTGTACAGCAGCTTTTTATTTTTCACGGAGTTCTCCTGCAGGAAGTTTTTTTGATGTCTATAATCATCTTGTTGCCTCATTAAAAAATGTTACCGAGGAAAGAGAGTAGACAAGAAACGTTGCCTCACAAAAGATGTTACCGGAGCCGGGTAATCCTTTTGAGCTTCATTTCGATGATGTTTTTTAACTCAAAAGGGTTAATGAGTTCAAGTTGTTTTTTTAAGGGAGAATAGGGAATGGGGTCAAATCTTTACCCTTGAAATTTCGTGAAGCAAAACAAAATTCTTTCAGAGCGCCAGGCATAAGGCTCCCGCTTTCTTTTCTCTCATTCATTGAAGCGGTAACCTTATGGCTGTACATCTGCCATTGACAGCGATACTCTCCATGTGAAATAACGCATTCACAAAACTCGTCCGGAGAGAAGATTTGCAAGTCGTCAGGCCCAATATCCGGCAAATCCGGCAGAATCTCGATTCTGTCATGATTGCCGATTATTATAATATTGTCCGCCAGCTCAAAAGCATTGAAGATCATGGGGCTGCTGACGAAAAGTCTGTTTTCAAAAAATTAAACCGCCTGAAAAGAATTGCCGATATTTCCAGCATGCGCTATCGCGGCCGCAAGCGTAATGCTCCCGCCGTCAGGTTTGCGCAAAATCTGCCGATTATTGCCAAAAAGAGGGAGATTATTGAATGCATTCAAAAACATCAGGTCACGATCATCACCGGCGAGACCGGATCGGGGAAAACGACGCAGATTCCCAAAATGTGTCTTGCGGCCGGTCTGGGTCTGCGCGGCGTGATCGGCCTGACTCAGCCCAGGCGCATCGCGGCCATCAGCATTGCCCAGCGTATTACTTCGGAATTGGGCGAGGAGTGCGGTCAATCGGTTGCCTATAAAATCCGTTTTGAAGAGAAAAGTTCAGCCGAACCCTTCATTAAAGTCATGACCGACGGCATTTTGCTTGCGGAAACGGTGAAAGACCGAGACCTGCTCGCCTACGATACTATCATTGTGGATGAAGCTCATGAGCGCAGTCTGAACATCGATTTTATTCTGGGCTATTTGCGCACCCTGCTTACCAGAAGAAAAGATTTAAAGGTCATTATTACTTCGGCTACAATTGATACGGAAAAATTTTCCGAGGCTTTTAACAACGCGCCGGTTATTAAGGTTTCCGGTCGGATGTATCCGGTGGAGGTGCGCTATCGTCCGGTTGATCCGGAAAAGGAGGAAAAAGGCGAAACAACCTATATTGATGAAGCCGTTGCCTGCGTGGAACAGTTGCAGAGGGAACATCGTTATGAAGACATTCTGATTTTCATGCCAACCGAGCAGGACATCCGCGAGACCTGTAATCTATTATCGAAAAGATGCTCCGGTCTGATTCTGCCCCTGTATGCGCGCCTGTCCGGTTCCCAGCAGAGACTTATTTTTGCCGAAGCCTCCCGGCAGAAAATCATTGTGGCCACCAACATCGCGGAAACATCGCTGACGATTCCCGGCATCAAGTATGTGATTGACTCGGGACTGGCGCGTATTCTGGAATACAATCCGCGCAGTCAGACCACCGGCCTGCCGATCAAACCGATTTCCGCAAGCAGTGCCGAGCAGAGAAAAGGGCGCTGCGGCCGTGTGCAAAACGGTATTTGCATCCGGCTTTATTCGCAGGAGGAGTTTTCCCAAAAGCCTCCTTACACACCGCCGGAAATCATGCGTTCCAATCTGGCCGGTGTCATCCTGCGGATGCTGGAGCTGAATCTCGGTGCGGTCACATCCTTCCCGTTTATCGACAGGCCCCAACCCAAAAGCATCCGCGATGGCATAGACATCCTGCGAGATCTGGGAGCGCTGGTTAAAGATGACCGTGCTGAAGAAACAACCCTTTATAAGCTGACGGAAACCGGCTGGAAGATGGCAGCCTTTCCGCTCGATCCCCGCGCATCCCGGATGCTGATAGAAGCGCAGAAGGAAAACTGCGTCAACGAAATCGCCATCATTGCCGCCGCCTTGAGCATTCAGGACCCGCGCGAACGTCCCTATGAAAAAGCGGACGAGGCATCCAGAGCCCATGCTCAATTTGCGCATCCGGAATCGGACTTTTTAACCTATCTCAATATCTGGAACCGCTATCACGGCTCATTGGAGAGTCTGCCGACGCAAAGCAAGCAAAGAAAATTCTGCCGCGACCACTTTCTCTCTTACAAGCGAATGATTGAATGGCGGGACATTTATCACCAGATTATCGACATTATCGGCGGCAGCAATAAAACGGCAAAGCCGAAGAGACAGCACAAGATTGAAATCAATCAGGACATTTCCGATAGGATTCATCGCTGCGTTTTGAGCGGGTATCTTTCCAACATTGCCCGGAAGAAAGAAAAAAACTTTTACAATGCGGCCAAAAGCAGAGAGGTGATGATTTATCCCGGCTCCGGGCTGTTCAATCAAGCGGGGCAATGGATTGTGGCTGCGGAAATCAGCCTGACCTCACGGGTTTTTGCCCGCAACGTTGCCAATATCAATAGCGATTGGCTGGAGAAGCTGGGCGGCGACAACTGCCGCTATACGTATGCCGCCGCCCACTGGGAGAAAAACCGCGGACAGGTGGTTGCCCTGGAAAAGGTGACGCTTTTCGGCTTGACCATTGTGGAGGGCCGTCCCGTTGCTTATGATAAAATCAATCCTGAAGAAGCCAAATCCATATTCATCCGGGAAGCGCTGGTCACCGGAGAGGTGGCGCGCCGGATTCCTTTTCTGCAACATAACCTGTCTTTATACGAACGGGTCAGAACGATGGAAGAAAAACTGCGCCGGCGCGGCATTGTTGCCAACGAAGATACGATTGCCGAACTTTATGAACAAAGACTGCCGGTGCTGTCCGATATCCGGTCTTTGCTGAATTTGATCAAAGAAAAAGGTGGCGACGAATTTTTACGTTTCCGTGAAGAGGAATTAATCGCTCATGAACCGGATGAAGAAGAAATTTCTCAATTTCCTGATCAGATCAAATTGAAAGATGCCTCCTTGCGTTGCACCTATCGTTTTGAACCCGGCAAACGAAATGATGGCGTAACGGTCAAGGTTCCTGTGGGCCTCGTCTCCAGCACCGCCGGGGAAAACGTCGAACGTTATCTGCCTTCACTGCTGAAGGAAAAGGCTGTTCATTTATTAAAGGCGCTTCCCAAATCAATCCGTCAGAGAATTCCGTCTCCTGCCCAGACCGCGCAGTTATTGCTGGAAGACGAATCTTATTTAAACAAACCTCTGCCGCAGGCCTTAAGTGAAATGCTGCGGGATCAATACAAGATAACAGTCCCCCGCGATGCCTGGGCCGTGGAGAAACTGCCGGATTACCTGAATATCCGCTACAGTGTGGTTGACGAAAAGGGAAAGGAGATCGGGGACAGCCGGGACATTCATCTTCTGCAAAAGGAACTGGCCGAAACGGTCAACGCGTCGGCTTTGGATAAAATCAGAGGCGATTGGGAAAAGGAAGGAATCATCGCATGGGATTTTGGTGAACTGCCCACGCAGATTCCTCTCAGAGGAACTCATGGTTTGATCGGCTACGCCTATCCGGCGCTGATTGTTGAGGATGACTCGGTTAATCTCCGGCTTTGCTTTGATGAAAAACAAAGCGCCTTTCATCATCAGCGGGGGATCGCGGCTCTTTATGAAATTCACTTTGCCGATCCAATGAAACAACTCATGAAGAATGCTGTCCTGAAACCCGCGCTGAAAAACATTGCGGAAAATATCGGCAAATCCAAACAACTTGAACAATCCATTGTCAACCGGGTAAAAAAAGATTTGTTTTTTAGGCCGTGGCGAACACGCGATGAATTTGTCGCGCATGCCCATTCTCTGAATACCCAAATCCTGCCATACGGACAGCAGGTGCTTACAGCAATAGAACCCGTCTTGAAAGCTTTTGATGATACTTGCACCTTGCTCAATAAACTGATTGCAAAAAATAGAGGCAATCATCCTGTTTTGAATTTTCTAAAAGAAGTCCGGACGGAGCTGCACAGTCTTGTGCCGATTGAGTTTCCGGAAATTTATACCTTTGAGCGAATGAAGGAACTGCCGCGCTATTGCAAGGCTCTTGCTCTGCGGGCTGAACGGGGAAGCCTCAATCTGGCCTCAGCGCAAAAGAAACTTCAGGAGGTTTTGATTTACGCCCAACAATTACAAACAATGATTGCTCCGGAGATCAATGATTCCACACTGCCGCAAATGGATATTCACGAAATCACCCGGTTTAAAGAAAACATTGCCGTGGACTGTCCGGAAGAAAAGAAAACCATGATCGAAGAATTTTTCTGGATGATTGAGGAATACAAGGTCTCGCTCTTCGCGCAGGAACTTAAAACGCCTTACCCTGTTTCACCAAAGAAATTGAATCTGCTCGTTGGAAAGATTAAAGATTTCTAGTGTGACGAATGATATGCTGCTCTCATGACGGTACTTTCCGTTTTTTGAGCTGGATGTGTCCGGTTTCGCCTAGAGAATTTGTCTTAACCAGCCGAAGAGCGTGTTCCCTCGCAGCAGTTCCTTTTCCATTTTTCTGAGATTTTTTACGAAATCAGGCGGCTGGCTGGTCAAGTGACTTTCTCTTGTAACGTACTTGGCTTCCGGGTCGAGTTCCCGGACAACTTGAGCCGGGTTTCCCAACGCCACCGAGTTGGCGGGAATATCGGTTCGCACCACCGACCCGGCGCCAACCACGCTGTTTTTGCCGATGGTGACACCTTTGCAAATGATGGTGCTGTCCCCGATCCAGACGTTTTCTTCCAGCTTGACCGGCCGCGGCTCATCGGCAGAGATTCGATTGACGATATTGTGCCAATTGCTGTCCGTCGTGAAGGAGTAGGCACCGATCAGGCAGTTTCTGCCAATATCGACGCTGATGCCCGCCGAAATGCGCGCGCAATGGGCGATAACGGTGTAATCTCCTATATTGATGCTGCCGCCCGCCTTGGTCGTAGGCCAGCAGGTGATGCTCGTTCTTTTTCCCTTGGAGGCGATGATGCTGACATAGTTTCCCACGTTGATGTCAGGACCGAAGACTTCTATGTTCCAGGGATAGGTAAACGTTGTGCCCCGGCCGCAGCTTGCAAAATGACGCTTCAGAAAATGGTGAGCGTAAAGTTTGTGAAAACGGGCCACCGCAGCCTTGACGTAATATGGTCTGTATTCTTTATCCAATTAAACTCCTTGCTTTGCGCGTGCCCGTGTGACGCAACATTCAGTCCTTGCCGCGCGTCCGTTTTGATTTTTTTTCAACCGGCAATTGGCAAGCATATAGGACAGGAGATCTGTTTTTGTCAAGACATGTATCGACGTTCGCATATCTGATTCCTGTTGATTTTATGAACATACTATTTTATCCTGATGCAACTTTCGATAAGGTCAAATGAAAATGACACAAAATGATATTAACCGTTTGATGTGCGCAAAAAGTCTTCTGGAAAATCCGGGCCTTGCCGCAAGATTGACCAATGTGATCGGCATGCCCTTTGAAAAGGCCTTCAGTTATCTGCCGGAGAAATGGGCAGGTCTCATACAAACCATCACACAAAAGTCCTTAACCCATGCTCTCGATGTCGCGGTCAAGACCATCGATCACCATGAAACAAAGTCCTCCAGGGACGCTTTTCACAAACTTCTGGTGTTGACATCAGGCGGCGTTGGCGGAGCTTTCGGCCTTCCCGCCCTTGCCGTTGAGTTACCGGTGACCACTGTTATTATGTTCCGGTCTATAGCTGACATTGCCAGAAGTGAAGGGGAAAACATCCGGATGGTTGAAACAAAACTGGCCTGTCTGGAAGTTTTTGCTCTGGGCGGCAGTTCGGAAAAGGATGACGCGGCCGAAAGCGGATATTTTGCCATCAAGGCGCTTCTCGCCAGGCAGGTATCAGAGGCGGCGAAATATATTTTGGAAAGGGGCGTTGCTGAAAAGGGCTCACCTGTGCTGGTAAGGCTGATTGCGTCTATCGCCTCCCGCTTCGGAGCTACCGTTTCACAGAAGGCGGCCGCTTCAGCTGTGCCGGTCATTGGCGCTGCCGGCGGGGCTTTAATCAATTCTATTTTTATGGACCACTTCCAGAATATGGCCAGAGGACACTTCATTGTCCGGCGTCTTGAAAAGCATTATGGATATGAAGAGGTTCAGAAAATGTATGTCAAGGTCTGATGCGGAAGAGGGTCGGGTGATGGGCCAGCCTATTACATTTTCAAGAAAACGTATGGGGTTTTTCATCCCGCTATTTTGCGATGACCGGTTCAGCTTCAATCAGGCTCATCAATAGCGAATAATTGAATGCTTCGTTGGCGTGAAGCTCAATGCGCTGATCAATATTTCCCTTACGGTCAAAAAGAACTTTTCTTTTCAGCTCCCCGGACGATGTGTAGCGCTTTATTTGAAGTCTCTTAGGCTCGGTTTCGACAACATCAACCCAGGATCCATCTTTTTCGTGATATCGGCAAACGGTCGATCCGTCAGGAAGATAGCCTCTGCTTTCCAATTTTCCCTTAGGCTCCAAAAAAATCAGCTTAATATCCGCAAGCATATTCTTGGCGACATTTTGGGCATCAAAGGGAGGAAAGGCTCTCGTTGTTTTCAGATTGTCCGGGGTTGATTCGGCTTCAAAAAGTACCATACCTTCCGGCGTTATGATGGAACAGGACACGGCGCGCGTCAATGGATCAGCCAGTGTCACACCGATCACTGCGGCGCGGGTTTCTCCCGCCATTCGAAATTCTATGGCGTGCACCAGACGATATTGGCTTTTGAGAAAAGGATTGGGGCAGGGAAAAGATTTTTCGTCAGCGAAAGGCGACGGATGAATGACGGGAAGCGTCTGGCAGGAAAAAAGGCAAAAAAGAAGCAATAAAAACGGAATTCTTTTCATTTCACGTCGCGAAATACAGAAGCGTCGATGGTCTCATTGATTTTCACGTTATTAAAATCTATCTGTGTAAAATTGCCGGCACCTTCGGAAATTTTTACAGATTTCACAATGCCTGACCGCGAAGCGAGCAGGATTTCAATTTTTTCAATCATGCCTTTCATGTTTTCGTCAACAGGCGTAAGCGTGATGCTGCTGGTATTGGCCATTTTGCTGATGGTGGCTTTAAAAGACGGATTCTGATCGAATTTGCCGGTCATCCAACCGGCCACTTCACCTAAAACAATTTTCATGGACTGGACACCGCCCGTTTTATCTTCCACCATTTTCCCCTCGGAATAGAGGTAGCGTTTCGTGTTATTTTTGTAAGACAGCACGATGCTTCGCAGGGGCCTGGAATACTCCCATCGGAAGGCATCCGGCGTGGCGAAGTAAAAAAGGCCTTCAGAGACAAGAGGCCTGGATAAGATTTTCATGCTTTTTTTCTGAACAAAATCGGCCTTCAGTGTTTTGATTTTAACGGCTTCCCGGCGCAATGCTTCAAAATCATTTTCCTGCGCAACGGAAAGGTGAGCCGGCAGGGTAAAAAGGCAGCAAAAAATAAAAATTAAAATCAATGCGTGGAGATGAACTTTGTTCAGCATATTCCACCATTGATGCCGATGACCTGTCCGGTTATATAAGAGGCGTCATCCGAACACAGAAAGCGAATTACACGGGCGACTTCTTCCGGCTTGCCCAACCGCGCCATCGGAATGATCTGCTTGATTTGTTCTACGGGAGCTTCCTGAATCATATCCGTTTCAATCAATCCCGGAGCGACAACGTTGACACGGACACCGAAACGCGCCACTTCCGAAGCGAGCGACCGGGACGCCGCAATCATTCCCGCCTTGGCCGCCGCATAATTGGCCTGCCCCCTGTTGGGCATCAGCGCAGACAGTGAGGAGACGGAAACGATTGAGCCGCGTTTCTTTCTGATCATTTCGCGCAAGACAGGTTTTGTCATATTATAAAAACCTTTCAGGCTGGTGTTCAGAACGCTGTCCCATTCGTCTTCGCCCAGCAGCATAAAAAGCCCATCGGCGGTGATACCCGCATTGTTTACCAGCACCTGAATATTTTTATGGCGCTCTGTAATGGTTTTCACGGCATCTTTGGTCTGGGCATGGTCGGCCACATCAAATTGATAAAGCTCTCCGTCTGCGCCGGCTTGGCGAACAAGATTCAATGTTTCCTGCGCCGCACTTTCATTGGATTTAAAGTTGATGATGACATCATATCCGGCTTTTGCCATTTCCAGTGCCGTAGCACGGCCGATGCCGCGACTTGCGCCGGTAATAATGGCTGTTTTATTTTCTTTCATCTTTTTTCTCTCCTCTGATCTTACTGGTCATTATTGAGGCGCATTGCCTGGAGCGTGGCAATAACCAGAATACGATCTCCACTCATCACCGTACCTTCTACCACACCGTAATTGTCAAAAGAATATTTGATTTCCAGCCTGATGGTTACCCGGGTGTTTACCGGTATTTTCTCAACATAAAATTCGGCGTTTTTAATACCGACCAACCATCCTTTCACGCCGGATTCGCCCCGCTGCCTTCTCTTGTAGCCTTCAACAATCGCCGCGGTTTGCGCAATGGCCTCAATCAGTACAAGAGAGTTGGTCGCTTCTCCATCAAACAGCGGCCATGTGGAATTCACCGTTGCCGCACTGACGGCCGACATATCCTGGATATCCAGAACACTGCTGACCATTTTGATCTTTTCCCGGTGCGGAATTAAGCTGTCAATATCGATGTCAAGCATAGGCACATAAAATTGGTTTTTTATAAATTAATGAAAAAACAGTATAGAAGTCAACAGGAAATGTGTCGTTTATTCATAATAAGTGATTTTTTTCTTTTTTTGCGGTACATAGCAAAAAAATCGTGAAGCGGGTTAACGATGACCGGTGTAAAAAAAGATTCGTTTGTCAGAGCTTATGAAAAAATTTTCGCGCCGTCCAAAGCGGTGCTTCAAAAAGATTTTACATACTGCAGGTATAGCTACGGCGATGTTTTTGCGCTGGCTGCCGGCCTGAAAAATACTCTACCACGGCACAAAGGGGAAAAGACGATCTGTCTTTGCACAACCAACACGGCTGTTATCGCCGCCTGTGTCTTGGCGTCGCTGGCAGGTGCATGCCAACTTGTCCTGCCTTATTCTTTTGCCAGCCATACCATCACAGAGATGCTGAACACTATCGGGTTTGATTTTGCCATTGCCGATCATCCTGAAGAGATGCCCACCGACGTGAAAACCATCACACCGTTTCCCGCCGCAACAGACGATATCTTTTTGAAAAACAACCGGAATCCGGACGAAATATTTTTGCGTCTATTTACGGGCGGCTCAACCGGCAAGCCGAAGGTTTGGTCGAAATCACCACGCAATTTGCTGACCGAGGCCTTCCATATCCGGGAAAAATTCGGCTTCTCGGACAAAGACCTTTTTGCGGCCACCGTTCCTCCGTATCATATCTACGGTCTGCTGTTTTCCGTTTTGGTTCCTTTTGTGTCTCATGCGCGGATATTGCCAGACATTTATACTTTTCCTCAGGAAATTATTTCCACGATCAACAAACATAAAGCGTCTGTTTTAGTCAGCGTTCCGATTCACTACCGCGTTTTGAAGGTTGATAATTTGTCTGTTCCTTCCCTTCAATTTGCCTTCTCTTCGGCAGGCGCGCTGGATCGGTCTGACGGATTGCATTTCTATAAAAAAACCGGCCTGGATATAACTGAAATCTATGGATCAACGGAAACAGGCGGGGTCGCCTCCCGCTGTGTCAGCGATGCCACCGGCCAATGGCAACCTTTTGATATCGTCTCCTGGAAATTGAAAGATAACAGACTCTGTGTAAAATCAGACTTCACCTCTCCGGAAATGGAAAAAGATGAGGACGGTTATTGCCGCACAGGAGATGAGGCCGTGGAAGGAAAGGGGAATCGCTTCGCACTAATGGGCCGGGCGGATGGCGTTGTTAAAATTGCCGGAAAACGCGTGGACTTGCTCGAAATACAAAACAAAATAAAATCGCTGCCCACTGTGCACGATGCTTTTGTGCTGGCGCTTCCTTCAAATCAGGGGCGGGATAGTATTGTTGCGGCGGTTGTCGCCTGCGATCTGACCGAAACTCATCTGAAGAAGCTGATGATGGAGATACTGGAACCCTACGCCGTCCCCCGCCGTTTTAAAATTGTTCCTTCAATCGTCCGAACGGCGACTGGAAAAATCGATCGGCGACGGATAGAAGAATTTTTCCTTCCCCAAAAACAATCAAGCGAGTGATATTTACGGATGCATACCATTCAGGTAGGGTTGCCCGCAAGAGGTTCCCTTCTATAACCATTTATAATCATTGTGTATTTATCCTTTAATCCATGTTGTTATTTCAAATTAATTATGTTAAATAACTGACACAGATTGTCATCAGCTTGCGTTTCATATTCAGAGGCGCGGAAAAAATTTTTCGTAAAGCAACCGAATAAATCAACGAGTATGAAACTACACCCTTTCACACTTAAATTTGTCGGCGAATCGTCCGACCTGGAAGAGCCTTTCCTCAGGGATTATTATCAGATCTCCATTGCACAAATTCGTATATTCCTGCTTTTGGGTGCCCTCCTCTACGTGGCTTTCGGCATCCTTGATGCTTTGCTCATGCCCGAACAAAAATTGATGATATGGTTTATTCGTTTCATTGTTTTTATCGTTGCTATCGTCATATGCTTTACCCGCGTGGTTGAAAAATACACACAGGCGGTTCTGGTACTTAGTTTCACTATTGCCGGAGGCGGTATCATCTGCATGATTGTGATTGCCCCCCCTCCGGTGAGCTATTCCTATTATGCCGGCTTGATGCTTGTCTTTATGTGGGGCTACACGCTGATCCGGCTCTTTTTTGTGTGGGCAAGCCTGGCAGGTTGGCTGCAGGTGGTATTTTACCAGATCGCTGCGATATGGATAAAACAGAGTCCTTCAGAGATTATTATGAGCAACAATTTTTTCTTCATCAGTGCCAATATTATTGGTATGATGGCCTGCTATTCCATCGAGTTTTATGCGCGGCGGGACTTTTTTTTGAAAAGGCTCCTGGAAATTGAAAAAGATAATGTCAACAAGATCAACGAGGAGCTGGAGGAGCGTGTCAACAAGCGGACACTGGATTATCAAATCTTGAACCGTGCCCTGCAGCATGAAATTGCCGGCCACAAACAGGCTGAGCAGTCTTTGCGGATCAGCGAGGAGCGATATCGGGAACTGGTGGAAAATGCCAGCGACATGGTTTTCAGAACCGACCAGAAAGGTTATTTTATCTACGTCAATGCCTCAACGCTTCGTATGACCGGATATACCGAAGAGGAGATTCTGGGCAAACAGTATCTGGAAATGATCCATCCGGATATGCGGGACGATGCCAACAGCTTTTTCCAGCGCCAAATGGCCGAGAAAAGAAAAAATACCTATTCGGAGTTCGTGGCCATTAAAAAAGACGGCAGCGAAATGTGGCTCGGTCAAAATAGTCAGTTAATCCTAGAGGACGGTAAGATCAAGGGTTTTCAGGCGGTATCCCGTGATATCACAGAGCGCAAGCAGCTGGAAAAGGAGCTGCGGGAAAGCGAAGAAAGATACCGGAAGTTAAGCATCATTGATCAACTTACGCAATTGTACAACTCCAGACATTTTTACGACCAGCTCCGCATGGAAGTGGACAGACTGGAGCGCTATGACTATCCGCTGACCCTTCTTCTTCTGGATCTTGATGATTTTAAACTTTACAATGATACTTATGGACATATTGAAGGAGACCATGTATTATCGCGGCTCGGTACGGTAATCAAACGGTGTTTGCGAAAGGCGGATTCGGCTTATCGTTATGGGGGAGAAGAATTCACCATCATTCTGCCCATGACGACAAGTCACGAGGGTATCATTTTGGCCGAAAGAGTCAGGGAAGAATTAAGAAAGGAAAATATGTCCCGGGTACCCGGAAAGAATGTCTATATGACAGTCAGCATTGGAATGTCACAGTACAGGAGAGGAGAAAACATCAAGGATTTTGTCAGTCGAGTCGATCATCTGATGTATCAGGGTAAAAAGAACGGTAAGGATCGGATTTGCTCTGATGAACCTTCGAACGAATTACCTCGATGACATTCATGCATCACGGCTGGTGCAATGATGACGTCAAAAAACAAACAAGGAGAACCCATGCGACAGGAATTTGAGTATTTGAAGGCACTGAAAGAAAATGGCGGTCCACAGGAAAGTCAATACGAAGAATTGAGAGCGTTATACCGGTCACTGGGCCAAAAGCGTAAACAAGGCCTGATCAGCGGTGATGACATCATGAACGCCTGGCGCGCGCTGTCTGATGTTTATATGACGAAGGATACCATGCAGGGCTATGTCGTTTTAAAACCGCACGGATATGCCGGTGACTTTATCATCATCGAAAGGATTTACGAGAGATGGCTCTCTCCCAAACAACATCTGGTCAACTGGGACCGGTTTTTTCACGCTCAGGAGGCACCCCGCGCCGTTGTCAACCGAAAAAAGTATTTTATTGATTTATTAAATCATCTAAAAAATAAAAACGGGAGAGTCGATGTTTTGAATATAGGATGCGGTCCCTGTCAGGACATTGCGGAATTTATTTCCCAGGGTGAATCCGATGTATATTTTGAATGTATTGATTATGATAAGGATGCCATCGAATATTCCTTCAATAAATTAAAGGCAAAGGGTTATACGAATCACGTGGAATTTTACCGTGAAAACGCCTTCAAATTCAGGCCTCCCAAAATGTATGACTTAATCTGGTCGGCGGGTCTTTTCGATTACCTCGATGAAAACATCTTCAAGTCTCTGCTTAAAAAGCAGTTGGACTATGTTAAGCCGGGCGGTGAGCTGGTCGTGGGAAATTTTTCTCTCGACAACCCGAGCCGGGATTACATGGAGTGCGGTGACTGGTTTCTCTTTCATCGCTCACAAGAAGAACTGGAGAAATTAGCCCGTGAGTGCGGAGTCCCACCTGAAAATATTTCAGTCCGGTCTGAAGCATTGGGTGTCAATTTGTTTCTGCATATTTCCCGCTAAACCGGTGATGACCCGGACCGGATTCTGCACCCGGTTATCTTGTTCTGTTATAGCGGCCCATCAGCTCTGCTTCTGCCAGAATGTGGCTTTTCATCTCGGCAAGCAGTTCATCTTTTGTCAATCCCGGCTTTAAATTCAGCATGGTGTCCAAAGCGTATAGCTTGAAGTAATAGCGATGCATTCCATCCGGTGGACAGGGGCCGTCATAACCGAAACGTTTCGAGGTATTTTTGCCATTTTTCCCCAGTCCGGTGATTTCTTCACTGCGGGAAACGTTTTCCGGCAGAGCATTCACAGTGGCCGGAATATCAAACAGAACCCAGTGCACCCAGAGGCCGACAGGAGCGTCGGGATCGTCACAGATTAACGCAAAGCTTTTTGTTTTTTCCGGTGCTCCGCTCCAGGATAGCGGTGGTGAAATGTTTTGACCATCACAGGTATATTTTGCAGGGATCATTTCCTCCTGCTTAAAAGACGGGCTTTTGATTTCCATGGCCTTTTCTCCTTTGATTTTCGTGCCGGTATGATTTTTTGCCTGTAGCTTTTCCAGTCAACCAGCCATTAAAGTAACGCTTAGGAAAAAACACAAAAGATATTTTTTGATTTGTTTTCCCCTCCCCGCAATTTTAAATTCCTGCAAGTATTGAATACTCTAACGGGTAACGACCAGGCAGTCAATAGTATTTGTGAATCAATTTGACACCTTTGTTTTCTATGGTATTATAAAAACTGACGGATATCATCCAAAATGAATATTGAGGAACAAATTAAACGTGAAAAAGGCGTGCATGGGGAACAATGGGGTTCCCTTCATGGCGGTTATTTTTCCGATACATTCATCGTCCGCCCCTTCATCAAAACCATAGCATCGTACCTGTCAGCCTTTCCCGCTGATATGATTATAGATCTGGGTGGCGGAACCGGGTTTGTTCTGCGTGAGTTGATGGCGGAGGGGGTTACGGGTAACATGATTTCCGTTAATCTTGACGCATCCGAAACCCAAATGGAAGCCATAGAAAAGAATGTTATCTCCTGTATCAAAGGGATGATTTCCGACTTCAGCCGGGGTGACCTGACCGTCGACGGCGAAAAACGTATTTTTTTTATCATGCGTTCCGTCCTTCATTACTTCGGCAAGGATGGATTGGCTGCCGTTCTTCAACACATACGTGATCAGGCCAAGCAAGGAGAAATGTTTATTCACCAGAGCGTCTGTTTTGAAACCGCGGGAGAGGCCCGGTGTATGAATGCCCTTTACCGCGAGATGGGTTCCCCCAAGTGGTATCCTGTGGTACAATATATGCGCGACTGCGCAACCGCCGCCGGCTGGGAAACGATGGCTTTATATCCGGCGCCGTCGTTGAAGCTGTCCTCTGCTGAACTCGGACAGCGCTACGGACTGGATCAACCGGCACTCCTGAAAATACGCGACAGGTTGATGAATGAATTTGGAGAAATTGAAAATGTATTTGAACGGGTTTCTGACGGCTTTACGGCATATCTTCATTATCGCATTGTGGTTGCCCGCGCGTCCTGATGTCGAAGTTCTTATGCGGGGAGCTTCCTGCGATTGACCCTTAACCCGTTCATCGATGGCCTGGACGATGTTCTGCCCGAAATGCAAAATAGAATATAAAGAAGGTTTTCGCCAATGTCCTCAATGCGGGACCTGCCTGGCCGGTCAGTCGCTGAAGGCGGTATCGGACTGTTCCGGCGATAATGAATTTGTGGAGGTTTATTCCACCTACCATCAGGATGATATATCCTTCCTGAAATCGATCCTCGATGGTGAGGATATCGCCTATTTTTTTCAGGGAGAAAGTTCCATCATGCTGATTGCGGCGGGAGCCTATGCCCGCCTTATGGTTAAAGCGGGCGATGTTCAGCGTGCCAGAGAAATTTTACAGGACTTGGGGTTTATTGAGACACCCGATTCCCCTTGCTGATCATTACGTTTCTGCGCCTAAAACGGTTTGCACGGTTTTGCCCCACCCAGGAAGTAGTCTGAAAGTGTCGCTGCAAATCGATATTATTTGATTTCTGTATGGTAGCTTTGTAGGGATTTGGCACGCCCGTGTCCCTGCTGAAACGCGGCGATGCCCTTGACTGCCGCGACCGCTGCCGCGATGGTTGTGATGTAAGGGATCTTATACTTTATGGCGGCCTTACGGATGTAAGAGTCGTCATATTTACTCAGGCGTCCGGCCGGCGTGTTAATCACCAGTTGAATTTCGCCGTTCTTGATGGCATCCACAATATTGGGCCTGCCCTCATGCATTTTAAGAATCTTTTCGGCCTCGATTCCATTTTCTTTCAGAAACCTGTGCGTTCCCTCCGAGGCGAGGATTTGAAAACCGATTTTCTTAAACGCCCGCGCCGCTTCCAGCACGCCGCCCTTGTCTTTTTCTTCCACTGTAATCAGAACAGTCCCCTCCGAGGGAAGGTTCTGCTGAGTCGCTTCCTGCGCCTTGTAATAAGCCAACCCGAAAGAATCGGCCAGTCCCAGCACTTCGCCGGTGGACCGCATTTCCGGACCCAGAACCGGATCGACTTCCGGATACATGTTGAAGGGAAAAACGGCTTCCTTCACGCCGAAGTGACGAAACGTTTTGTTTTTCAGATTCAGATCCTTAAGCTTTTTGCCCAACATGATTTGCGTGGCCAGACGCGCCATGGACACATTGCAGACTTTGGAAACCAGCGGCACCGTACGCGAGGCGCGGGGATTCGCCTCCAGAATGTAAACCACATCGTTGGCGATGGCGTACTGTATGTTCATCAGGCCGACGACACCGAATTCGACGGCGATTTTTTTCGTGTAGTCATTAATGGTTTCAATGTGACGCAGCGGAATGCTGACCGGCGGAATGACACAGGCGGAATCGCCGGAATGAACACCGGCCAGCTCGATATGTTCCATGACCGCCGGAACAAAAGCATCCGTGCCGTCCGAAATCGCGTCGGCTTCCGCTTCGATGGCGTTTTCCAGAAACTTGTCGATCAGAATCGGCCGCTCCGGCGTGACGCCGACCGCGGCGTTGACATAGCGTTTGAGCATTTCTTCATCATGCACGATCTCCATGCCGCGCCCGCCCAGCACGTAGGAGGGACGCACCATCAGCGGATAACCGATGTCACCGGCCACTTTCAGCGCCTGCTTGAGATTGCTGGCCATGCCGGATTTCGGCATGGGAATGCCCAGGTTATCCATCATCATGCGGAAACGGTCGCGGTCTTCCGCCAGGTCGATCGTCTCCGGCGATGTGCCGATAATTTTCACACCGGCTTTGGCCAGTTCGGCCGCGATGTTAAGCGGGGTCTGTCCGCCGAACTGCACAATCACCCCTTCCGGTTTTTCTTTCTCGTAGATGCTTAAAACATCTTCCACTGTCAGCGGTTCAAAATACAGTTTATTGGATGTGTCGTAATCCGTGGAAACCGTTTCCGGATTGCAGTTGACCATGATGGATTCGATACCTTCATCGCGCAGGGCAAATGCCGCGTGAACGCAGCAGTAGTCGAATTCAATACCCTGGCCGATTCGATTGGGTCCGCCGCCCAAAACCATTACCTTGCGATTCCCGGTTACAGGCACAGTATCCGGCGCATTGTAGGTGGAAAAATAATAAGCCGCATTTTCCACGCCGCTGACCGGTACGGCTTCCCAAGCTTCCGTTACGCCCAACGCCTGCCGCTGTTTGCGGATCGCCTCTTCCTCTTTGCCCAAAATCTGTGCCAGATATTTATCGGCAAAGCCGTCTTTTTTCGCCTGCGCCAGCAGCTCATCGGGCAGCTTTTTCTTTTTATACTGAAGAATTCTTTCCTCCAGACCGACCAGGTCCTTCATCTGCTCGATGAAATATTTTTTAATATGGGTTTTGGCGGACAGCGTCTCAACCGAAGCACCTTTGCGCAGGGCCTCATACATGATGAATTGCCGTTCGCTGGAGGGCTCGGAGAGCATTTCCATCAATTCATCCAACGATTTCGCGTTGAAGTCTTTAACAAATCCCAGGCCGTAGCGTTTTTTTTCCAGTGAGCGGATGGCTTTTTGAAAAGCCTCCTTGAAGTTTTTACCGATGCTCATGACTTCTCCGACAGCGCGCATTTGTGTGCCCAGTCTGTCTTCCGCTCCGGGAAACTTTTCAAAATCCCAGCGGGGAAATTTGATCACGACATAATCCCCCGATGGCGTGTATTTTTCCAATGACCCGTCCCGCCAGTAGGGAATTTCATCCAGCGTTACTCCGGAAGCCAGAACAGACGAGATAAGCGCGATGGGAAATCCTGTTGCTTTGGAAGCCAGCGCGGAGGAACGTGACGTCCGCGGGTTGATTTCAATCACGACGACACGGTCGGTTTTAGGGTCGTGAGCGAACTGCACATTCGTGCCGCCGATCACCTGGATGGCTTCGACAATTTTATAGGAATAATCCTGGAGACGTTTCTGCAATTCCGGGGCAATGGTCAGCATGGGAGCGGTGCAGTAGGAATCCCCGGTGTGCACCCCCATGGCATCCACGTTTTCGATGAAGCAGACGGTGATCATCTGATTTTTCGCGTCACGGACAACTTCCAGCTCCAGCTCTTCCCAGCCGATGACCGATTCTTCAATCAGAATCTGACCGATCAAGCTTGCCGCAATTCCGCGGCTGGCAATGAGACGCAGCTCTTCCAGATTATAAACAATACCGCCGCCGGTGCCGCCCATCGTATACGCCGGCCGGACCACGACAGGGTAGCCCATTTTCACGGCGATTATCTCCGCTTCTTCCACAGAAGTGGCCGGCTCGCTCTTGGGTGTTTCAATGCCCAGTTTGCTCATGGTTTCTTTAAAGGCGATCCTGTCTTCACCGCGCTCGATGGCATCAACCTGAACGCCGATCACCTTCACATTATGCTTTTCCAGAACGCCCTTTTTGTGAAGTTCCGATGTCAGATTGAGACCGGTTTGTCCGCCGAGATTAGGCAGGATGGCGTCCGGCTTTTCATTCTCTATGATTTCCGTGAGCGTCTGTGCGTTAAGCGGTTCGATATAAGTTACATCGGCCATACCCGGGTCGGTCATGATAGTCGCCGGGTTGGAATTGACCAGTACGATTTCGTACCCGAGCTTGCGAAGCGCCTTACAGGCCTGGGTTCCTGAATAATCAAATTCACAGGCCTGGCCGATAACAATCGGTCCCGAGCCGATGATCAACACTTTTTTAATGTCCGTTCTTTTGCCCATTTATTTTCCTTTTTCATCAGGTTGATTCTTATATTCTGCGTCAACGGTGATACCAATACCTCCGCGTACGGCGAATTCTGCACTGACTTTGCACCAGCGAGGCTTTAGCGAGGCAACCAGATCGTCGAGAATGATGTTGGTCACATGTTCGTGAAAGACGCCCTCATCGCGAAAAGACCATAAGTAAAGTTTGAGTGACTTGGATTCGATGATTTTTTTGTCCGGAATATACTGAATGGTGATTTCGGCAAAATCCGGCTGCCCTGTTTTGGGACAGACGCAGGTGAATTCTTCCGTCTGTAATGTGACCAGATAATCCCGGCCCTCGTTATGATTGGGAAATGTCTCCAGTTTGCGCACCGGACTGGCTGCTTTTCCAAGAAGCGTTAATTCCGCCAGATCATTTTTTTTTCTGTTTTTCGGCATCATTTACCCCGGAAAAAATAGTATACTCGTTTACCGAAAGCAAGATATAATATCAAGCACATTCATCAGCGAAGTGAAAAACGCCTCCCCGAAGGCTGCTCTGATCAAATCTTAAATAAAGTTAAATATTTGAAAACTTGAACTATCCTTGCAGGAGGATTTGCCCGGCAAATTTAAGCCGCTTTTATCTTCCTTTTTTGACTTGTTGGAAAAAACGGTCATAGCAGGTGATCAGCATCTCGTAAAAACACCTGGCAGAACAACCATCGGGCCAACACCTGCGTGAGGGCCGAGTCTCCGGAAGCCTGTCCGGCCTGAAGGTAAAATTTTGAATGACTGAGCGTAATCCGTCATCAACCGGATTGCTGCTTTACGCTAACGGACACATCGCTGCAATCGATATGCTTGATGTCGTGTTTCATAGAAAAAATCTTGGCATTACTGTCCGGGGATAACGATTTTCGACGCTTCCTGACGTTGCATTTCTTCCGCTTCGGCAATCATTGCCTGAACGGTTTTTTCAATAGCCTCCGGCAGTTTTGCCGCCGCATCTTCAATGGTTTTGGCTCCTTCAATCAAACATTGAACAGGTACCGGCCCGTTTGGGGACATCAATTGGGTCATGCCGGTAAAAATCGGTTCGCGGCTGTCATCAGGTGAACCGTCCAGTTTGACAGGCAAAAGACGTCTAATGGTCGCAAATGTTAAATCGGTGAACGCCTCTTCTTTGTAAAGGTTATTGACATTAATTTTTATTTCCGTAATTCTAGTTCCGCCGTTATTCATAGTCTTTCTCCTTTTACGGGCTTAATTTACCCATGTCCCGAAAAATAATGGAACCAGTTCGCTACGGTCTCCCCTTTTTTCGGATCAACCTGTGCGTCAGCACAAGTTAAAAGTCAGTTACGTTAAATTATGGAAAACTGCAATCAGTATTTGCATAACCAGAGGGCGATCTGATATTGAATTCGATCGGTTTCAATGATTTTTGGGGAAAACATGAAAGATTTTACACGGGGAAACATCGGCAGGGAGGTTATTTATTTCAGCACGCCATTGATGCTGGGTAACATACTGCTGTCTGTTTACGGCATCATCAACATGATTTGGGTAGGACGTCTTCTGGGGCACACGGCAGTAGCCGCCGTTTCGGCCTCTCTGCCCATCGTCATGCTGCTGCCCTCTTTTTTAATCGGTTTGGGCATGGCCACTAATGTTCTGATCGCTCAAGCGTTTGGCCGCAAGGACACCAACCTGTTACGAAAAATTTTATCAAATTCTTTTTTCACGTCCATGTTGTTTTGCCTGATGATATCCCTTGTCGCTCTTTTTCTGCGCCGTCAGTTGCTTGACTGGATCAATGTGCCTGGTGAAATAAGGGAAATGGCACTGTCTTACCTGACCATTATTATTGCCACGCTGATTTTTCAGTTTTTCGTCAACTGGATGAACAGTATGCTGCGCGGTCTGGGTGATGCTCAAACGGTATTAAAAATACTTTTTTTACTGACATTGCTTAACATTGTTCTCGTTCCATTACTGATCCGCGGTTATGGTCCAATACCTGCCCTGGGGGTGGCCGGAGCAGCCTGGGGAACGGCCCTGGCTTCCGTCGTCACCGGAATGATCGGATACTTTTATCTTATACGCCATAATTCTTATGTGGACATGCAAAACTGGGACTACCGTATTGACTGGCAAATTATCCGGGAGGTTTTTGTTATCGGCATTCCGGCATCCTTGCAGATGATGGTGGTTTCACTGGCCGGCGTCTTCATTCTCTCGCTCGTGAATACTTTTGGTACCGATGTCACGGCGGCGTTTGGAATCGGTATGCAGGTCGATATGCTCGCAACGATCCCCATGATTTCTATCGGAATGGCGGCCACATCCATCGCCGCGCAAAATCTTGGAGCGAAAAAAATCGAACGCGTTTCTGAAACCTTAAGGATGTCGATATATTTCGGATTGGCTATCGCTTGTATTTGTACATTGATATTAATTGTTTTTCCTCATCATATCGGGGCGGCTTTCCTCAAAGAATCTGCGGAACGCGAGAGGGTATTGTATTTTGTGAGCGGATACTATCGGTGGATCGCGTATATATTCCCTTGCTTTGCATTTACTTTTGCCATTCAGGGCGTCCTGCGAAGCGCCGGCGACACCCTGGCGCTTCTTATCCTTTCATTCATTGCCCTCATCGTTGTTCGCATTCCTCTGGCCTATCTGCTGTCCGGCCCTCTGGGGTTTCGACAGGATGGTATCTGGATATCCATACTGGTGAGTAGTGTGCTGGCTGTCGGCTTGAACTGGCTGTATTATAAAGGCGGCCGCTGGAAAAAAATGCAGTTATTTGCGCAACAAACCCAATCAGACCCGGACCAGTAGCTCCCGCAAAAACTTTACTCGTTTTTCACATTTTGGAAAAGAGAAGGCTTTATATGGTGCCGTTATCAATCAAAGGTTGCGGTTTTTCCGGGCTCCATCTGGTTTCTTTCAGTACGGCCTCATATTCGGTTTCTTTTGATCAGGCGACGCATTATGCCTGTTCTTTCACTGTGATAAATGGGTTAAATACCACCCTTGGCTTTTAAGTTGCAGGGGATCTGAAGAAAGCTCCGGTTGACACGGTTATCTCATCGTCGTATGAATGTCCGATGATCATAAAAACGAATCCTGACGAATTTCAAAACTATCTTGTCGATGCCTCCAATTATCGGGGAACAGCGGAAGCTGTTTATCTGCCTGAAAATGAAAAGGAGATGGTCGAGCTCGTCCAAAGCCTGAATGCCCGGAAAACCAGGATCACCGTATCCGGTAATGGAACAGGATTAACCGGAGCGAGGGTACCTGAAGGCGGCGTGGTGATTTCCATGGAAAAGATGAATAAAATGATAGAGTTTAATGCTGCCGGAAAGTATATGCGCGTCCAACCGGGGATGCTCTTGAAAGATGTTCAGGATTATGTTGAAAACAAAAATATGTTTTATCCGCCTGACCCGACGGAAAGAAATTGTTTTATCGGCGCAACGGTTGCGGCTAATTCGTCGGGTGCACGCAGTTTTCAATACGGACCGACCCGCAATTATGTAATCGGCATGCGCGTTGTTCTTCCCTCGGGAGAAACGATTTCTATTGAACGGGGAACCATTTTCGCGTCCGGTTTCACCTTTTCTTTTCAATCCGACCAGGCAACGCCGTATCACTTTGAAATTCCCCGTATGACAATGCCGGACTTAAAAAATACCGCTGGTTATTATTGTAAACCCGATATGGACCTGATTGATTTGTTTGTCGGCAGCGAGGGAACTCTGGGTATCATAACCGAATTAACCCTCAAACTGCTTCCGCTGGAAGAACATCTTCTTTCATGTATCGTGTTTTTTGAAAATGAAGAAGATGCCTTTTGTTTCATTGATGAAGCCCGCTTTCTTTCCAAAGCCGCTTCCCGGGAAACCTGTAAAATTTCAGCACGCGGGTTGGAATTTTTCGATTACCATGCCCTAAACCTGCTTCGCCGTGATTATCCGACTATCCCCGAAAAATGCTGTGCGGTCTGGTTTGAGCAGGAATTGAAAAACAGCGATGATGAAACAACAGAACTCTGGCTCAATCTTATACGACAACATCATGCCGATGCGGAAAAAGCATGGTCCGCAATCCATGAAAAAGATCATAAAAAAATCCAGGATTTTCGCCATGCCATTTCCTGGAAAGTGAATGACCTTATCACCCGTCGCGGATTAAGGAAGGTGGGCACCGATGTGGCTGTGCCTGTCGAATCGTTCCATTTATTTTACCAATGGATGACAAACCTGGTTAAACGACACAACATGCCATATGTCGTCTACGGTCATTTTGGCAACTGTCATATCCATCTGAACATGCTGCCCCAAGATGAGAATGCCTTGATCATGGCCAATAAAATCTACTCGGAAATATGTCGGGAAGCGGTTCAACGAAAGGGCACCGTCTCGGCAGAACACGGCATCGGCAAACTGAAGCGGGACTATTTGAGCATAATGTATGGTGAAGAGATTATCCGTCAGATGGCCGGGCTTAAGCGGATCTTTGACCCGAATATGATTCTAAACATTGGAAATATGTTTGAGGAAAAATATCTTCGGCTGGCTGACAAAAACGGTTCGTAAAGATATTCCCCGAATAATACATTGCAAAAAAATCGGGTATTCACTTTAGCGTGAATACCCGATTAATTGATCTGCAAATTTAGCTTTCAGTTATTTTGCAGGTGCAGGTGCAGCTTCAGGTGCGGGTGCAGCTTCGGGTGCGGGCGCAGCTTCAGGTGCGGGTGCTTCAACTGCAGGCGCAGGTGCAGGCTCTTCAGCTTTTTTGCATCCTACGACTGAAAAAGACAAAGAAGCAACAAACAGCACGGTAACAAAAATAGCAAATACTTTCTTCATTATCGGCAATCCTCCTTTCAAAAATTTAATAAAGGTCAAAAATAAAAATTCCTTGTATTGCAGGCAAAAATACGCTTTTTTTTCACCTTGTCAAGAACAAAATTAATAAAATCAGTTTGACGAATCAAAAATTATTTTAAACTCATGAAGTATTTGATATTTCTGGAAATTTATTGATGCATCCATTTTTTCAAAAAATTCCTTGATTTTTAATAATAGTCTGTTATTCTAGTTACGCTAACAAGTGGCGCAACGATCAAAATAGCAAAAGTAAAAACGGCAAAATCTTCAACAAGTAGGCCCGTAACCTTTAGGAAGCGGGCCTATTTGTTATAAAAAAACATATACTTCTTAGCTATTCAAATATTCATGTCATCAAAATATTGTCCTCCACTTTGTATTTAAAATCTGATTATATTTTCTTGTAACAGAAATGCATCTTGACTTTTTGGCTCGGAATATTTTAAAAAAGACAATAAAGCTATTTAGATAGGTCAACTGTATATTTTGTGAGTTCTTAACAATGGAATTCCAAAAAACTGAAGAATGAAACGCTGTTTCTGGATATAACGGGAATCAACGGTACTTAAACATGATTCAGGTTTTACGAGGTGACAGGAAGACTCATGGCGGGAGTTTTAAGCAGCTTTAAGAAAATTTTTAACCGGCGACAACAAAAACGTTATTTTGTAAAAGACGGTACGCTGGTGGTCATATCGCCCGGTAATGTTGAAAATGAGGAAAGGACTGTTCAGCTTATAGACATTAGCCAGGGAGGGATGGCTTTTATCTACAAAGGGCCCCCTTCGGCGATTGAAAAATCCAGTCTGCTCCAGGTGATAACCCAAAAACATCCTTATAGGACAGAGAGTATCCGATTCGATACCGTTTCGGATGTCCCCGTTTCTGGAAATACGCCGACATCGGAATCATTCCGGAGACGGGGTGTGAAATTCAGGTGGATGGGGTTCTTTGACGAAACAGCCTTGAAAAATTTAATTGATGAAATAAAAATTTGCGAGAAATAAAGGTTGTATGAACATTTTCAGATTCAAATCCGGTTTGGTTTGTCAGCTTTTTTCCATGGTCTTGTGAAATTGCACCTTTGGCCATTCTTCCATGGTGTTACGAAGACGCCATTCGCTTAAAGCCAGATAGACGAGATTTCCCTCCGCATCGAGTGCAAGGTTGGTTTGATTTTTCTTCTGGAAGTCTTCCATGATTTTAGGATCGTCGAAGGTGACCCATCGGGCAGTCGCATAATCGACTTTTTCATAATCGGTATACACGCTGTATTCGTTTTTAAGTCGCGACATTGTAACGTCAAACTGCAAAACACCGACCGCTCCCAGAATATTGTCCGAACCCCACAGGGGCTTGAACACCTGAATGGCGCCTTCTTCCGCGAGTTGAATCAGTCCCTTTTGCAGATGCTTCATCCGCAGGGGATCTTTCAGTCTTACGCGACAGAAATGTTCCGGCGCAAAGTGCGGAATGCCGGTAAACTTCAACGGTTCTTTTTTCGTGAATGTATCGCCGATTTTAATGGTGCCATAATTGTGAATGCCGATAATATCACCCGGATAGGCCTCTTCGATATGGGTACGGTTCTGTGCCATGAAAATGGTGGCATTGGAAAGAGATACTTCCCTGCCGATGCGGTGGTGCATGACTTTCATGCCCCGGTGGAATCGTCCCGAACAAATCCTGAGGAAGGCGATACGATCGCGGTGAGCGGGATCCATGTTGGCCTGAATTTTAAAGACAAAGCCGGAAAAGTCATCTTCATCGGGATCTACATTTCTTGTTGTTGTCGGACGGGCAAGGGGCGGTGGGGCTATTTCCACAAAAGCATCCAGCAATTCCTTGACGCCGAAGTTGTTGATGGCGCTGCCAAAGAAGACGGGTGTTTGGCTGGCTTTCAGGTATTCTTTGAGGTCAAAAGGATTAGCCGCTCCTTCCAGAAGGGCTATCTCCTCGCGCAGTTCATCAGCCTGGCTCTCCAGAAGTTCATTAAGCAACGGCTCGGATAAATCGCTGATGACGAATCCTTCTTCCGAACGCCTTGCCTTCCCGGGCGTAAACAAGTGCAGTGTTTTATTATAAAGATTGTAAACACCTTTGAAGCGTTTGCCCATCCCGATCGGCCAGGAAAGCGGCGAGCATTCAATCTGCAGTTTGTCTTCAATATCTGAAAGAATTTCCAGCGGCGGCAGGCAATCGCGGTCGAGCTTGTTAATGAACGTGATGATCGGCGTATTGCGCAAACGACAGACCTCCATGAGCTTCTGGGTCTGGGTCTCCACACCTTTAGATCCGTCTATCACCATCAGCGCGCTGTCGACGGCCGTCAAGACGCGGTAGGTATCTTCCGAAAAGTCCTGATGGCCGGGTGTATCCAGAAGATTGATTTCACAGTCCGCGTACTCGAATTTCATAACTGACGATGTCACCGAAATCCCGCGGTCTTTTTCGATGGCCATCCAGTCGCTCAATGCGTGTTTGGACGCTTTTCGCGCCTTGACCGCGCCGGCCATTTGAATGGCTCCGCCGAAAAGCAAGAGTTTTTCCGTGAGCGTGGTTTTGCCGGCATCCGGGTGGCTGATAATGCCGAACGTCCGGCGGCGTTCAATTTCTTTTTGCAGGTGCGAATTCAAGAATAACTCCAATAGGAATTTATAACCGGGACTGGTTGTTACAGGACGCGGTATCGCCGATCCCCCAACAGCGTGTCTGAAGACCCGTTCCCAAAATTAAAAGCTGCTTATTCACCAGAATAAAAATCCTGTCAATCATGATCCCTAAGCCCGTGTATATGTAAAAATATTATTGTTCATTCCTTCTTTGACGGATCTTTCGGATTTCAGTTCCTTTAGATAGATCAGCGTTTCGTTGAGAGCCAGGAATTTATCGAAATCGGAAAAAGCGTTGCTCGTTACTTCGTTGGAAATATCAAAAGTACTTTTAGGTTTTGTGTTGACGTGATCGAGAACAAGAAGCTTTCTTTTTTGATGATGTTTGCGGATGTCCGCCAATCTTTCCCTTACATCATTAAAGGAAGTGCCATGCCCCGGATATACGACAGAGACCGGTAAATGTTCAATAGCCCTCAGCGAGTTCAGATATGCTGCCAGGGGCAGATCGTCATTATTGAAGATGTCGGGACTCAGAATCGGCGCAATGTAAGGCAGAACATGGTCGCCCGACAGCAAAAAGCCTCTTTCCCGGAAGAAAAAACAGACATGGCCGGTAGCGTGTCCCGGTGTATGCACAACATCAAATTTCCAGTCGCCGAATTCGCAGCGTTCTCGGTCGCTAAAAAAATGATCTCCATGGAATTCGGTGATGATGCCGCGAACGTCTTCGTATTCTTCGATGACCAGATCAATCAATGGAGAAGGCATGCCCTGACGCGAGTAGAATTTTCTCAACTGTGTTACGGCCGGATCAGCCTGATGGAAATGTTGATATTCTTCAAAGGCCACTGGAGAAAGATGAATTTGGGCGCCCGATTCTTTTTGCAAAAGCCCTGCCATGCTGCAGTGGTCCGTGTGCACATGTGTGATATAAATCTGTTGAATGTCTTTGACGGTGAAACCAATGCCGGATAAATCTTTAATCAGCGTTTCGTAAGCCTGCGGTGTATTCAGCCCCGTGTCGAAAAGGGCAAGTTCTTGGCCGTGGGCCAAAAGATAAGCATTGACGTGCCTCAAGCGGTACGGCATCCGCAATGTGATGCGATAAAAATTCGGCTCGATTTCATGAAGCATTATTCTTCCTTGCGGCTTTTCATCTGACGCCTGGTCGCATCGAGTTCCATTTTTCGAAGGCGGATGTTTTCGGGAGTTACTTCCACAAGCTCATCTTCCGCTATGAATTCAATAGCCTGATCCAGAGACAGAGTGCGCGGCGGCCGTAAAATGACGGTGGCGTCGGACGTGGACGCCCGCATGTTTGTCAGTTTTTTTTCCTTGATAATATTCACATTGAGATCCGAAGACCGGTTTCGTTCCCCGACGATCATTCCTGCATAGACTTCTGTACCGATTTCCACAATCATTTCCCCGCGGTCTTCCATCGCGTAACTGGCATAAGAGGTAACACGGCCGGGCCGGTCGGCGACCAGCACGCCGCTCAGACGCTGAGGAATCGAACCTGCCCAGGGAGCGTAATCTTCCAGTAGAGAATTCATGACGCCGCCGCCTTTGGTGTCTGTCAGGAACTGACTGCGAAACCCGATTAGCCCCCGCGAAGGAATCAGGAATTCCATGCTGGCCCGACCGGAACCTTTCTGTATCAGGCTTTCCATGCGCCCTTTCCTCATGGAAAGTTTTTCAGTAATTCTCCCGACAAATTCTTCCGGTATATCCAGAAAAAGCCGTTCTAGCGGTTCGAATGTTTTACCGTTTTGCTCCCGTGTGATGACGCGGGGGCGGGAAACCATCAACTCGTAGCCCTCGCGACGCATAGTTTCAATTAATACCGCCATTTGCAGCTCGCCCCGACCACACACTTCAAAGGCGTCTGTCCGCTCCGTTTTTTTTATTTTAATGGCGACATTGCGCAACGCTTCTTTTTTGAGTCTCTCCAAAAGATGACGAGACGTTAGATATTTGCCCTGTTTCCCGGCAAAAGGACTGTCATTGACATAGAAAATCATGGATACAGTCGGCTCATCCACAAGCAGGCGGGGAAGCGGCTGAGGATCGGCAAGAGAGGAAATGGTGTCACCGATTTTCACATCAGCCACACCGGCCAGAGCGATGATATCACCTGATTCAACCACGTCCGTCTGTTTTTTTGTCAGCCCGTAAAAGGTGTAAAGTGCGGTGAATTTGATGCCGGGAATAATTTTATCTGTCGTGCAGAGGCTGTAATGGCTGTTCATGTCCAGTTTGCCGCTTTGCAATCGTCCGACGGCGATCTGTCCAACGTAAGGATCGTAATCCAGGTTGGTGACCAGAAACTGTGGCTGAGCGTTATCGTTCCCGCTGGGAGCGGGCATGTAGTCGATAATCGTCTGGAGAAGCGAGGAAAGGTCAGTGCTGTCATCTCCTGATTTTTTATGACTGACCCCAACTTTAGCGTTGGTATAGAGAATGGGAAACTCAATTTGATTTTCCTCTGCTCCCAGATCAATGAACAGATCATAGGTTTCATTGATGACTTCTTCGACACGGGCATCGTTGCGATCGATTTTGTTGATGACCAGAATAATGGGCAGATGCAGACCGAGAGCCTTTTTCAAGACGAATCTTGTCTGAGGAAGGGGACCTTCACTGGCATCAACGAGCAGGATCGCGCCGTCAACCATGTTGAGACTGCGCTCCACTTCGCCTCCAAAATCGGCATGACCCGGCGTATCCACAATGTTGATTTTTACACCCTGATAATGAACGGCTGTGTTTTTTGCCATGATCGTTATACCGCGCTCTTTTTCCAAATCCATGGAATCCATCACGCGGTCTTCCACCGTCCGGCTGGTATGAAAAACTCCCGTTTGCTTGAGCATGGCATTAAGCAGGGTGGTCTTGCCATGATCAACATGGGCAATAATGGCAATATTACGTAAATGATTTTTATTCACTTAAAAAATCCTTTAGGTGATGGTATTTAACTGAATAACGGATTTATAACAGTTTTAAACACAACCGTTTATTGCTCGGAGACGGACGACGTAATTTTTGTCGACTATGCTATAATTTTCTTGACTTGTAAACATCTTTTTCTTATGCTCCCCTGACTTGATGTAAGCATTTTATTTTTTTAGGGTTCTCGCCATGCTGAATGACCTGCCATCGAAAGTTATCGGAGTGATAGCAAGCCTGCTGCTGACAATTAACGTTATGTTCTGCGTGACGATCTTATTTATATTTTCTATTCCGAAAATAGTGGTTCCCTGGCCTCCATTAGTGAAAGTAATCAATAGAATTCTTCTTTGGATTGGCGAAATCTGGATTGCAAATAACAGCGGATGGATGCGCTTGACCCAAAGGACAGAGTGGGATGTGCGGGGCGCGGAGAACCTGAATTATAACGGCTGGTATCTGGTGGTCAGCAATCATCAGTCCTGGGTGGACATTCTGGTGATGCAGCATCTGTTGAATCGCAAGATTCCTCTTCTAAAATTTTTTATTAAAAGAGAACTGGTTAAAGTACCCTTTATGGGTTTTGCATGGTGGGCGCTGGACTTTCCTTTTTTATATCGCCACAATTCGGAATATTTGAAAAAGCATCCTGAACAGGCAGGCAACGATTTTGAAGCTACGCGCAGGGCATGTGAAAAATTTGCCACGATGCCCACCAGTGTGATGAATTTTATCGAGGGGACCCGTTTTACTCAGGAAAAGCACAAAAAGCAAAAAAGTGAATACCGGCACTTGCTCCGGCCCAAATCCGGCGGGTTGGCGCTGGCCTTGAGTGTACTGGGCGATAAGTTCAACTCCCTGCTGGATATCACCATCGTTTACCCTGATGGAGTACCCGGTTTTGGCGATTTTCTCTGCGGCAGAGTCAAGCGTATCATCGTTCGCATGAGGACAATCGACATACCAAAACTTGTCTTGCATGGTGATTACGAAAATGATCCGGCCTTTCGCGAGTCCATGCATAAGTGGGTGCAGAAGCTCTGGTCGGAGAAAGATAAAAAAATTGAAACCCTGTTGAAAAAAAGCAAATCAAAATAATGAGAACCTGTTCCTCCGCTTTCTCTCTCGTTATTTATGGTAAAATTGGAAGGTTTTTTGCGTGAAGGGCAAAAAATTGTCCTTACACGCTATCTGACGAACCGGCTGAAATGAGAAGCAGGCATTGAACTCAAGAAAGTCACAACGACACGCTGTCACACCGATGAAAGAGATTTTACTGCCGCGCTTAATCACTGGCATCAGAAGGAGTTCATCGGGAAGCAAATCAAATGCTCCAAAGAGCGAAGCCGCGTCGATTAGATTGGTACCCTTTCAGGCAACATGGAAAGCCCGGGCACTACGCGCATTCGCTGTAACCGCACATACGGCAAACGACACACCCGCTTTCATGTTCGACAATACCGCCGCAATCCGGACATGCCCCTTTACGGAAGACAATTTTCTCATGCTGTATCTTTCCGCCGTTGGCTTCAATATGGGCTTGAATGGATTTGGCCACAGCATCGGCGCAGGAAAGAATCTTGTTTTCACCGAAGCCGGAATGGGAATGACAGGAAATGCCCTGTAACTGCTTGATCACCTGACGGGATGACAATCCGCTGCGCCAGGCCAGTGAAACCATCCGTCCGATGGCTTCGCTCTGTGATGCCGCACACCCGCCTGATTTCCCCATGGTGGTGAACAGTTCAAATAAACCTTTGTCATCTTCGTTGATGGTGATGTAAAGGGGCCCGCAGCCGGTCTGCATCTGATAAGTCCAGCCTTTCAGAATTTTCGGGCGTTCCCGCTTGGTCACCGGTTTTTCGCGATCAATGTCCTCTTGGACAGACGCTTCTTCTTTTTTCCCTTTGGACAAGACCTGCTGGTCTCTGGAACCATCGCGATAAATCGTGACACCTTTGCAATCCAGTTTATAGGCCAGTTCATACACCCTGGCCACATCTTGTATGGTTGCCTCTTTTTTAAAATTGACGGTTTTGCTGACGGCGTTATCGGTGTGTTGCTGAAATGCGGCCTGCATTTTAATATGGACATCGGGTGAAATTTCATGGGCCGTGACAAAATATTTACGGATATCCTCAGGGATTTCATCGATGTCATGGATAGTACCCGTCTCGGCAATCCGCTGCATCAATTCCGGCGAGAAAAATCCCCTTTCCTTGGCCAGGGCTTCAAAATGGGGATGAACCTCAACCAGAATATCATTGTCCATAACCTGACGTACATAAGAAACAGCAAAAAGTGGTTCGACACCGGAGGAACAATTGGCGATGATGGATATGGTTCCGGTAGGCGCGATGGTTGTTACGGTGGCGTTGCGTAGGGGCGGCTGTCCTTTTTTGTCATAACTGGAGCCTTTAAAGTTAGGAAAAGGACCGCGCTTTCTGGCCAGCTCCTGTGACGCGCTGTGTCCCTGTTCATTAATGAACTTCATGACTTTTTCGGCCAACTCAAGAGCGTCATCTGTGTTGTAGGGAATCTTTAGTTTGATCAGCATATCCGCCCATCCCATTACGCCCAGTCCGATTTTACGGTTGGCCATGGTCATTTGGGCAATTTGCGGCAGCGGGTATTTATTGACTTCGACAACATTATCGAGAAAATGGACGGCCAGATGGACTATTTCTTTCAATCTCGTCCAGTTGATCCTGCCCTCTTTAACCATTTTGGCCAGGTTGATGGATCCCAGGTTACAGGACTCATAGGAAAGAAGCGGCTGTTCCCCGCAGGGATTGGTTGATTCGATTTCCCCAGCCTGAGGTGTCGGGTTATCCCGGTTAAGCCGGTCGAGGAAGACAATGCCGGGTTCGCCGTTTTCCCAGGCCTGATCGACAATTCTGTTGAAAACCTTACGCGCGTTAAGCTGTCCGGTAACGTGTTGGTCTCTTGGATTAATCAGATCATAATTTTCATCTTTTTCAACGGCTTTCATAAACACTTCCGTTAAGCCGACGGAGATGTTGAAATTATTCAGTTGCTTTTTATCGGCCTTGCACATGATAAAATCCATGATGTCCGGATGATCAACGCGCAAGATACCCATATTGGCCCCGCGCCGGGTACCGCCCTGCTTGATTGTTTCTGTGGCAACATCGAAAACGCGCATAAAAGAAATTGGACCGCTGGAAATACCGGTTGTTGTTAAAACAACATCATTGGCAGGCCGCAGACGTGAAAAAGAGAATCCAGTACCACCGCCGGATTTGTGGATCAATGCGGTAAACTTGACAGCGTCAAAAATTTCTTCCATGGAATCACCCACGGGAAGCACAAAGCAGGCGGATAACTGTCCCAGTTCGCGTCCCGCATTCATCAGTGTCGGTGAATTCGGTAAAAATTCCAGAGACGCCATCATGGTGTAGAATTTCTCTGCAAGTTTATGAGTGTCCGTCTTTTTGGTAAACTTTTTGTCGGCAGCGGCTATCGCGTTTGCCACGCGGCAAAACATTTCGGCAGGAGTTTCCAGAATGTTTCCTGTTTTATCTCGTTTGAGATATCGTCGTTCCAGAACGGTTAAAGCGTTTTGGGTCCATTCCGGGATCATAGGAGTGTGATTTTTTTCCATAAAGCCAAATTCCTTATAAATATGAGAAAAGAGATTAATGCAACAAAAATACTACATATTGTGTGGATTTAGGCAATAAACCACAATATGTAGTCAAAGTCAAGAGAAGAGCAAAAATATTTTAACGAAGAACGGTGAATGGTTCGGAAAAAAACAAAACTTCAAAAGAAGCAGTATTTTAACGGTTTGTCGTCATGCTCATTACACATTCATGGGAGATGTTACAATGTAACATTATTCTGATGCAGCTTTCAGTACAATGCTATTTGGTTCCAATGGCAACCCGGTCAACAACCTGTTGAATTGTTTTTTCTAGGGTTGCCTTGTGTATTTCAGCCCAGTCGGCTTTTTCATACGAGTAGTTTTCGCTTTCGATAGAATTGCTCTCTCCCTTTTCTCTGATGGTCGCTTCGTATTTAGCTGGCATATTCCAATTAGCAGCATTTTCAATATCGAAGGTGGCTCTAACCTCACCACTCTGAACATCGATAAGACGACCAACAAATCTTAGGTTCTGTCGACATTCAGATTAAAATATGATAGCATTGCATCATCACGTTCAAGGAAGGAGATGCAATGCAGGACAGACATAGATTGAGGGATGATCAGTGGGAAAGAATAAAGGATGCGCTA
>Ga0255342_1001170_pt1 | contig 38980 bp, 35 predicted proteins | sample wastewater_treat_3_FD_192416 | JGI IMG/M metagenome (GOLD analysis project Ga0255342, IMG submission 192416) | Wastewater microbial communities from Lulu Island WWTP, Vancouver, Canada - plant14 | ecosystem: Engineered > WWTP > Wastewater > Unclassified | place: Canada: Vancouver, British...
GGTCTGTCTTTTGTCAGTCTGACTGTGGTTTTGTCTTTTACAATCATAATCTTTCCGTCTATATCAAAAGCAATGTCCGAAATGACCGGCTGACGTTTATCTTCAATCGGTTGAGCCATTGTATATGGATTTATGCTCGACCAGTCTTTAGGCTGAATAATACAGAAATGAATATGATTGCCGAAACTTCTTCCGGTATTTGCATATTTTCCGATCGGCTCGGAAGTAACAGCTTTTTTCGCACTATTGGAAGAATCATCAAGATGCAGGTATTGAGAGATAAATGCACTGTGAGAAATAAATTTATAATTGCCGCTGCCGGTATAATCATCAAAAGGAAAAAGATCCTTATTCCACATATACAGAAGTTCACCGTCTTCAACAGGAAAGACATCATAAGAAGAGCTTATCATATCAACCCCGTCATGAAGGTGGTCGGGGCGGAATTCTGCAAAACTTGAAGTGACGCGGCCGCTTTTGACAGGCCATGTAAAATAACTGACACAAAGAAGCGCCGGCAATAATAAAAATTTATTCATATGTTCGCTACTCCTCAGAGACTACATTTTTAGGTGTCGATGCCGAACCGGAATGGATGTCGCAATATTCGCCTGGTTCCGTACCGCTTAAAAATAGTTCATCAGTTGCGGTTTCAGGGCAAAAGGCATTATCTTTCGGGACTTTTCCGCTGTCAAGACATATCGTCTGACGAGAGATTCCTTCCTCGGGAATAATAAAATCAGAAGGTTTTTCTTCAGAACATGCTGCGGAAATATATCTTCCCCAGACCGGTGCACAAAGAGAACCGCCGCTTTTGCCGCGCCCGAGAGAAATGGCTCCTTTGGTATTTCCCATCCATATAGCAGTTACAGAATCTGAAGTATATCCTACAAACCAAGCATCATTGTAATTGGTTGAAGTTCCTGTTTTACCTGCAGCCTGAAAATCAATCCTGTAAGCGGATGTTACATATTGTCCCGTACCGCCTTTTTTAAGAACATACCTTAAAACATTTACAGTTACTGCGGCAGCCTGCGGTGAAATAATTTTGCCAAGAGAATTACGTTTCTTCTCTATGTATGTCTTTTCTTCTTCTTCCGCGTCCCATACCATATTTCCGTTAAAATCCTTAACAGATTTTATTCCCCATGGTTTTACAAAATCGCCGCCGTTTACAATAACAGCATGAAGTGTAGCATTTTCAAGCGGTGAAAGTTCGTAAGTTCCAAGAGCCATTGATAAAGTTTTTTGAAACCTTTTATCTGCTTCAGAACCTGATAATTCCAGCGAATCCTGAATATATTTTCGTACAGTGGAATAACCCGTTTTATCGAGAACTTTGACTGCAATTGTATTGATTGACCTGACAAGAGCCTGGTGAACTGTTACATCACCCGAATATGTTCCGCTATAGTTTGCCGGCGAATATTTTCCGAATTTGACTTTCTCATCTTTAATTATTGTCGCGGGTGTAATATCCTTATCTTCAAAAGCCGCACAATACACAAGCGGTTTAAATGATGAACCCGGCTGACGGCGGCTCTGGCTTACCAGATCAAGCTGATTTTTTGAGTTAAACTCAAATCCGCCGACATATGAAATAATTTCACCTGTTGAAGGATTTATTGAAACCATGGCTCCGCTCACAGATTCAGGATGTTTTCCGGAATAGCCGGAACGCAATCTTGAAACACCGTCAACGAGTGCGTTACGTGCGATATCCTGTTTTCTTCCGTCTATTGTTGTATAAATGGAAAGTCCGCCTGAACGCAGTGAATCCTCGCCGAATTTTTCAACGATTATTCTTCTGACATATTCATTAAAATATGGAGCTCTGTTTATTCTATACATACTCATTCCGGAAGAGGCTATGAGCGATGATTGAGCTTTTCCGTCATCGTTAAACTTGATATCCCATTTATTCAAAAATTCCTTATAAAGAAAATCAGCTTTTTTTTCAGAAAAGAATCCCGCATCAGCAAGAGAATTTAATATGACATTCGTTTTTTTAACAGAATTGTTCAGATTATTCATCGGAGAGTAATAAAGCGGGTTTGAAATAGTTGAAACGATCATAGCGCATTCCGCTGTATTGCATTCTATTGCGCTTTTTCCGAAAAACATTTTTGAAGCGGATTCTACTCCATAGGCGCCGTTTCCGAAATAAATGAGATTAAGATACATAGACATTATATCATCTTTGTCATAAAGCCTTTCTATTTCGTATGCACAAAAGGCTTCATATATTTTTCGTTTTATACTTTTATCCATATCAGTAAAAAAGTTTTTTGCAAGCTGCTGTGTGACTGTACTTCCGCCCTGGGAAAAACTGAAACTGAAAACATTTTTTAAAACCGCTCTGAATATGCCTTTTGGATTGATCCCCTTATGTTTGTAGAAATCCCTGTCTTCACTTGCTACAACTGCATTAATAATATCTTTCGGAATTGAGTTAAAAGGAATAAGTTCGCGCTTCTGATTAAAATATTCACCTATGATTTCGCCGTTTCTGTCATAAATTCTGCTCGGAACTTCGACAACTTTTTTGCCGACATCGATATCCGAGGCAGAGTAAACAAGCCCGCGGTTGATATCCTCGGTTCTGTCAATAAGCTGTTTGTATTTAGCAAGTCTGTCAAGTGCAAGAGGCCTGTCACTTCGCCATTGCACATAAACAAAAGCGGCGTAAGCTGAAAACAAAAGAAAAACACACGAAGGAATAACAACAAATACCAGAATTTTATGACGTTTAACAAAACTTAAAAGTGCAAAAATAAAATTCATTATACCTCAATTATTTCGCCGGATCCGCCGGAGTATTTTTTTCCTGCAAGCTGACCGCATCCTCCTGATATATCAGAACCGAGCGATTTTCTTACAATTATAGGAATATTCATGATCGAACAATACTGCATAAATTTTTCAATATCTTTTTTAACCGGACATTCTGGTGAATTAAGCGGTATTAAATTCAGCATCACGTGAGCAAACTTGAAAAGTTTATTTATTTCTTCGGCGTTTTTCTTTGAGATATTGTCTTTTCTCATGACATATTCAATAGTCATACGGTTATATCCCGCAGCGGGATTCTTATTTATAAAATCGGCTACCTCTTTAATCGGATATTTATTCTCAACAGGCATGTTTATTTTACGCAATGCCGGGTCGCTGTCATTTAAAGAAATTGCAAGATTGAAAAGATGTTTTTCTTTTACGTATCTCTTGATTGCAGGTAGAATTCCGCATGTTGAAATTGTAATTTTTCTGACCGATATATGAAAACCGAAGCTGTAATTCATAATATTAGCGGCTTTAATCACATTGTCATAATTGTTGAAAGGTTCCCCCATCCCCATAAAAACAATATTATTATTTAAAAGACCGGTAACTCTTCTGACATGTATTATCTGGTCAAGAATTTCCGCAACAGTAAGATTACGAATAAAACCGATTTTTGCTGTTGAACAGAAGGTGCAGCCCATGGCGCATCCTATCTGGCTTGAAATACATATCGTCAAACGACCGTCATCGCTTGCCTCATTACGAAGAAGAACCGATTCAATAAAGTGCCCGTCTTCTGTTTTAAATAAAAATTTTTCTGTACCGTCAATTTTCGAGAGCAGTCTTTCTTCAAGAACCAAAGGAGAAACAGAAAATTCCTCAGTTAATTTTGATCTAAGATCTTTTGAATAATTGCTCATATCATCGAATGATGATACATTTTTCGCGTAGAGCCATGAAAAAAGCTGACGGGCGCGGTAGCGCGCCTCGCCCAATCTTTCAAATATATCTTCTGCTTCTTCTAGATAATAGTTTTTTATGGAATCTTTCATTTATTTAGGATAAACCGCAATCTTTTTGAGATCAGGCTTTTCTTTAACATCTTCTTCAAATGCAGATTTTCTCTGTTCATTAATGTAATCTTTCTTCTGAAAAGAATAAACATATTCAGCAGGATCTTTGTATGTTCCATGAAGAAGCGCAACAACGTCTTCTATGAAAACAATTTCTTCATCTGTAGGAATTACAAATATTTTGATTTTTGAATCAGATGCACTGATTTCAAATTCAGCATTTCTGTTTCTGCAGATTTTATTTTTTTCTTTGTCAAGCTTCAGCCCGATACACTCAAGTCCTTCCAGTGCTTTTTCTCTTATTATCGGGCTCATTTCGCCAACCCCTGCAGTAAAAACAAGAGCGTCCGCTCCGCCGAGTCCAGCGATATATGAACCGATATATTTTTTTAAACGGTAGCATTCCATATCTATAGCAAGCTGACAGCGCTTGTCGCCTTTATCGGCATTATCGACTAAGTCACGTCTGTCGGAATACTTGCCGGTTATACCGATATGTCCGCTTTTCTTATTAAGAATATTATTCATCTCAGCCGGAGAAAGATTTTCTTTTCCGATTATATATTCAACTACCGCTGCGTCGAAATCTCCTGAACGTGTTCCCATAATCAAACCTTCAAGCGGAGTAAGACCCATGCTTGTGTCATAGCATTTACCGTTTTTTATAGCACATGCCGAAGCACCGTTTCCGATGTGAAGAATTACGGCATTTGTATCTTTAGGTTCTTTTCCAAGAAGAACAGCAGCTCTTTTAGAAACATAAAGATGACTTGTTCCGTGAAAACCGTATCTTCTAACCTTATGATTTTCATACCATTCATAAGGAAGCGCGTACATATATGTATGCGCAGGCATAGTCTGATGGAATGCGGTATCCATAATTGCCATGTGCGGAACATCCGGCATTACTGCTTTAGCGGCTTCAATTCCGGTTATATTAGGCGGCATGTGAAGAGGTCCAAGGTCGATGAGATCTTTAAATGTTTTCATTATCTCATCATCTATTATTACAGACTGCTTGATAACATCTCCACCGTGAAGAACTCTGTGTCCGACAGCTTTTATTTGGTCAACAGACTGAAGAATATTGTATTCAGGATTTGTCATCGTCTTCATCATTAGTTCTATCGCGACTTCATGATTAGGACAATTATGTTCTATCTTAACCTTACATTTATCTCTGCACGTAAATTCAATAAAACTTCTTTCCATTCCTACACGTTCAACAATTCCGGTTGAGATGGTTTCTTTATTCGTGTAATTGTAGAGCATGAACTTCAGTGAAGAACTGCCCGAATTAATACTTAGTATTATCATTATTTATCTCCGATTATTAAAATTATTTTCCGGCTGCCTGAATTGCTGTAACAGCCGTAACGTCTATTATATCCTGAACACTGCAGCCGCGCGAAAGATCGTTTACCGGCTTGTTAAGCCCCTGAAGAAACGGTCCTATTGCATGAGCCTTTGCAAGACGTTCAACAAGCTTATATCCTATATTTCCGCTCTGAAGATCCGGGAAAATAAGAATGTTTGCTTTTCCGGCAACCTTGCTGCCCGGTGATTTTTTCTGTCCAACTGACTCAACAAGAGCTGCATCTGCCTGAAGTTCTCCGTCGATTTCAAGTGACGGAGCTTTTTCTTTTGCTATTTCAAATGCTTTTATAACTTTATCAACATTTGGATGGTCAGCACTTTTTTTAGTCGAGAAAGAAAGCATTGCAACACGAGGCTCCATTGAGCAAAGTGATTTCGCTGTTTCTGCCGAAGATATTGCGATTTCAGCCAGCTGTTCGCTTGTAGGATCCGGATTAACCGCACAATCCGCAAAAACAAAAAGTCCATTATCGCCGAAAGTTGAATTCGGAACGTACATGATGAAGCATCCGGATACTACGCTGATACCCGGTTTTGTTTTTATTATCTGCAAAGCCGGTCTGATCGTATCTGCTGTAGAATGTTCAGCGCCCGAAACGAGTCCGTCTGCGGCATTTGACTGTATCATCATAGTCGCAAAGTAAATCGGATCCTTCATTGTCTCACGCGCTTTCTCGATGGTCATTCCTTTCGCTTTTCTCATCTCGAAAAACTTATTGGAATATTCTTCATATCTTGAATCCTTAACCGGATTTATTATCTCAACACCCTCAAGGGATACACCCTCAGAAGAAGCTTTGGCCTTGATTGCAGTTTCATCACCCAGAAGAACCGGTTTCGCTATTTTTTTCTGCGCAATTTCACTAACAGCCTTAATCGTACGGGATTCAGTTCCTTCCGGAAAAAGAATCGTCTTGTTCAGGGTCTTTGCCCTTTCATAAAATGAATTCATCAAATCCATTATATAACTCCTTTATCTAAAAAAATAAATTCTATATATAGGTCTCTGTTTTGTTACAGAGATCATATGCTAATCGATGAGATAATACACTGAACGCCATATTCTATAAGTAAGTCTTTCAAGCCATCTCAAAGCTTCGATCTGCCGAAAAGCATCTTCAGATTCGATTTCGCCTTTTGAAAGACTTTCAAGTATCTTGGCGCGAACTCTTTTCCTTGATTCTATCATGCGCTCACTTACGTTTTCAATTGATTTGGCATTATATTTTTCATCTTTATTGTTTATCCAAAGAATAATTTTATCGAGTTCTGCAGCCAGATCTTCACGGAGATTTTTAAGCAAATCATATCTTTGGAGGTTTTTCCATGTTTCTGTTTCATCGGCGCAATCTGTTACATAGTCAATATGTTCAACCGCATGAAGCAGTGAAATTTTTCGTTTTCGTTCATAATCGATCCCCTGATGCATCCGCACTCTGCTCATAAACTCGGCGATTTTAGCTGTAGAATTTTTAATTTCAGATGAATTAAAACTCATTTCATTCGTGCGCAGAACCTGAGTACATTTAGTGCATAGATGCGAAACAATTTCAAGTGCTGATCTTCTGGCTGATTCAACAGCAACCGCAGGAAGAGTTTCAACGTTTTTATCAAGATGTTCCGTAAAAGATTTTTTTGACGGAATAAGATAAGATAAAAATGATGAAAAATATTTTATAAACGGTAAAAATAATATAATTCCGACAAAATTAAAAGATGTATGAAAAAGTGATACGGCAATTACTTCTTCCCCGTGTATTACAGAAGAAAATATCCCGGAAATAAATACTATAAATGGGTGAAGAAGAATAAAAAGAATAATTCCCGTGAACAGGTTGAAAAAAATATGTGCTAACGCGGTTTTTTTTGCTGATGAACTTGCACCGAAAGCTGCAAAAGCCGCAGTTAACGTTGAACCGATATTCTGACCTATTACCATTGCCGCGGCATGCTCTACTGAAATCTGTCCAAGATGTACTGCTGCTAAGGTAATAGTCAAAGCGGCACCGCTGGACTGGGCAATTACAGTCATTATAACACCGATTCCGAGAAGTTTAAATCGTGTAAATATTGAATCATCAATATAGTTTGAAATTGAAAAAAGAGATCCGAAATCATTTATTCCGTTCTGTAGAAAATCAATGCCTATAAATATCAAACCGAATCCGGCAATGACAAATCCGAGCTTTGAAAGATAATTTTTAAAAGCAAGCTTCATTGTGGCGCCGACTGCAACTGCAATCATTGCGATAAGTCCGATCTTGAGTTTAAATCCGAGTAATGATATTATCCAGCCGATTGAAGTTTTACCGAGATTGGCTCCGAAAATTATACCGAGTGATTGATGAAAAGTGATTAATCCGGCGCTTACAAAACCGATTGTAGCAATAGTTGTGACATGTGAAGACTGGACAAGTATTGTAAGGGCTGCGCCGAGAGAAATTGAGCGCAGAGAACCGCCGGTAAAGCGCGACAAAATTCTCCGCAGAGAATCACCCGCAAGCATCCTTAAACCTTCGGTAGACATGAACATTCCGATAAGGAAAAGTCCGATGCCGCCCGCAATATTTGCAACCGACGTAAAATTCATTGTAAAGATCTATATTTTATTAACGCCGAGGTATGACCGGTTAGTCTTTGGTTCCCGCGAAACGTTTTTTTCTATTCTTTAAAAAATGCTTAGCTTTGCAAGGACTTTTTTAAATCTTTTTTAAATATTAACATGGTGTTAAAAAAAGATTCATTTCGATCAGAATTATTTTCTGATTTATTAGTATTGACAAAAGACAAAGCGGGAAAATATTAGTCCTTTATTTTTCGAAGCATCCGGTGAATTATGCTTATAATGAAGAGCAAAATATCAAGTGTGATAAAAAAAGAAAGAGCCAAAGAAAGGGCTGAATGTCTTAAAAAATCACAGGAAGAACTGAAGAAAAAAACTTCAGCTCTCGTAAAAACATATGAAGAGAAGATTAAACTTCTCAATAAAAATTTTGCACTTACCCTGAAAGAAAAATCAAAAGAAGTAGATTATCTGAAAAGCGAAATTGACAAAAAACATAAAGAATATCAGGCTTTGCGGTTAAGAGAAAAGAATCTTGATGATCTTTCTGCAGAGTTTCAGCATCTTATAGAAGAATTCGGCATTAGAGTACAGGAGGCTATTCAGCCTTTTTACCGCTCTCAGGCAAAAATAAGTTTAATGAAGCGACGATCTGACAAAGAACATGAAAAAATGAACAAAATTTTCAGAAAATCAGACGGAGCAAAATTATGAAAATCAATGAGATAAAAAACTTAGACAATAAATATCTTTTTCAAAATTACGGAGAGAAGCTTTCTGTATGTTTTAAATACGGTGAAGGCTCTACAGCTTATGATTACGAGGGGAAAAAGTATATAGATTTTCTTGCCGGAATTGCTGTGAACACTTTCGGTTACAATGATCCAATCCTCTCAGAAGCTTTAAAATCACAGGTTGAGAAGATAATTCATTCATCAAATCACTTGTATAATCTTGAACAGATTGAAGCCGCAAAACTTTTAAACGAAAAATCTTTTAAAGGAAAGACCCTTTTTGTAAACAGCGGAACCGAAGCGAATGAAGCTGCTATAAAGCTTGCGCGGAGATACGGAACTTCAATCAATTCTGAAAAATATAAAATTATCAGCTTCGACAAATCTTTTCACGGAAGAACTTTCGGGAGCATGACCGCAACTGCTCAGTCAAAAATCTATAATGGTTTCGGACCATTGGTTCCCGGATTCAAGCATATTCCGTTTAATGATATCGAAGCTTTCGAAAAAGAAGCGGATGAAACCACCTGTGCAGTAATTCTAGAAATGATTCAGGGCGAAGGCGGAATCATCAAGGCTGATGAAGCATTTGTCAAAGCTATCAGAAAGATATGTACCGATAAAAAGATAATAATGATTATTGATGAGATCCAAACAGGAGTAGGAAGAACAGGCAAGGCATTCGCCTACCAGCATTACAGATTTGAACCGGATATCATCACTCTTGCAAAAGGTTTAGCCGGAGGAGTCCCTATCGGAGCGATTCACGCAAAAGATGAACTTGTTCAGCATTTTCCGGGCGGTGCTCATGGAACAACATTCGGAGGAAACCATCTTGCAAGCGCAGGAGCAAAATCAGTTCTTTCAAGACTGGACAGCTCTCTTCTGAAACATGTAAACAAAATATCAGAAATCATTGTTTCAAGAATTCAAAATATCATGCAAAATGAACCGAGAATAAAATCAATCCGGGGCATGGGTCTTTTGATTGGAATTGAAATGTCTTTTAAAGGAAGACCCCTTGTTCTAAAAGCACTTGAAAACGGTCTTTTGATGAATTGCACTTCTGAAAATATTATCAGATTTGTTCCGGCTCTGAATATTACAGAAGAAGAAGTCTCTGAAGGACTTGATATTTTCGAAAAAACTCTTAAATCATTCAATGAGGACTGATATGTTTCTAAAAAGTATACCTTCTATTAAAACCGTTGATCTTCTTGTGGATACAGATCTGTCCAGAGAAGAAGTATATTCTCTCTTTGAGTTCGCCGCATATTTAAAGAATATGCAGAAAACCGGGAAAAAACATCATTATCTTCCGGGAAAAACACTTGGAATGATTTTTGAAAAATCATCTACAAGAACAAGGGTTTCTTTTGAAGCCGGAATGTATCAGCTCGGCGGAAGCGGTCTATTCTTATCATCCGCGGATATCCAACTCGGAAGAGGTGAACCTTTGTCCGATACTGCACGCGTGCTTTCAGGTTATCTTGACTGTATAATGGTGAGAACATTCGGTCAGGACAAAGTTGAAACTCTTGCAGAATATGCATCAATTCCTGTTATAAACGGTCTTACAGATTCATATCATCCTTGTCAGGCTCTTACTGATTATTTTACAATGTATGAAGACGATAAAAATATTGCCGGCAAGAAGCTCTGCTTCATAGGCGATGGAAACAATGTTGCAAATTCACTTCTTCTTACAGGTGCTAATCTCGGAGTTAATGTAGCTGTTGCGTGTCCTAAAAATTATTTTCCTGATCCGAAAGTTGTAAAAACTGCCGAGAAACTGGCATCTAGAAACGGTTCCACCGTTCTCGTTACAAGCGATATAGAAGAAGCTGCGGAAAAATCAGATTATCTTTATACCGATGTCTGGGCGAGCATGGGTCAGGAAAAAGACGCAGCAAAACGCAAAAAAGCTTTTGCAAAATACAAAATATCAATGAAGCTCATCGAAAAATGCGCTCCAAAGGCTTCCGTCATGCATTGCCTTCCAGCTCACCGCGGTGAAGAAATCGACGAAGATGTAATCGAAAGTCAAAAATCGATTGTATTCAGAGAAGCAGAAAATAGAATGCACTTACAAAAAGCGCTGATATGCGCTCTTATGAATAAATAAGGAGATTTTTATGGAAGCGAAAAAAGTAGTCCTCGCCTATTCCGGCGGGCTTGACACTTCGGTTATAGTAAAGTGGCTTCTTGAAAACTATAAATGTGAAGTTGTTTGCTTCGCAGCCGATGTAGGACAGGAAGAAGAACTTGACGGACTTGATGAAAAAGCAAAGAAAACCGGCGCAAGCAAATGCTATATTGAAGATCTTCAGGAAGAATTCGCTCGTGATTATGTTTTCAAAGCTATTAAAGCAAATGCTATTTATGAGGACAGATATCTTCTCGGAACATCGCTAGCACGTCCTGTTATAGCTAAGAAACAGGTTGAAATCGCTTTGAAAGAAGGTGCTGACGCGGTTTGTCACGGCGCTACAGGAAAAGGAAACGACCAGGTTCGTTTTGAAATGACATTCAAGGCCCTCGCTCCGAATCTTAAAATTATTGCCCCATGGAGAGAATGGGATCTTCATTCAAGATCACTTCTTTATGATTATGCCGATAAAAACGGAATTCCTGTTCCCGGAAGCAAGAAAAAACCTTACAGCATGGACAGAAATCTCATGCATATTTCATACGAGGGCGGAATTCTTGAAGACCCTTATAATGAAGCAGATGAAGAAATGTTCATATTGACTAAATCAGCTGAAAAAGCTCCGGACAAACCTGAATATATTGAAATAGATTTTGTAGAAGGTATTCCTGTAGCTATTAACGGCGAAAAACTCTCTCCAGCGAATCTCATGAAAAAACTTAACAAAATCGCAGGAAACCATGGCGTCGGACGTGTTGATATTGTTGAAAACAGACTCGTCGGAATCAAATCACGCGGAGTATATGAAACTCCTGCAGGAACAGTTCTTCTTGCCGCTCACCGCGATCTTGAATCAATTTGTCTAGACAAAGATACACAGCATTTGAAAGATTCTCTTGCTGCAGAATATGCCCGTCTGATTTATTACGGATTGTGGTTTGCAAGAAAAAGAGAAGCGATGGATGCATTGATCGACGAGACGCAGAGATTTGTTACCGGAACTGTAAAAGTTAAACTCTATAAAGGTCATGCTATGGTTGTCGGAAGAAAATCACAATATTCACTTTACAGCGAAAATATTGCATCTTTCGAGAAAAGCGAGCTTTATGATCAGACAGACGCATCCGGTTTTCTTAACCTTTTTGGACTTCAGACAAAAGTTGAAGCTCTTCTTAGAAAGAAATAAAATCTATTCTAACTACATTAAAAAAAGCCGGATCAAACCGGCTTTTTTGTTTTATAATAATTTGCTGAACTCCTGTTGCTGCCGACCTATCTTTAAAATTCTGCTTTAAAGCATCAAACCGGTTAAAATCAAAAAATCATTTATTTAACAACTTTAATATTTCTATAAAACCGTATTTTTGAGCATAATCTGCCGGAGTCAGACCTTCGGAATCTTTTTTTGAAACATCTGCACCCAATAACAATAAGCGCTGAACAACTGCCTTATTATTGCGTGAAACTGCGTAATGAAGAGGTGTTTGTTTGTCTTTTTTTGAAACCAGATTAATATTAGCTTTATTTTTTAATAAGACTTTAGCAGACTCATCTGCATAATCTTCGATAGCGCATATCAAAGGAGTCTTTCCGTTACCGTCATAGGAATTACAATCGATACCGTTATCCATCAGAATAGAAATAAACACCGGATCCATATTCCTGGCTGCTTTGGTGATTATATTATCTCCATCATCAAATGATACTTTAGGATCTGCTCCGTGTTCCAAAAGAATCCTGAACGAGTTAGATTCTCTTATTTTTAATGCAAATTGAAGAGGAGTTAAACCTTCCCTGCTTAATTGTTCCTTATCTGCATTATTTTTCAGAGATTCTTCAAGAGCAGAATATTTTTTTTCTGAAATCACATTGTGAATATAACTCATAGAATCATTATCATCAGCGGGAATATTAACAATTATATTTCTGAAAACATCAGAATAATATGCGCTTGTAACATTATTGTTCGAAATTTTAAAAGTATTGGTTTCAATTATTTTGATGAGTTCTTTTTTCTTTCTAACCTGCAATGGGTAACTTACTTTCTGATTAGTCCATCCAACCCACATGTATTCCGGGAGAAAACGCACGAATCTGTAATAATTAGAAGGATCAACATTTTTATTATAACTTCTTACAGCAGCATCATATCTCTCTGACATAATCCCAACCCCGAGTTTAAAACCGAAAATTACTGGCAGAAATCCCGCTCCGGCTGCTTCGAGGCTGCCTTCAGCTAATCCGAAATATACTATAGCACCTCCAGCGGCAATACCTGCTGTAATAATTACTATTCCCAATGAAACTGCGCCTATAATTTGAAGAGTGCTCAATGTTCCATGAGATGCGACTTTTTTCCCGTAATGAAGATCCTGGACAAATTCCTGAATAGAATTGTTTCTTTCGATATGACGTTTGTACCATGCAGATGAATCAGGGGTAATGAATAATGGAATAGCATTTTTGTATGAATCATAAATTACGAGTTCGCTTCGTTTTGCTTTTGAATCAAAACGTATACCCTTCATTCCTGTTATTATTTCATCTTTAGAATTTTTATCCCATTCCGGTTCAACACCGGGTCCTCCGAAAATAAAGAAAAGATTTTCAGGCTGTTTTTCCATTTCAGCAAGTTTTATCGCCCAATTAAGAGAATTATTTAGTTTATAAGCTACTCTGAAATCAACTCTTGCTTCCTCCCAATTGCCGCAAAGTGTCCAAACATACGCGAGCATAATTCGAATCAAAGGATCATCAAATTTACCCTTATCGTTAAGTTCTTTTGAAAAAAGAGTTGAGGCTTTTCTTGCTTCAACTTCTGCTTCCGAATATTTTTTCTGACCTGAGAATCCCCAGGATAAAAGAATGTGCATCATAATAATTTCGTGCTCTGATGCATAATAACCTTCAGGAGTGTGCAGATAAAAGAATGATTTTGCTTCACGTGATATCTGGTATTTTATCTGATTATCAACTTTTTGACGGTATTTAAAAAGTAATGAAACATCATAATTTCCGGAGATAAGACCTAGATAGGTTTTTTCCATTGCCACTATAAATGATTTTTTTTCTCCGGAGGGATAATTCTTTAATGCCAAGGAGGGATTTTCATCATGCATATTCAATCTACTTACAGAATAATCATCTTTTGAAAGATATTTGCCAGTACAAGCTGATGTAAAGCAGAGAAGCCCGGATAAAAAAGCTGATATTATTTTATTCAATGTTCATCACCGATAATTATAATTATTTACATCAATAAATTGTCTGCATCTATCGCTGTGGTCACGGATGAATTATCATAACATATACTTTGTCTCGTCAGTTTCCGCCTCCGTGCGAATTTGCTATTGATATCATTAAAAATATTCGTTATCTCCGCTATATATTTGGCGCGTTTCCCATCCATGGGCGCGCCAACTGATGCACATCCTGTGCATTACGCCTATTCGCTCCGACTGATTGATCTCATTAGTTTTTTCGCACCCAACATCGATATAAATTTTGAGTTTTCCCGCTGCGGACTTCGTCCGCCTCGCGGGAAGTCGGAACGATCCCGACATACGAGACGCTTCCCTCGCAAACAGGAGGTTTGCCAAAAAGCGTCTCGTCAGTTTCCGCCTCCGTGTGTGGAAATATTATTTCTTTCAGTCAAATATTGCTTTCTCTCAACGTCCATCCATGTCCGTTTCGATATTATATTTCAATAGTTCTTTCACGCGCAACTCTGAGGCATATTTTGAGTTTTCCCGCTGGGAGCCAAAGCTCCTCTCGCGGGCAATGTTTGCGCTTCCTGCGCAAACTATTTATTCTTTCTATAAAACTCTATCAAGCCATTTGTAGATGAATCGTTTGAAAGTGCCATTGTATCATTCTCAAGCTGAGGCATTATTTTCTGAGCAAGAACTTTTCCAAGCTGTACTCCCCACTGATCAAATGAAAATATATTCCAGATAACTCCCTGAACAAATATTTTATGTTCATACATAGCTACAAGTTTACCAAGAACTTTAGGAGTAAGTTTTTTTGCCATTATGCTGTTTGTAGGTCTGTTGCCTTCAAAAGTCTTATGCGCAATAAGTTCCTCTTTTTCACCTTCTTTACGAAGCTCTTCCGCAGTTTTTCCGAAAGCAAGAGCCTGCGGCTGTGCGAAAAAATTGCTCATAAATTTTATGTGATGATCACCTATCTTATTCTGGCTTTCTGCAAAACCTATAAAATCGCAAGGTATCAGTTTTGTTCCCTGATGTATCAGCTGATAGAATGCATGCTGTCCGTTTGTTCCAGGTTCGCCCCATATTACAGGACCGGTGCTGTAGTCGACTCTCTTTCCGTCTCTGTCAGTATATTTGCCGTTTGATTCCATATCTCCCTGCTGAAAATACGCCGGAAAACGATGCATGTATTGATCATATGGAAGAATCGCATGAGATTCAGCTCCAAAGAAATTATTATACCATATTCCAAGAAGAGCCATTATAACAGGAATATTCTTATCAAAAGCAGTGTTTCTGAAATGATTATCCATTGCATGATAACCTTCAAGTAGTTCGTAGAAATTATCATAACCGATTGAAAGCATGATTGAAAGACCGATTGCAGATGTAAGAGAGTATCTTCCGCCTACCCAATCCCAGAATTCAAACATATTTGCAGTATCGATTCCGAATTTTGATACTTCTTTTGAATTTGTAGAAAGAGCAACAAAATGTTTGGCTACAGCTTTTTCATCACCGAGTTTTTCAACAAGCCACTTCTTTGCGCTTTCAGCGTTGGCCATTGTTTCCTGAGTTGTAAATGTCTTCGAAGCAACAATGAAAAGAGACTCTTCCGCATTGATCGCACGTAAGGTTTCAGCTATATGGGTTCCGTCGACATTGGAAACAAAAAACATCTTAAGATCTCTTTTTGAATAAGGCTTTAGAGCTTCAGTTACCATAACTGGGCCCAGATCCGAACCGCCTATTCCGACATTAACCACATATTTGATAGACTTTCCGGTAAAACCCTTCCATTCACCATTTCTGACTTTTTCAGAAAAAGATTTCATTTTATCTAAAACAGCGAATACATCATCAGTAACGTTTACACCGTCAACATTGACAGGAGTTTTGGACATGTTGCGCAAAGCCACATGAAGCACTGAGCGGTTTTCTGTTTTATTAATTTTTTCACCTGTGAACATGTTTTCTATTTCTTTTTTCAGGTCGGATGATTCTGCAAGTGAAATAAGAAGCTTTAAAGTTTCTTCATTGATTCTATTTTTTGAAAAATCTAAAAGGATATCTCCTTCATTAATTGAAAACTTTGAAAATCTTTTCGAATCTTTTTCGAACATATCTCTCATATGTTCATTTTTTATAACTTCATAATGCGCTTTGAGAGCCGCCCACTCTTTTTTTTCAGTCAATCTGCTCATTTTCCGCTCCAATATAATATTTCAATAAAACAGGAATTTGTCTTGATAAATTTCCCGTCGAAATTAATCTTTTATCAAAGGGAAAAGCGTCAATCAATAAATTATGTCCGGTAAAGATTCCTATTCCGTCAAAAAAAGCGGCATTAAAATATTATTTTTAATAGCTGCCGCATGTGCGATATCTTCATGCGCAGCACCTATGTATTTTCATACTCCTAATCCATATAAGACAGACTACCAGACAAATGTTACGCTTATTTTCTGGTATGGAGATCCTCGTTATATAATGTATTTTAAACAGAAAACCGATTTTCTGAATGGTGTTGATACTGATCCCATTTATACCGAATATAAAGAACAGCAGCTTAATCGTTTCGGCAAAGATGAAGAAAAATCATTTAATACCTTCAATTTTTATATGAGTATCGATTTTTAATATTTCTGTTCAAAGTGCTTAGTACCCCGTTTATTCTCTGATCATAAGGATTAAGTTCTTTTGCTTTTTTTATACACTCACCCGCAAGTTCAACGCGTCCTGAGGCAAGCGCGCTTTCTGCCGATTTAAGCCATCCGCCGTAATAATTAGGAACAAGATCAGTAACCTGAATATAGCTTTTCAATGCAGATTCAAATTCACCTTCAAAGAAAAAAGCCTTCCCATTTCTAAGATAAGGCCAGGGATTTAACGGAGTAATCTTTGCAGCCTTCGTATAAAATGCTCTCGCTTGAGGCATTTTATCACTGTCAAGCTTAAAGTCTCCATGTAAAATTTCTGTCACCCACGAATCTGCTCCGATATTTTTTCTATGATAATCAAAATCTTTATCCCTATACCAAGCTTTTTCTCTGGTGATGGATGCACAATTTAATATGTCATCAATCATATCATTTGATTCATCATCATTACGGAGATATATTCCCCTTGTTTTTTTAAACCAGTCCGAGTCTGAAATGAGACCTTTTTTTACCGCTTGATTATATAAAGCTGTTCCGGGATAATATGCAACAGGAGATACAAGAACATCTCCAGGAAGAATTTTCCCAATTAGTTCCTTTGTTTTTCGGATATCCGCCTTAGTTTCTTCAAATACTCCGCACATCAGATAAATGGAAAGATAAACTCCGGCGCGCCGTACCATTTCTGATGCCGAAATGATTTTATCCGGTGTTATTTTTTTATCATATAGTGAAAGTATTTTTTCAGAACCGGATTCAACTCCGAACTGAATATGTTCCAATCCGGAAAGTTTCATCGCAGTAAGCATTTCAAAATCGATTGTATCAACCCTGCTCTGGCAATTCCACATAATATATATTTTGTTTTTAATAAGCTTATCGCAAAATTCCATTACACGACTTTTCTTTAGTGTGAAATTATCATCTCTAATTCCAAAATAAATAATTCCATAACGATTCTGAAGATATTTTATTTCTGAAATAATGTCATCGACAGACGAATAAGTTACTTTGCGTGTCCAGTATGCCGGCGATGAGCAGTAAGTACATGAATTGGGGCATCCTCTTGAAGTGATAATATATTTAAACTGCTCATTAGGATTTATTCCGATTGATAATCCGGAAAACTTTGATGAAAGCCTTACTTCAGAAAGATCATCAAGCCTGCGGCACTCATATGTTTTTCTTTCTTTTTTCCCAGCATTTAAATCATCAATAAGATCAAGAAATGAATTTTCTCCTTCACCCTTTATTACCGAATCAACTGATGGAAAACGTTTCAGATATTCGTCCGCCAAAAATGAAGCATGAACTCCACCTATTGTCAGATGAAACTTTTTTCTTCCTTCAAAAAGTTTCAAAAGCCTATTGGATTCGTTCTTATTATGTGTAAAAATTGAAATTCCAAGGATATCAGGTTTTATTTTAAGAATTTCCTCATGAGCTTTGGTGCTGCCCGCATGAGAATAATTCGCAAGCACGATATCATGTCCCTTTGACTCAAGAAATGATGCGATTGAAAATAGACCTACCGGCAGCAGAGATATATAGTAATCATTTCTGTCTTCATGGTCGCATAAATATACAAGCATTATTTTCATTGTTCACCGCTGACTTACAAAAGCATATTGCATAAAACTTTCAAGATAATTTTGTTTGACATCATACACCCTGCCGATTTTATTTCACTTAATAAAAACTAAAAAAAGGCTTTTAATGAAAAATATAATTCTCGGACTTCTTGCAGGTGCTCTATTATCCGTAATACCGATAATCAGATTCGATGAGCCGGAAGTCATCCTTCCTGAATGGGAAGGCTCATTCAATCCTTCTCTTAATATTCAAGCCTCTCCATATATAAAAGACGGCATTGGGTCATTTTCAGTAAAAACCCTTTCTGAAGTCTATTCTCTCAAAACAAGCGGCATATCATCATCGGCTCCCGTACCTGAAGGATATATCGCATCGGCAAGCGGAAATGGACAATATTTCGCACTATATCAGAAGATCGGTGAATCTGTTGATTTTTACGACATTACTTCTGCAAGATTCTGGCAAAAAAAATCCGAGCAATACCCTTTTGTTTCCCATAATGGGAAAATTGTACTGCTTCTTGTTGCAGATCACAGTGAAGTCAAAATTCTAGACAAAAACGGTAATCAACTTGAAAACAGGATTGCGGGCAGATTTTGTACAAGCATTTCTTTTTCAAAAGAAAATGATTATGCCGTGATAGGGTTTCTGGATGGTTCGTATTACCTGATTGATGAAAACGGTAAAACTATTCACTCTGGTAAAACTATCGATAATCTACCTGTTAAAACCGCTTCTGTTAATATAAACGGATCATTTCTTGCGGTTCATTTCGGTAATGAAAAAATGGATTATCTAAAAATCATAAATATCAAAAAGTCGAAAGATTTTATTTCACAATTGCCGAATGTAAGCGTTACAAAAACTGCTATCGATATCAATAATGATGGAAATTCGGTAATTATCAGCGGAGATCAAATTCTCTTTTTCTCTAATAAATGCAAAACAATTGCTGCATATAAAATTCCGGAAATAAGAACCGGGCACACTTCCGCTATAATGACTGGTGATTTTGCGGCTCTTTCATGTATGAACAACACAGGTTCTACTGTTTTCATGTTCAGTCTTGAAAACGGACTGCTTTACAATAGAAATTTCCCTGATAAAGCAATAGACCTTAAAAATTCAGGAAATGTCATTCTTGCAAGAGGAACTTCGAATCTATACTGTTTAAGTTATTCGCGATAGAATCGTGAAGATTCTCAAGAAGCAGTGTAAAATTAGTTCGGCCGTGTTTGATGCATCCCTTTAAAAGAACTTCTATCTTACGATAGATTTCTTCTTTAAGCATAGTTTCTTTATCCGGCGAAAGTCGATCATATGTACCGTCTAAAAATTTTATCATCGAATAAATTCTAAATCTATCCATACCCCATTTAGATGAAGAAAGCTGATCATGTGATCCGCCGTATTTGATAATTAATTTTTCATTCAAAAGACCGAAAGGTTCTTTTGCAGATATTCTAAGCCACAGATCATAGTCTTCGCAAACCGGCATATTTTCGTCAAATAAACCATATTCATCAAAAATTTCTTTTTTAACCACAACGGCAGAAGGCGAAACCAGACATAGTTTTAATGAATTATAAAAAATATCTCCAGAAATTTTTTTATGAATGTTTTTCGGATTTACTTTTTCACCTCGCCTGATCCATTCTTCTTCTGACTGAAAAATCCTTATTTCCGGATTTTCAATTATAAATTTATGCTGCAAAGATAATTTATTACTTTTCCACTCATCATCTGAATCGAGAAATGCAATATATTCGCCTGAAGCTATTCTGATTCCGGAATTACGGGCCGAACTCACTCCCCCGTTTTCTTTTCTAAATATGATGACATCAGAACTAAAACTAAAATTTTCTAGGCCGTCTGTCGAACCGTCATCAACAATAATCAATTCATAGTCTTGAAAATCCTGCGATAAAACAGAATTCATCGCCCGTTCAAGAAAATTTTTTCTGTTAAATACAGGAATTATGACCGAAAAAAAAGGTTTATTCCTTAAGCAGAAATTTGAGCGGACGTTTTTTGAGTTCATCAGAAATCTCTTTTATAGTTTCACTTGTCTGTCTCAAAGTTCCCACGGTTTTTACAACATCTGCCTGGGAATCATCAAGAATATTGCTGAGGGTCGAGCTTGACGCAGAAAGCTCTCCCAGAAATTTACGGATATCCTGCTTGCTGTCGCTTGAAATATCTTTTATAATATTTACAGTGTCTGTTACAGAAACAAGAAGTTTATGAACATCACCCAGCAATGCTTCTATACTGACATATTCTATCCCTTCAACAACATCACCGGCTTGAAGCGGTTTACCTTTTTTAACAGGATTTCTCAGTTCAATAATGGCGTCACCAATTACATTCTGATTTTGAATAACTGCTACACAGTCTTCATTTAAAAATATCTGATCAGAAATTCTCAGAGTAGCAAGAAAATGAAGTTCCGGCTGATACACAGGTTCTATAGAAACAACTCTTCCGATATCATAACCTTTCACTTTTACAGCTGTTCCGTCTTTAATCATTTTTATATTATCAATTTTGAGATACACATCAATCGTGTCTGTACTAAGTGAATAACCGAGTTTAAGTATGACAAAAACTGTCATCAATACAATTGGTATTATAAAAAAAAGACCGACTTTTATTTCAAAAACACGTTTTGCCATTTCAGCCTCACACCATCATTGGTCCTTTCGGAGAGAATGTCATATATTGAACCACATATTCATTTGTTGTCGACAAAAATTCTTCACGGGTACCGTCAAAAACAACTTCACCGCGGTAAAGCATTATAAAACGGTTTGCAATATCAGAAAAAACAGCAGGATTATAAGCGACTATAATGACTGATTTCAGGGGGGAATCTGCCCATTTTTTTAATGAACGCATAACAGACATAACGTTCAACACGCATTGAGCTTCAAGAGGGTGTTCGGCTAGAAGAAGATCAGGATTAAGAGCAATTGCTCTGGCGAATGCGGTTTTAAGCCTTTCTGACTGATAGATGTCAACAGGTCGCATATCCCGCGAAAGATCAATTTCCATTTCATCAATCAGCTGATTGACTCTGAAATCAATTTCATCCGAAGTCATCTTGGAGTGATATCTGAGAGGAAGTGCGATATTTTCATATACAGTCATGTTTGTAATCAGACCATAACCCCTCTGAAGATACACCATATCCTTTCTTATAATGTTGCGTTCGAAATAAGAAGCATTTTTAACATCATGACCTTTAAAAAAAACATCTCCGTCAAAATCATCAATTGCGCATGAAATAAAAGGACATATTTTATCAATTCCTGAGTTCTCAAGACCGAAAAAAACAATATTATCGCCCTGTTTGAGATCAAAACTTATCCCTCGTAAAGTCGAATGGATATCGAGCATATAAGACATGTTTCTGACCGATAAAAAACTGTTTTCCATATCCCCCAGCATAACCTAGTTATAAATAAAAAAGAAATGAAATCAAGGCATTTATAATAAATACGGAAAGAAGAGTACGAACGACAGCCCTTGAAACAAAAATCGGAATTTGAAACGCACTTGTAGGACGGAATCCGTAATAACAGCATATTAAAGGTATAAGAATTCCGTACATCAGACTCTTCAGAAATGTTATAAGAAGATCTTCAAAAGAAAAAGCATTTATTATTGTAGCAAGGAATTGCTGAGGAGGAATAAATATAAACAAACGTGAAATCAAGTATCCGCCGGCAAGTGCCACAACATCAAACAGAATAACAAGAGAAATAATCGAAAGTATGCTTGCGATTATTCTTGGAAACACAATATACAGCTTGGTATCAATTCCAAGAAGTTCAAGGGAACGTATTTCGTGATTCTGTTTTTGAGTCGCGATTTCTGCAGAAATCGCAGAACCGCTGCGGCTTGTGACGATCATCGCAGTAGCCAAAGGTCCTATTTCGCGAATTATTATTAGAACAAGAAGATCACCTATAAATGAATCTATACCGAATTTAGGAAACTTTTGGGACGCCTGAATTATTACCGTAGCTCCAAGCATTAGAGCAACAACAGAAATTAAAAAAACAGCATCAAGACCGGTATACTTTGTCTGAAGAAGAACTGTAGAATAAAGTGAACGCATTCTAAGATACTTAAGCGATTTAAAAGAATTAAATATTGATTTGAGATAGTGTTGAAATTCAATATAACCGGAAAAAAAGGCTATAACCTTTCTTCCTGTAAGTGCAAGAAAATTTTCTATTTTACCCCACAATCTCATGGCTTCTTCTACTTCCCTGCGCAAACAATGTCAAACAATTATGTCATACTTAATAGAAATAAAAAACACTTCTAAAGTTATGAGCATTTTTTTTAAATATTTGCAGAATTTTTGCCGATACATTATATTGACTAGAGATATTTTACGAAATATCCCGTCTATCCCCGGAACAATTGGAGTAAGGGATGTATTTTGACTTTAAGGGGTTTATTATGAAATTTATTCAATCAAAAAAAGCTGTTTGCGCATTTATTGCATTATTTGCTTTTTTTTCCATTTCATTGCATTCGCAGGAAGCAACAGCTGCTGCGTCTGATGCAGAAAAAAAGGAAGCAGTTGCAAAATCAGACGAAGATTCTCCTTCCGATATGACAGGATGGCGTGTTACTGATTTTCAGCCTTACATTAAAGCTCTTGCTGAATTAGAAAAACTTAGCGATGAATATTCAGAAAATCTTTTAAAAATGGCAATTGACGAATATTCAACCGGGCTTGATATCCTTAGCGATATGGAAGTCGAAGTAAATAAACTAAAAGCTGTTTTTGCCAAAAAAAACAATTTAAATGAAAGATGGTATTGGCAGGAAATTGACAGAAAGAACCAGGAAAAACGCCAGATTTCGTATTTAAAATATGAAGCAAAAGTGAAATCAATAACTTATTTTACAAGAGCTATTAATCATATGGATGATATTCAGTCAGTTAAAATCAAAGCTGATACGGCATATATAAACGCTCAGATCAAACTTTTTCAGGCTTATGTATCAACGCAGTATGACATACAGAACCTTCTTCCTTGTATTCCTGTTCTTGAAAGATATGTGCAGATAAATGAAAAAACCAAAAATGACGTTTGGGCATACAACTACATGGCAAGCTGTTACGGATTTATGGAAGCTTCAACTGCCAAGAGCAGAATTATCAGCGAAGAAGAAAAGCTAAAATGGAAACAGAAAAAGAACAGATCTCTTCTTACAGCTGCGGAGCTTAAGTACGGAATCGATACTCCTCAGTACAAACATCTCAAAGAGACTGTTGAACTTGATGAGAAAAAGAGTGCATCAATTAACGATTTCAGATAATACCCGTTTCAATATAAGAATTTATAAGAACTCTCCGTCAAGGGGAGTTCTTATTTTTTTGCCGTCAGAAGCCTTCTTTATCAATGACTCATACGTCGAATTATAAAGTTTAATTCCAAGTTTGTTATGTTCTTCGAGTATTTCCTTCAAAATTGTTTTATCTGTAAGCGGATTTACTGTTACGGCTCTCAAAACTGAAATTTTTTGAGGTGAATACTTCGTTGATTCAAGTACTGTTCTTGAAACAAAAGAATTATCTGCATCACGAATAGATCTATGGAGCTCAATATTAAGTGAATTTATTAAAAGATTGAGATTGAATAGACGGGATTCAGCGTCATCTCCCCCTTTTAATTTGAGCTCAGATATTCTTTCCCTGATTTTTTCAGGTATGAAGCGGTAATTGATTATAAAAAGCTCAGGATAATTGAGAAGTTCAAAATTTATATGCGTTTCAATCATCGATCTGTAAATAGATGTTAATTCAAAAGCATATTCAAACAATAATCGAAATCCTTCAGAACCAAACACTTTCATGGCACTCCATGGGCGTAAAACAGTAAATGGCCGGGATCCTTCTACCGTAAATCTTCCAAGGTCGACAGAATCTGGTCTCAATATGTATGTTGAATTGCGTTTAATGTTTTCGAGATCTCTTTCATTTTTAAAAAGAACCATACCCATTGAATTAGGAGAAAATAATAATTTGTGACAGTCGAAAGTAACTGAATCTGCCGTCTCTATTCCGCTGAAAAGATGTCTGTATGAATCAACAAAAAGAACAGGACCGCCCCATGCAGCATCTACATGAAAATGAGCACCAACCGAATCCGCGCATTTTCTTATTGCATTAAGGTCATCTATATTCCCTGTTTCAGTTGTACCTCCAATGCCTACAATCGCGATAACCATTATCTTTTTTTTATGAGTCGAATTATACTCATTTATAAGACGGCATTCATTGATAAGAGAGTCAATCTTCATCTTATTGTTCGAATCTACAGGTATTTTTATTACGGAATCTTCGCCAATACCGATAATTGAAGCAATTTTATCTATTGAATAATGTCCTCTCTGAGAAACGATTATTAATGCTTTTTCACAATTATAGTAATTCATTGCCTCCCGGATTCCTTCTTTGGAAACACCCCCAAAAGATCCATGCGGCTTAAATAATTTATTTCTTGCGACAAATAAAGCGGTTAAATTAGCCAAAGTTCCGTCTACAGTTACCGCGCCTAGAGAAACTGAATGATTCTGAATATTTTTCTTATAATAAGATGAATTTTTGGAATAAACAAGTCTGTGAATCCATGCAATAAACTCACGTTCTACAAAAGTAGAAGCTTTTGCTGTTTCAATTTTTACCTGGTTCTGATTTAATGAAGCTATTATCATTTCTACAAGAACAGCAAACCATGGAACAGGGCTTGTCATGTGACCTATATAATAAGGAGATCCGACCTTTACGGAATGTGAAATTATTTTTTCATGAATTTCCGGAAAGATAATTTTTAGAAGTGACGGATTTCTGGGAATATCCTCCTGAGAAAACATCTTGCCGAGATCGGATATGGAAATTTCACTGTGAAGCCCGCCTTTTTCAGCAAAATACTTATGAAGCATATCGAGAAGCATATTTCCATATTCTATAAATTTATCCTGAGAGTCCGGCAGGATAAAGAGTTTTTTAAGGTGATCAAAATCGGCTTTTACATGTTTTGTCATTATTCCTTCCAATAAGTCCATTATGTACTAATGCCTAAAAATAAAAATCATTTTTTACAATAATGATTTTTTTCGTAAAAATATATCAACTTTTTAACAATTAATTCCGATATTAACGTTACGGGGGGATGATATGACACTAAGCCAGAACGGAAGCTGGATTTTTCCTGAAAAAATTGAAATAAACGACATACATCATTATTCCGAACAGTTAAGCAGAGTTCGTTTTGATAACGACATTTTTTTTGATCTCAGCAATACTCACACTATTCATTCATCTTTTGTAGGTTTTCTTATTATTGCAAAAAAAGAAGCCGAAAGAAAAGGCGGGGAACTGAAACTTGAACTCTCAGATGAAATGAATAAATTATTTTCTCTATTAAACATTGGAGATTATTTCAAAGATTAAAGTGAATATGACATTTTTATTCTAGATGAAATGAAAAATCTTTCCTCATGCCGCAGATGACAGTATGCATGAATAATAGTCTGTTTTCCCCTTTGAAAAATACCCTTTGCCGATATTTTTCTCCTTGTTTCATTCCCGGTACTATCAATATAATCAATCATAAATTCACGTCCCGGAATAATTGTAGATCCTCTGCATTTTTTTGAACGCAGTTCTTTGATAAGAGCATCCCTAAAAGAAGGTCCTGCATAATATTCCAGATCATCAAGATACCATTTGCTGTGGGTTTTGTCTTTTTGAATAGCACGCAAAAATACATTCATACATGCGCTGGCATCTGAAAATGCACGGTGATGCTTTAACTCGATCCCAAGATGAGTGCAAACAGTATCAAGTTTATAGTTCTCAAGCCCCGGGAAAGCTCTGCGCGAAAGACTTACTGTATCATATGCGCTGATAAAACGGAAACGTTTTCCGCATCTTCTGTATTCCATTTCGAGAAATGACAGATCGAATGCCGGATTTTGAATTACAAGAATTGAATCGGATAAAAATGTATTTAGATCCTGAATAATATCCGGAATTTTATCACATCCTGAAACCATTTCATCAGATATACCGTGAATCCTGATGCTGTCATGAGGAATAGGCATGCACGGATCAATCATTTTTTCAAAAGAATCTATTTGGCCTTCTAAATTGAACTTAACAGCACCGATTTCGATTATTTTCTCAGTAAATGGATTAATTCCTGTTGTCTCAAGATCAATAGCGCAAAAAACAGAATCTTTCAATTTTGCATCCAGATAATGCAATTCCTCCATTAAAACTCACCAATCATTTTTATTTCAGTATGCAGTTCAATTCCGAACTTTCCAAGAACAGTTTTTTGCACATGCGATACCAGACTTCTTATATCTGAGGAAGTTGCTTTTCCGGCATTTACAATAAAATTAGTATGAAGCTCTGAAACCTGTGCTCCGCCTATTTTATAGCCTTTTAGTCCGGAGTCATTAACAAGTTTCCATGCAAAACTGCCTTCCGGATTTTTAAAAACAGACCCTGCACTCGGAAATGTCCATGGATGCTTCGCTTTTCTGTCAGATATAATATCATCTATTTTTTTCTGAGTCATAGAAGGATCGCCTTCAGGAAACTCGAAAACTCCGGAAACAATGACAGCACAGCTATCAATATCTATTCCTCTATAATGAGCCATCAGGGATTCCGATTTAACAGTATGAAAAACACCTTTTTTATCAATATAAGTAATTTCCTTTAACCAGTCAATAAAAGTACCCATAAAAGTTCCGGCATTCATCACAATGCCGCCTCCGACCGATCCCGGAATGCCGGCCATAAATTCAATGCCTGAAAAAGAATTTGCCACTGCAAATTTAATAAAATCATCTTTCATTACAGCAGCTTCGGAAAAAATCATTCCATTACGCTTTTCGATTACAGGTTTCGGCATAACATCTGAACTAATTCTCATCACTATGCCGCGAATTCCCCTGTCTCCGACAACAAGATTGGAACCTGCTCCTATCACTGTCAGAGGTATTCCCTCTTTTTGACAATATTTAACTGTTTCAGCAGCTTTTTCGTAATCATAGGGGGCAAAAAGAACATCAGCCGGTCCGCCCGACTTGAAAGTCGTATAATCAGCCAATAAAGCATTGGGGTAAATTTTTCCAATTTTAGATAAATCTTTGCAAACAGCTTCCATATAATATCCGATAAGATTATTTGAGTCTATTGAGACTTTAATATTATTGATAATTATTGTGGGGGTATGCTGTCAAATGATTATTTGAAAGAAATTACTCATGTGAATCCATTAAATCCGCATTTGCATCATTCAATTCTCTAGTTTTTTTTTCTAAACTTTCTTTTAATTTCATGTTTTGAGAATAAAGAGCTTTTGTAAAAGAGATTACGGAAATAGAACCAAGAATTGATATTATCAGAACTATTACCGAACTGATGTAGTAAGTTTTTTTTAAATCAGATATACTTTCGCTGTATTTTACATCAGATATATCAAGTCCGAGAAGACCGCAAAATCTGCCCTGTTCATTATAGATAGGCGAAAAACACATAAGCGCCCAAATATCATAATCCTTATCATACTTAAAGGTTGAATCAGAAACTGTTTTCTTTTCTTTAAAAGCTTTCTTTATGATATCCAAATCTGAAATATCATAAATAATTGAAAATCTGGAAACCATTTCTTTTTCTCCGGATCTTTTATCTTCCAATAAATCGGCGTCTACTGTGAATCTGGCTTTGTTTACATCCGAAGTCGGAATTATTATATATGAATATAGAATAATATCCTTCTCTGCTTCGCGTATTATATTAAGCTGATCGGAAATTTTTCTGAATTCATCAGAATTTTCAATCAATTCAACTTCATTTTCATTTAAAAGAAGCTCCGATTTTGAATCAATCTGGTCATACTGACCAAATACGGATATTTTATCATTGATGACAGAATATGCTTTTATATCCAGAAGCTTAGATGACATTTCTGCGACGCTTTCAAGCCTCTCTCGAGTTGCCTGAAGTATTTTTTTTTCACTGCTTCTATATGATATAAAAAGTATCGAGGAATTTATAAAAAATAAGAAAAGAAATAAACCGATCATTCCCTGTGAACGTAAAATATTAGGTTTCATAACAACTCCAATATTCTTATATCATGGTTGAAATCAATATTCAAATAAAAAAACCGTCTTAAAAAGACGGTTTTTTTATTATTTATAATCATGAATATTCCAGATAATCCTTTAATTTACGCGCTCTGGACGGATGACGCAAACGCCTTAAAGCTTTTGCTTCAATCTGACGTATACGCTCTCTTGTAACATGAAACACATAACCAACTTCTTCGAGAGTATGTGCATAACCATCATCAAGACCGAAACGCATACGAATGACTCTCTGTTCACGCTGAGGAAGCGTGCTCAGAACTCCGCTTATCTGTTCTGCAAGCATTCTATCAGCAGCTGCCACAGCCGGAGAATCAACATCTTTATCTTCGATAAAATCTCCGAGCAATGAATCTTCTTCTTCTCCGACAGGAGTTTCCAAAGATATCGGTTCGCGGGCAACATTTTTAACACCTTTTACCCTGGCAACAGGCCATCCGAGTCTCTCTGCCAATTCTTCAGGTGAAGGTTCACGTCCGAATTCCTGCTGGAAGAGTCTTGTCTCTCTCGTTACTTTGTTTATCTGTTCAATCATATGAACGGGAACCCTGATTGTTCTGGCCTGATCGGATATTGCTCTTGTTATTGCCTGACGTATCCACCATGTTGCATATGTTGAAAATTTATATCCTTTATGGTATTCGAACTTATCTACAGCCTTAATCAGTCCGATATTTCCTTCCTGAATAAGATCAAAAAAATGCATTCCGCGGTTTGCATATTTTTTCGCAATTGAAACTACAAGTCTTAGATTTGCATTAACAAGCTGTTTTTTAGCGATGCTGATTTTTCTCTGACCTTGAGAAATCTGACTTCCGCATGAAAGAATATCCTCGGCTGAAGCTCCTGCTTCCTGTTCAATACGCCTGATTTTTCTTTCGTTGTTTCTTATATCCTTTACCAGCTCAAGAAGAATAGTCTTATTTTTAAGTTTTAGTTCTTTTACGATCAAATCTACATCTTCATCTTTTTCGGCTTTTCTGGCATAATGTTTTATATCTTTAAGATCTTTCTTAAATCTCTTTTCGATATCCTTAAAAAACACATTCGTTTCTTTAATTCTTGAAACCATAGACTGTATTTTCTGAGACAGCTTAATTATTTCAAGCTGATTGATTCCCATATCTGTAATATGTTTTTTGATATTTTCATAAATTACATCGATTTGAGCTTTCACTTCTGCATATTTAGGGGAATCTTCTTCCAGCTTTTTTAATTTTGTCTGAAGCTGAAGAAATTTTTTATCTTCATCCTGAATCAGCTTCATATATTTATCATAACGCTTTTCCATATCCTTCATATCAACTGAAGAAAAATAATAAAGCGCATTCGTTCTTAAAACATCTGTAAGCTTAATCTTGCCTTTTTTAACCTTATCATGATTACGAAGCAGATCATTCAATAGAAGAGAAGAGCCAAGCACGGCATTTTCTACCATAAGTTCGCCATCTTCTATCTTTTTTGCAAGATCAACTTCCTGTTCTCCGGAAAGAAGTGAAACTTTTCCGATATCGCGCAGATATAATCTGATCGGATCGTCGATTCCGCCGCTGTCATCTTTCTTCTTTGGTGATTTAGCACCTTTCTTCGTAGGGGGTGCCTGAGGTATCGTATCATCCGTATAAAACTGATCTTCGCCGAAAGGAGTTCTCATACCTGCAAGCATGCTTCCTTTTCGCGTTGATTCTTCAACAACTTCGATTCCAAGCTGATTTATGAGAATAAAAATATCGTCAATCTTATCGGAATTAAGAAGCTTATCCGGAAGAATTTCATTTATCTCGTCATAGGTGATTTCTCCGTTTGTTTTGCCTATCGTAATAAGCTTCTGAATTTCCGGAATCGACTCAAGCGAAATTTCCGCTTTACTCATATACTAAACCTCACTTTCTTTATATCAAAAAGCCCCGAGCACTTCGCTCTTGGGCTGAGTTCCCCTTATTTTCTCGAGATAATCATCAAGTTTTCTTTCTTCGCGTTTCCATGATTCAAGCTCAAGTCTGGCTTCTTCAGATGGTTCCTTCGCGAGAAGTGTAATATAATAATCAATTTTTTTTCTTATTATAAATGTCCTCATGGACAGATATATCTCATTATAACTTCTATCATAATCTTCATTCACAATTTTTTTAGAAATAGACTTTGAAATAAAATTATGTTCTTCACCTTCAAAATAATTAAACAAATCAGCAGATTCTATATTTTCATTTTCGGAAAAAATATGAACTAGCTTTTCAAAAATTCTTCCATAAACAGAATCCGGCTTGTTTTCTGAAAAATCAAAAGCAGCTTTGGCAATCAAAGCCGGACTATTTACCAATAATTCATTCAAGTCTTTATAGCATCTGTCAATAAAAGCAATATCTTCTTTTTCAACAGCAATTGCCTTCGGTCGTGAGACAGTATTTGATTTTGCGAAATCTCTTATCAGTGAAATATAATCAGTTCCCAGAAATGGAGCTGCTTTTTTAAAAAAGCTCTCTCTTTCTGTATCATAACTTATATTTTTAGCAATTTCAAAGATATTGGAAACAGAATTCTTAACACCTTTTGTCTTTATATCCCTAACAGCATAAGCTATGCTGAAGTCATCTTTATCCAAAGCCGAATCTATTAATAGAAGCAATTCTCTCATCCCTTTATTTACAGCAAAATCAAAGGGATCACCTTCTGACAGCAATGCAACTTTTACGCTTACATTGATATCTTTAGCTACTCCTATTGATCTTAATGATGCATTAAATCCTGCAGAATCAGCATCAAAAAGCAAAACAATCTCTTCGGCGCTCTTAGAAAGAAATCTAACCTGTTCTTCAGTCAGAGCCGTTCCCAAAGGGGCAACCACATTCTTTATTCCTACCTGATGGCACCCTATAACATCAAGGTACCCTTCAACAATTATAGCACGCTTTAGACTGCTTATCTCGTTTTTTGCCTGCTCATAACCATAGAGCATTTCCCTCTTCCGGTAAATTATTGTTTCAGGTGAATTTAAATATTTCGGATCACCCTCTCCGATAACTCTTCCGCCGAAAGCCGTAACCTTTCCAAATCGGTCAGTTATAGGGAAAATTACACGATTTCTAAAAAAATCAAAATAATGAATACTTCCGTCATCTCTTGTTTTCTTAACCAAAACAGAAATTTCAGAAGCCTTATCCAAATCAGCTTTTTTTTTCATTAATGCTGATTTTAGAAAATCCCATCTATCAGGAGCGAAACCTAAACGAAAATTCTTTATGCTCTCTTCGGTTACTCCTCTTTCTGTCAAATAATTCAGTGCATTTAATCCTGCATCATCATAAATAAACTTATGATAGAGCCTCATCGCGAAATCGTTTATTCGATAAAATTCGTCATCAGAAGAATCTTCTCCTTCGGACACATCTATACCGACGAGTTTCCCGATCATTTTAACTGATTCGGGAAATGAAAGATTCTCAACCCTTGATACAAACGTAAAAACATTTCCGCCGGCATGACAGCCAAAGCAGTGAAATATCTGCTTATCGGGCGAAACAATGAAAGACGGTGTTTTTTCTTTATGAAACGGACACAATCCTGTAAAATTATTACCCTTTTTTTTTAGGGTGGGCACATACCGCGCCACAATTTCTTCGATTCTAGCACGAAGTCTTATTTGCTCAATTAAGCTGCTGGGAATTCCCACATCAATTCCTAATTGGATATTTTCTTTGAAACGATTTCTTTTACCAAACTGCCGTCAGCACGGCCTTTTAATTCTTTCATTATCATTCCGATAAATCTTCCGGATTCACTGGATTGAGGTTTCCCATTTTTTAAAATAAATTCTTCAACTATATCAGAAATTTCTGACTCTGTCAGCTGTTTCGGAAGATATTCTTCAATAATAAGAAGTTCACTCTTCTCTTTATCTGAAAGGTCGGTTCTACCGGCTTTATCGAATTCTGTAATAGATTCTTTTCTTCTTTTTGCCGCACGTGAAACAGTTTCTAGAATTTTTTCTTCAGGAAGATCCTTTCCTGTCTTATTTTTTTCGTACATAATGTCGGATTTAAGCATACGCAAAACGCTTAGACGTAATTCGTCGCCTTTTTTTAATGAATCCTGCAGATCGGACTCAATTTTATTGAAAAGACTCATTCAGCACTCCAAACGGGAGACAAAAAAATTGAAAGAAAAATCCACAGTCAAAGATAGCTTCAATAATATTATCGTCAAGTTAATTAATGGGATTTTAGAAGATCGCGGGCAGTTTTAGAAATGATTATAATAAAATCAATTTAAAAAAAAAGGCGGGAAAACCGCCTTTTCTTTCAATTAGAATGCCATACCAAATGCAGCACCAAGACTAAAAGTTCTGTTTCTATCAAGAACATCTACGAGAAGTGCATCAATATTAAGCTTGAATTTTCTGCTGTCTTTTAAAACACAGATTCTAGCTCCGGTATTAAAACAACCTCTTTCGAAAGCATCAGGACCTATCGGGTCAACGCTATAAGAATAATTTGCAAAATCATTTATGAAATGAACATAACCTTTGAAAATGCTTGGTAGAAGATCAAGGTCGAATCCCATAGAAAAATCAAATGCCTTTTTAAATCTTGATTTATATTCACTTTCACGGGCAAAAGTTTTTCCGAAAACTATTGTAGTTTCGGCAGGCATACCGAAAAACTGACCGCCGTAAGTTGCTGCAAGATAAAGCTGGTAGAAACCATGACTGTCATCCTTATCAAAAAATTCAATCATCTGATAATTTCCGCCGACAGCAAGCGCAGAACTTCCTGAGCCGTAGAAATTAAATTTTGCATTTATAATCGTGTCATCTCCGCGAGTATCCTGCATATCATACGCAGCTCCGAGCTCAAGCTTTCTGAACAACTGAAAAGTCACAGCACCTACATAAGTATCATCATTGTCATCTTCGAGATATCTGGCGCTTACATCAACTCCGAACTGAGAATCTTCCCATCCGGTGTTAGCAGTTGGTGTAGAGATAAGTCCGGTTGAACCGTTCAGGCTCGGACTTTTGAATGGAGATGCAGAAAGAATCCCTCCAGCAATTAAAAAAGCTCCAACAATAAAAAAAACTTTTTTCATCCGTTGTTTCTCCTTTTTTTATTTAAAATCCGTTTTTTTAAAAAGCGGAATTACATCCACACCCATGTTCACTATATTAGTTTTACCATCATTTTCCTCTCTATCAATAATAACGCAAGCAATTTTTATATCTATTCCTTCGGCTCTCATCCTCTCAATTGCCTTGATGGTAGAAGCACCTGTAGTTATTACATCATCTAGAACAATAGCTTTTTTAACTTTTGAAACATGCCCTTCTATGTATTTTTGAGTTCCGTGTCCCTTAGGTTCTTTTCGAACTATCAGAGGGTAAAGGATTCTTCCGTCTTCAAGTGCAGCCAAAGATGTGGAAATAGCAATAGGATCAGCACCAAGTGTCAATCCGCCGATACCGTCTGCATCAACATCTTTTATCTTTTCATAAACGGCTTTTCCGATCAAACGGAGTCCTGCCGGATCAAGTAGAGTCATTTTGCAGTCGAAATAGTAGTTGCTCATTTGACCTGAAGCAAGTTTAAATTCAGCGGTTTCGGAATACTTAAAACTTTTTTCCTTAATAATTTCAAACAACTGTTCTGAAACAGACATATTACCTCTCAAACCTTTCCGGCCACAAAACTTTGAGCCGTTCTTTTATATTTTTTTCCGAACCGTTTTCAGTCGGATTATACAAAACTAAATCAGACGCATTATCGGGCAAGTATTTTTCTTTCACAAAAGACCCGGGATAATCATGCGGATATTTATAACCTTTAGAATTACCCATTTCACGCATCAATGATGTAGGTGCATTTCTTAAATGATATGGTATTTCTATAGAATTTGATTCAACAAATTCAAGAGCCTTATTTATTGCGGCATATGAAGCGTTACTTTTCGGTGAAGAAGCTAGAAAGCATGCACACTGAGAAAGAATTATCCGGCTTTCGGGCATGCCGATTTTTTCAACAGCATTTAATGCTGAAAGTGCTATTGAAAGAGCTGTAGGGCTGGCATTTCCGATATCTTCAGATGCAAAAATTACCATACGACGTGCAATAAACATTGGATCCTCGCCTGCCGAAATCATTTTTGCCAGATACAGCACAGCCGCATCCGGATCAGAACCTCTCATTGATTTAATAAAAGCCGATATGGAATCATAGTGATTATCGCCTTTCTTATCATAAATGGAGTATACTTCTTTTACAGCTTCTTTGAGAATTTCTGATGTTACAATTGAATCTTTTGCTGTAAGTGCAGCAGTTTCAAGAATATTAAGCATTCTTCTTGCATCACCGTTTGATGAATCAATCAGTTCATCTTCAGCTCCGTTGAATTCAATATTTATTTTTGATATTATTTCATCTTCAGTTATTGCTTTATTGAGAATTTTTCTAAGGGAATCTCTACTGTGTTTTTTCAGCTTAATTACTCGGGTTCTCGATAAAAGAGGAGATATTACACTGAATGACGGATTCTCCGTTGTTGCGCCAATGAGTATTATATCGCCGTTTTCTACGGCAGAAAGAACAGAATCCTGCTGAGATTTATTAAACCGGTGAATTTCATCAAGAAAAAGTAATGTCTTGGAACCGGAAGCTTTATTTTTTTTCCCAAGCTGAATGACATTTCTGACTTCAGAAACTCCGCAGCTTATTGCACTTAGAAAATGAAACTCGATATCCAGACTTTCGGCTATTATACCGGCAAGTGTCGTTTTGCCGCAGCCGGGTTCACCCCACAGGATCATTGAAAACGGAAGATTTTTCTCTATCATCATCCGCACAACGCGACCTTCGCCTGTTAGTTCCTCTTGTCCGAAATATTCTGAAATTGTTTTTGGCCGGATTCTTTCTGCAAGCGGTATTAGCCTGCTATCGTGAAAAAGATTCTGCATAATTTCTGCCTGTGGTATTTATTAAAGAGTCATACCTTTCGGTATGACTCCAGTCGGGACTATTCCCCTTTGTCGGCAGAACCTCTGCCGAAAGATTTACCCGCAGGCCCTGAGAATTTTTTGACTTTTCCCTGCACCGCCATGCGGCGCATTTTTTTAAGTCTTCTTCTCTCAGCTTCTTCTCTTTTGCGTTTTTTCTCTTCAGACGGTTTCTCGTAATATCTTCTTCTTTTAAGTTCTTTGAAGATACCTTCGAGAGCCATTTTTTTCTTCAGATTTTTGAACGCTTTTTCGAGATCGCCTTCGATCACGTTAACTAATAACGGACTTGGCATTTTTATCACATCCTTTTGGCTAAATCTAAAATCGCATATTCTATTGTCAAACTTTATTTTGGAGGTTCAATTGCTTGAACAGGACATACTGACGCGCATATTCCGCATTCAGTGCATTTATCAGCATCAATAATCCTCTTGTCTGCATTTTCCCTGATAGCATTAACTGGACACTCAGGTTCACAGACTCCGCAATTAACACATTGTTCCGTGATAAAATATGCCATAAAGCCTCCGTTTGCGCACAAAAAAGCGCAATTAAAGAATAATATTTTTTGATTTCATAGTCAACGGAAAATTTCAAACTCCGCATCTTCCTATTTTCTCACCATATTTCAATTTAAGTTTATCAATTATTAAATCAGTCTTATATGTTTTCTCGGTATCTTCAAAAAGAGTATTCTGAATATCATCCGAAAAATTCGATATTGATAAACCTATAAGTCTTATTTTTCTAAATGAAATATTTCCTCTCAAAAGTTTTTCTGCGCTTTTCTTAGCTGTCATATAATCATCAGAATATTCACTAAGAGTTTCCGATCTGGTAATAGTTGTAAAATCAGAAAAGCGTAATTTAATTGAAACTGTTTTATATTTTAACAAATGCCTTCTGGCATCTCTTGTCACGTAATCTGCCATGCTTCTAATTGTTGATGTTAACAATTCTGCTGAATCAGTATCTTCCTGAAAAGTATACTCTTTGCTTATTGATTTAATCTCATCACTTTCATAAACTGAATCTCCGTCTATTCCGTTGGAAAGCATCCAGATACGATAACCGTTGCTGCCGAATATTGATACCATTTCTTCACATCTTCTATTCGCGATATCTCCGATTGTATTGATTCCTATGTTTCTAAGCTTATCAGCACATTTCTTTCCTACACCCCAAAGTCTCGTGATATCAAGATCAGATATAAATTCTTTTTCCATACCTAAAGGACAAACTGTAAGTCCGTCAGGCTTATTTATATCTGATGCTATTTTAGCACATGCCTTGTTTGATGCTATACCGACTGAAACTGTTAAGGAGGTTTCCTTTTTTACATCATCACGGATTTTTTTAGCAATTGAAACTCCATCACCGAATAGCTTCGACACACCTGAGACGTCAATAAAAGCCTCATCTATGCTTATCTGTTCAACTGAAGGAGAATACTTTTTAAAAATATTCATCACTCGTTCTGAATAATCAGAATATAGACTCATATCTGGTCTTACGAATATTCCGTTCGGGCATATTGAGAATGCTTTAGATATGGGCATTGCAGATCTTATTCCGAATTTTCTTGCCTCATATGACGCGGTACTTACAACACCGCGTCCTTTACCGTTCATAGGATCAGCTCCGACAATAACAGGCTGATTACGATATGAAGGGTGTTCAATTTGCTCAACTGATGCAAAAAATGAATCAATATCTGCATGTAAAATTTCAAGACCCATACAGTACATATGTGTAGTATTTTATTTTTCGTCAAGTAAAAAATACTGAAAACCGAAAAACCTGATTATATAAACGTCAAATTGCCGATAAATAAATATAGCAATTTTTCGGACGGAGTAATCATGAGTTCAAAGCACAAGCTCTTAATCGACGAACAACTTAAATATTTCTATAAGCATTTAAACTACTTTGATGCCTCTTCAAAAGAATATAAAGTTATTATTAATGGAATAAATGAGATAAAAGAGCTACTAAGAAAATAATTATTCCTCAGAAAATTTTTTCTCTACTGAAATACCGTATGATTTGAGCTTATTGTGAAGAGTTTTTCTTGATATTCCCAATACTGACGAAGTTTTGCTCATATTGAATGAATTTATTTTCAAGGAATCAAGAATAGCCCGTTTTTCAACTTCATCAAGAGTTTGATGATTCGTTTTTTTAATCTTTAGCGGAATATCAATCTGCTCCTGTGAAATATGGTCAAAAATACTTTCAACATCTTTTTCAGTTATTTCATTTCCAACGGATATCAAAACAATTCTTCGCACCGCATTTTCAAGTTCTCTGACATTTCCAGGCCACTCGTAACGGCAGAAAAAACTAACCGCTTTTTCAGTAAAAACAGTGTCCCTTTCGTATTCTGAATTAAATCTGTTCAGAAAATAATTTATCAGTACAGGAATATCCTCTTTACGCTGTCTGAGAGGCGGAATCTCGACAGGAAAAACGTTTAGTCTGTAATATAGATCCTCCCGGAATTTGCCTTCTGATACAAGAGTTTTTAAATTTTTATTGGATGCAGAAATTATTCTGGTATTAACTCCAATTACTTCGCTTCCGCCGAGTCTTTCAAAACGTTTTTCCTGAAGCACTTTCAGCAGTTTAGCTTGAACATCAAAAGATAAATTTCCGACCTCATCAAGAAAAAGTGTTCCTTTGTCAGCAAGTTCAAACTTTCCAATTTTTCGTGAATGAGCTCCAGTAAAAGCGCCTTTTTCATGGCCGAAAAGTTCACTTTCTATTAAATCCTTCGGAATTGTGCTGCAGTCGAGGCTTCTGAACGGAAAAAGAGATCTATTGCTGTTAAAATGAACTGCATCGGCAAGCAATCCCTTTCCCGTTCCGCTTTCACCCGTAATAAGAATCGTGATATCAGTATCAATTACTCTGTTTAATAGAGAAAATATTTTTTTCATCTCGGGAGAAACCGAAATAACTGATGAAAATCTGTATCCGCCACTTACCTTTTTTCTAAGTTCGGAAACCTCATTTTTCAGGCTCAGCTTATCAGAAATATTCCTGGCAATCAGTTTTATTTTTTCAATATCAATCGGTTTTGCTATATAGTCATACGCACCGAGTTTCATTGCCTGAACGGCTTTTTCAAGATCGTTTGATGCAGATATTATCACAGCATCTATTTCTATATTATTCTGTTTAACTGCATTAAGCACATCCAGTCCGTCCATGCCCGGCATGGACAAATCTAGAAATAGAATTTCATATTCACCGGAAGTCAGTTCTTTTACAGCATCTTCTCCGCATGAGACATCATGCACGGAATAATTATCAGAAAGAACATGCTTCAGTATTTCTCTTACACCGCGGTCATCATCAGCGATAAGAATTTTTCTCCGCGAACTCATAATTTTGCGGCATCACCCCAGAGTTTTTCAAGTGAATAAAATTCTCTGGCCTCATATGTGAATATATTTACGGTAACAAAACCGAAATCGATTAAAACCCATTCCGATTCATCGTCGAAATGACGCGGTTTAACAGTTTCATATTCCGCGAGAGTTGATCTTATTTCACGGGCAAGAGCCCTGGAATGAAGCTTTGAACTTGACGTTGCAATTACAAGATAATCAAGATAAGAATTAATCTTCCTGACATCAAGAAGAAGAACATCA
>Ga0255342_1001173_pt1 | contig 38958 bp, 48 predicted proteins | sample wastewater_treat_3_FD_192416 | JGI IMG/M metagenome (GOLD analysis project Ga0255342, IMG submission 192416) | Wastewater microbial communities from Lulu Island WWTP, Vancouver, Canada - plant14 | ecosystem: Engineered > WWTP > Wastewater > Unclassified | place: Canada: Vancouver, British...
TCCTCTATGTCCTCCAGAATTCTTACGGCTATTATATCTTTAGAGGTAGTTTATGAATTCCATGATAGTGTTTAGATCAGGGCTACAGTCTTATGACATCTTGGTTTCCATGCTGTGACTCTGGTCTGAGATTTTTTTCCGATTTTACCGATTTATTACCGAAATCTTCCAATAGTTTGTTAATTTTTACCGGCCTTCGGAATTTTATGGAAAATTCGTTCCTCTGTGATAATTTTTACTGTCAGTCTGCTACCCAGTACACTTTTTGAATAAGTGAGATTTAAAACGTTTTAGAGTGTTCAAAATATTACATAGTAAGGGTTTTATTAATGTCTATTTTTTAGATTTTTAGAAATTTTTGAACGTGTTGAATGTTTTGAATGGAGTTTGAATGATTATTATTTTCTTATTTCCGTTTTTATAAATTTCATCTAACACGCATGACCGTATCGGTCACAACCAGATATGAAAATGAATAGACAGTGGAGCATAAAACTTCATCATTTTCATATAAATATTCTTGATGCTTTAGGATTTAATCTGGCAGGCTTTTCTTTACTCACGTATCTGCCTTTCTATTTTTCATTAGAAATACTGAATATGCCACCATTTGAACGCCTTTTGAATGTTCCTGAATGATCCCGAACGATTTCCATTCAAGACCATTCAAATCCATTCATTTCGCCATTATTACAGACATTGTCACGAGAAACACTTATAAATCCCGGCTATAATAAATATTGTAAATCCCTTTTTCGTCAGGTCAACGATTTATATAATGCGTCCCACTCAGCGGTAAAAGGATGTGCAGATATTAAATTGTCTCAATCCCTTATGTCACAATCCCTATCTCAGATCAAAAAGAAAGTCCTGTTTCGACCCAGGGCTTTCTTTACATAACATTATCCTTATTAAGGCTATTCCGTTTAGCCTTTTTTATTTTTCTGCCAGTCTTCCCTGCTACATTCCCATTCTTTCCAGCATCTGCTGCGAGAATCCCATCTTCCCCCCCCCCGAATATCGGGCATCCAGAAGGTCACGGTTCCCACTACGCTTACATTCTCATTTAGCTCCATTATTTCCCCTTTGCCATTCTGGAATACTATCTTATCGGAAAGGGCTTTTGCTTTCTTTATTACCGGCTGTATGGTATCTGTTTCATTTACTGTTGGTAATTTATATATTGACAACTAACCAATTTTGATTATAATAAGTAAAGAGAAAGTTAATCTATTAACTAATATGAGGATAACATAATGAATGATAAAAAACAAGCCATAAAAGCTCTAAAAACTAAAATAAAATTACTGGAAAAAGGAATAACACAAAAATTAATAGCTAAAGAATTAGGCTATACACCTGCGTTTGTCAATATGGTTATAACAGGGAAAAGAACTTCGGATAAAGTTAATAACTGGATTAAGGTTAACCTGGAGGGAGTAGAGTGGTATGAGTAAGGGGAAAAAGTTGCCCACCTTAGGGATGGAAGGTGGGCAAAAAGGTGGGCAAGATTTTAACAGTTGCCCACCTAATAAAGAACCTAATAATAATAAGGCTTTGTGTAAAAATGATATTTGGCTTTCTGTTCATGAAGCTGGGCAATTTTTAAACGCTCCAAAAAGAACTATTAAATATTACTGCAAAAAAGGCAAATACATCACCCAGAAAGTCCATGGAAACGGCGGCCTCCAATATAGAATTCTCCTCTCTTCTCTCCCGGAATCGGCACAAAAAAAATACTGGAAGGAAAAACTCTCTATCGATAAACCGAAACCGCAGTTCCATATGGCTATAGGAGAAACGGAACTGGAGATTTATTCCAGACAACCGGCATGGGCGAGGAAGTTCTATGACAGATGGAATAATATCCTTATCGAGACCGAGGGAATGAGCAGGACTGAGCTTGATATATACATAGACGCTTATAAAGAAAAATATCCCGAAGATAAAATCTCTTACGGGTCCATTATGAGGCGAAAGAAAGAAGTCCGGGAGAAAGGCAAGCTGTCTCTTCTTCCCGGGTACGGTAAGAGAGCAGGCCGTACGGAAGTAAAGGAAGAATGGCTAAAGGTTTACGCAGGGCTGTTTCTGACTGAAGATAAACGCTCCGTAAATACATGCTGGGAACAGGCATTTATGGAAGCCCGAAAAACAGAAGGAGATCTGGTCAGGAATAATTTCCCGTCTCCTTCTACTTTCGATAAAGCCCTGAAGTCCAGAGTCGGCAAATCTTCAATTTACCTCTATAGATACGGTTACAGCGCATGGAATAAAAAATTCGGTTACTACGTAGACAGAGACATGAGCGATGTATATCCCGGTATGTGCTATGTGTCCGACCATGCCCAGATAGATGTGGCGGTGGAAGTTGCTAAAGGTAAAAAACCATGCTTCCCCTGGGTAACAGCCTTCAGAGATTTAAAGAGCGGTAAATGGGTTGGATGGCTCCTTCACCCGGAAGCTCCGAATTCGGATCATATCTTTATGAGCTTCTATATTGCCGCTAAAAATTTCGGCATCCCTCTTCATGTAGTTATAGATAACGGAAAAGATTATCGCTGTCATGCTTTCTCTGGCGGCAGAGTAAGAAGCACCACCGTAAAACCGGAAGTTACGGAAGAAAGTAAGCGCGTTGCCCGTTCCGTCCTGTCCTATCTCGGCGTTAATGTTCACTTCTGCGATCCCTTTAATGCCCAGGCTAAACCGATAGAGCGTGATTTCCTGAAAGTCAAGGAATGGTTCTCTAAGAATCTTCCCGGATATCGCGGCGGGCATATTAAAGAACGCCCTGAAAAGCTCAAGAAAGAAATCGAATCTGGTTCAATTTTAAAGTGGGATGAATTCTCGGATCTTCTTGATAAATTTATAGTAGAACGATTTAACAGGAAGAAGGTTGATGGAAAAATTCTTAAAGGAATGTGTCCTGATGAACTCTGGGAAAAAGAATGTCAGGTTAAAAGAGTTACATCTCTGGAATCGTTAAAGCTGTTCTGTATGAGAAGTTCCGGCACGGTAAGTATAGGACGTATCGGAATAAAAGACTCTGAAACAGGGTTCCATTACTGGGGTGAATGGATGTCTCCTCTTAAGGGCAGGAAAGTTTACATGAGGCGTGATGTAAAGAAGTATCAGGAAGCTTATGTATTTGACGCAGAAGCTGCTTTCGGCGCCCTGGATTTCGGCTATCTCGGAAAAGCGATAATTAAAGAACGCGTATCTGCCATTATCAGCTCCGATGATGACATAGAGAGGGGCAAATTAAAGGAAGAAATAGCCAGAAAGCGGAGGGATTTAAAGATCGCAAAGGATGTCGAGATAAGAGGGAAAGAGATTTCTTATCAGGACAGGCTTGCCAATATGGAAGAGATTGTAAGGCTTGAAAATGAAGAGAGAGGATATATCCCATCCGGAGAAGGTCCGAAAATAACAGAGGTTGTCCGTACTCCTATGGATGAAGTAATAAAGAAACTTAAGGAAGAAAAAGCAGAAAAGCCGAAACCGGAATATATATACAAGCCGGGGCCTATTGTCGATGAAGATGAAGATCCTATATTCCTGTTTAAATACGATCGGGATAAATGGTTAAAGGAAAAGGCTGAAAAAGCCAGGAGAAAAGCGGAAAATCAATAGAAAGGATTGACGGTAATGATAGGGAGCCGATTAAGGGAATTCAGGAAAGCCATGAAGTTTACTCAGAAGGATCTGGCGAAAAATTTAAATACCTCTACCGGTTACATTGCGGATATAGAATCGGAAAAAACTATGCCCGGCGGACAGTCTCTTGCTTTACTGAATAAAAACTTCAATATCAATTTGAACTGGCTCTTGACCGGCAAGGGTGAAATGCTTAACAGGGAAACTCCCGGAGATGAATACTGGATACAGAAATGTATTTCAGGTAAAGAGTTTTTTAAGTTCCGGGCGCAGAAGCGTAAATCCCAGATTAATTCTCTCGAATGTGCAATAAATAAGACACGGACGGATAGAATTCAAATCACTCTTCTGAAATTCGACAAGCTGAACGCAGAGAGGGCGCTGGAGATAGCAGAACTTAAAGACGGGGCAAAAGGCAGTGAAGTTTTAAAAGACTGGTTATTCTGCCAGGCAAAAATAGATGATATATGCGTAAACATATTAAATGCCCTGCAAAAGTTCTGTAAATACTGTTACGACAGCGCCGAGGTTGAAGTAAGTTTCAGGTTTGGCGGTTCAGATGATCCGGTAGGGCCTGTTTTTGTAAACAGAGACGGATATATGGCCTCGAAAGAATATCGTTTCTCTTCCCTTATCTGCGACTTACCGGAAATTCTTCTCGGAATGAATGATGTGTCGGAAGCTTTTTCCGAGGCTATGGATTTTATTGTCAATGAAATTGAAGACTCCCCGGAAGCGGGGTAATGAAATATTTAAATGGTATTTAAATGCCGTTTAAATGGCATTTGAAGATTTAACGAAAAGAGGTGAGGAAAGATGGCAAGGGTGAAAGATAAGGTATATGGATATCTTCCCTGTGTATGTGGGTGTAATAGTTGGTTTCCTGTTTATATTGATGATGGTTTTTATATAGACAGTGATGACAGTATTTTTCAGTGTAGTTACTGCGGAAGGATATGTTACAGGGATGAATTTATTAAAAATGGAAATCGAAGATTAAAGGAGGTAATTTATTTATGAAAGCAACGGAAAAGGGAGCAATGCAGAAGCCAAATAAAGAACTGCAAAAAGAATTAAGAGATTTTATGGCAGAAAAAGAACTTAGCCAGGCTCAGGTTTCAAGGTCTTTAGGGAGATCTCATTCGTCCCTGTGCCAATGGCTAAATGATCACTACAATGAGGGTAGTATAGAAAAAATCGAGAACGATGTCAAGGCTTTTTTAAGGCGTGAAAAGGAAAAGGCCAAGTTTACAACTGCCAAAATCGAATTTACACAGACTTCGGTATCTGCGCGTATATTCGAGTCTGCCGACATGTGTCATTTTGATTGCGCTATGGGAACTGTTATCGGGGATGCCGGATTAGGTAAAACGCGTGCAGTGAAAGAGTATGCCAGATTAAATCCAAGCGTAATTTTAATAGAAACATGTCCGGGATGGTCACCGAGAACTATTATCAGGAAAATCCATCTTCAGGTTGGTCTCGACGGGCGCCGCAGCACGGACGATATGGTGGATGAAATTGTGGCCAGGCTTAATGGCAGCGGCAGATTAATCATAATAGACGAAGCTGAAAATCTCGATTCTACAATTATTAACTTACTGAGACGCATTTATGATTTTGCCGGTATCGGCATTCTTTTAGTTGGCATGCCCCGCCTGCTCCATAATGTAAAAGGAAACGGGGACTTAAAGCAGCTCGAATCTCGTTCGAGCATATCTTATGAACTTAAGGCGATTAATAAAGAAGATGTAGGTGCAATAGTGTCAACATGTGTTCCTAAAAGCGAGGATCTTGTTAAAGATTATTTTACGGAATGCGAGGGTAATACCAGGATATTAAGCATGCTTATTCTTAGAACCTTGAGGCTTTCGGATTTAAACAAGAAACCTATAACTCCCGCTATGATCAGGGAGGCAAAAAGGGCGATTACTATATAATTTCTATTATTAAACTGTCGGGCTGGCTTTATGTCGTAGCCAGTCCGGCAGACTGCTCGACAGTGGTTATCTGGATAATAATTCTATTTTACTGGATCGGTGCGAAGTGATTAAGATGAAAGGAGAAATGATTTTATGAATCCCAAGTGTCTCGGATGCGGGAAAGTTATAGTAATAGAAAAAGGAAAGACTGTGTATAGATGCGACTGCAGGACGGTAAATACCGTGCAGGCAATGAAAGATATGAGGAAATTAAGAGAGTATAAAGGTAAGAAGAAGGTGTGATTATGGTAAGTAATGTGGCAAAAGTGACCAACCGGCAGATACAAAAAATACATACTCTCGTAAGCGCCCTGGGCTGGAAAGATGAATGGTACAGGGATAATCTGCACGGTTACTTTAATGTGGAGTCTTCGAAAGATTTAACGTATCACCAGGCATCAGGCTATATAGATATACTCAAGCGTCAGACAGTTTCTGCAGGAGTATGGAAAACCCCGAAAGATTATTACGAAGATCTTTCCGACCGGGAAGATATGGCGACTCCCAGACAGATAAGAATGTTACAAGCTATGTGGAAAGATATTTCCACTGCCACGACTACCAAAGAAAGAGAGAAAGGTTTGAGAGGTATGCTCTTAAGGATTGTAAAGGTCGAAGATATAAGATTCCTTGAGAGAAAAGATGTCAGGAAAATGGTTAACTGTTTTACTGCCATGAAGAGACAGGGTAATAAAGTTTGATTGGAGGATGGATCTGGTAATGGATTTTGAGATAGAGGATGAAATAATAAAAGAAAAAGACAATAGGAAAACAGGTATCTTTGCAATAAGAAACCTGGTGACGGGCAAGATTTATATCGGACAGGCGTCGGACTGGAGAAAGGTAAGAAGCAGTTATTTTAGTTCATTAAGAGAAGGAAGTTTTACGAATAAGGATTTGCAGGCTGACTTTAATTGTTTCGGAGAAGAATTGTTTGAAATTGAAGTCGTAGAATACTGCAGTGTCGATGTTTTAGGAGAAAGAAAGCGACACTATGTTGATTTCTATGTATCTATTAATCAGGAGTTGTATAACTGGGATAACCAGAAAATGTCTCTTTTTCTGAAAGGGCATGTAACAACGGAAGAAACCAGGCGGAAAATTGGCAATGCGAACAAAGGTAATCATCATACTGAAGAAACCAGGCGGAAAATCAGTAAAATCCACAAAGGCTCCAAATTATCAAAAGAACATAGGGATAAAATCAGCGAAAAGATCAAGGGTATGCGTAAAACTGAAGAGACCAGACGAAAAATGAGCGACTCTAGAAAAGGGATCGTTCTTTCGCAGGAAACCAGGCGGAAGATGTCTGAAGCCAGAAGGAGAGGTTTGAAAAAAGGAGCGGGTAAATGAAAGAGTTTTTACGGGAACTGACAATCGAAGATTTACCGGGTAAGGATATGAAGATGGTGGCTGAATACTGCGGGATAGACATCGCGGTTAAACTTATTGAAGAGTTGCCCTCTATGGCAATTTATATTCCGAAGTCCAGTGTAAATCAGCTTGCTCAAGACTATATCCGTAAAAATTACAATGGATCTAATGTTAAAAAGCTGGCCGTAAAGACCGGTTATTCTGAAAAACAGGTTTATAGAATATTGCATGAAGGTAAAAAGGTAAATAAACCCCGGAATGGTGATATAGAGATTATTCAGATAGAGATGTTTGATAATGATAATGGAGATAGTGAAGATGAAAACTGAGACTAATATTCAAAAGAGAGGAGATTGTTTGCTGATGCCTGCTATCGTATGGAAAGGAACAAGTGTAATGGTCGAGGGGATTAAGTCTTTTACTTTTGATTTTCAAGATGGAGAGATAGTGAGTTTTTCCGGTATTAAATATATGCCCGGTTATGAACTGAAAGAGACATCTCCTGAGCCTCCGCTTTTTATCCCGGAAGGTATAGCTTTCGAGGAGCCGGATGAAAAAGAGGAAAACGAAGGAGATTTTTCTGAAAATTTAATTGAGGCAGTGGAACAAAGGATTGTTTTATACATAAAGGAAAATCAGCCGTGCACGTTCAGGTATTACACAAGAAATATTAAAACCGATGCGGAAGAATTGATAAAAGAATCGGAAATCATAAAACAGTTTCTGGGTACCAGGGCAAAAGAGGTAATAGGAAGAGCTCTGCGGGGACTGATTGATAAAGCCCTGGTTGTCAGGAAGAGAGGTATGAGATGCGAACCTTTTATTTATGTACTTCCTGAAGACAGAGGGCTTCTTGATAAGGCAACTGAAAAACAGACGAAAAAATGGGTAAAGAAGCTTCATGAGGATAATTCACGATTAATCGAATCAACCATAATTGAGTATATAAAAAATAAGGGCGGTGTGTCAACTTTCAAATATAACTGCAATAAAGATGCACCGGATTTAACAAAGAAGGAAAATCAAGAAATTAGAGATTTCTTTGCTTTGAAAAAGGTTTTTAAACATGGGTTTAACCATGACAAAATCAGGCAGGTGCTAAAAAGTCTGGTTAAAGAAGGCAGATTGAATTTTCAGTATATGCTTGCAAAGGGCAGAGGTGGCAGAGGTAGTAATGCGACAGTATATTCTATACCGAAACCTGCCAAAAAAACATGTCCGAGATGCAATTCGGATATGCTTTCAAAGGAAAATACGAAATATACTGCAGACCCTGATTTTTTATCAGGAAAACATTTTGACTATTATCATTGTCATTCCTGCGGGCAGGATTATTACCCGCAAAGAAAGGAGAAATGATTATGAGTTTCGATCCTGATGTTATATACAATAATCTTTCTATGGAAGAACAAAAAGCTATAGATGAACAGGTTTTGAAAGAGTTGGAAGAAGAAAACCCTCATTTCAAAAATGCAAAGGTTGGTTATATGAAAAATACTTTAATGTTGATAAAGAGACGGCAGATAATCTGTAATAAGCACAGGGGGAAATTCAAACCTCCGGCAACTGCGATGGTCATAGAAGAGAACGAAAAAGATATTGAAATAAGAGAATTAAAGGAAGAATTAAACGAAGCCAGGGAACAGCTTAAGGCGTGTGACAGAAAAATTCAGGAACTGGAGTTTGCCCTGGATATGTTGAAAGAGGGAGGCGAAAAGCATGCAGCTTAACTTTACTGTAATGGCTAAAATTGTAAAGACTATAGATACAGAACCGTTGAAATCTCAAATGGAAAGAGCTAATAAAAGAATGAAGGAAGCTCAAAAGCAGAGGAATAACTGGTGGAAGAAATTGCCGAGGAAGAGAAGAAGAGTGAAGGTTTGATGAGGTACAATTCAGGCGGGGCATTCCCCGCCTGTTTTTATTTTTTCAGGTAATCCATAGCATCCTGCTGGATGTCTTCCAGATCTTCATTTGCTAATTCAAAGAAAGGACGGGCGGGCATTGTAAAACCCTTTCCTCTTCCTGCTTTCCCTCCGAATTGATGAATGGCCGCATAGCCTTTTTTAAATGGCATATTGGAACCTACTACCGCAGTCGTTGAATCGTGTTCAGGTGAGATGCCTCCTAACAAATTCCTATTTACCTGTAATATAGAACCAGGCCATTTGCCGATTTTACTTCTTTCTTTTTTTGTAGAATCTGCAAGCTCCTGCCATTTCCCTCCTGGAAGCCTTGCCCCTTCCGTTTGGAAATTCCTCTGAACTGCAGTATGCATAGTCTCGGAAATGATTTTCATGAGAGGGGTAAGGTCTCCGAGTTTTCTTTGAACCTGCTTGAGATAACCCTGAATAGCCTTGTCTTGAATTTCAATCGTAAGATTAACCATTTTTCATCCTTCCGATTACTTCTCTTGCATATTTCATGCCGTCTGTATTCTGCCCTTCGTTATAGGCGCAGGCAATGAGTAATTGCGTTGACCGGCTGTTATCTCCTTTTGAAATGCTAAAGATGGATTTTAAGTATGAAAGGTGATAACATCCGCACTGAATATTAATTTCAGGATTGAAAGGATCCGAATTTTCGGGAAGCTTAAGAGCCTTTAAACACCCCTTAAAAGTTTCCGGGAGCAATTGCATTAATCCTTTTGCATTGTGAATACTCACGGCTTTCGGATTGTAACTGCTTTCCTGCTGGATTATTACGTCTATAAATTTTTCGTCAAGGCTGTAATGCTTTGAATACTTCTTTATCAAATCCGAATATTTACCTGTTACTGTTGCCGCCGGTTTCTCAACTGGCTTTACATTAAAATATTTATTGACACCCGAAGTGATTGCCTGTGCGTAAGCTGTCTGGAATTCTGAAGTCTTAAGCAATTTTAAATCGTCCGGATTGGACATAAACAATGTTTCACATAATACGGCGGGCATATCCGTATCGGTTAAAACATAATAATTACCTTCTTTAACTCCACGATTGGTAAAATCCCAGAGTTTTAAAAGAGCTTTGTCTGTTTTATGCTTTTCCTTCTTAACTTTCTGGAGATACAGCACCTCGTTTAATATTGCTTTTGCAAGCTTTTTTCCTTCCGTCGAACCGGGGCAGTGATATATTTCCGTTCCGTTTCCGGCGGAATTGCTGCTGGCGTTACAATGAATTGAAATAAACAGGTCGCATCCCGCGTCATTTGCTGCTTTTGTTCTGTAAGGTAAATCTCCGAGGCTTTGACTGTATAGGGGATTACCTGACATCTCTTTTTCTCTGGACATGTAAACCTTGTACCCGTCTTTTTCAAGAAGTGTTTTTGCGGTCTTTCCTATACTGAGGGCTATATCTGCTTCCCGTGTTCCGTCTTTTCCTATTGCTCCGAAATCTTTTCCGATATCTCCATGTCCCGGATCGATAAATATTTTCTCCATAAAAACACCCCTCCTTTTGATTTCATAATAATGCAGGGCGGGATATTTTGCTTCCGACAATGTCGGGAGCGAAATGTTATTGAAATGGTTACGGCATGAGCGGATGAAGCATTAATTTTATAGAAGATAAATAAGATGCCTGTTCTTTGTTATCCATAAAGTTAACAATTTTTTTTACTTTATCCAGGAATATATTCTCTTCTTCAGCTGAGGCATTCCGTAATTTTTCAGCTTTTGTGTATAATCTCGTGTCAATAAATTCCCATGCTCTACTTTTTAATAATGAGTTTTTATCTACAGGTAAGCCTTTTGCAAGATTTAGGGCGTCATGGAGATAGTTGTATTTTTCCATCGGGTATCTAATGAGAAAGCATTTCACGAATAATTCTACGGTTTCCAAATCTTTTTTTTCTTCTATTATATAATCGCTTATAGAGGGAAGTATTGATAGTTCCAGTTCCATTTCATCTAAAGTCATATCCTCGTCTAAAATCATATTCGTAACCACCACCTCATTACTTGAATTTCTATTATTTCGTTGCTATCTCTATTTATTTCATCTTTTTCTTTCTTTCCCTTCAAGCTGTTTATAAGCTCTCTATAAACTCTTTTCTTTCCCTCTCCCCATTTGACAGCTTCTTTTTCCGAGAGACCTTTTTGAATTATTTCTTTTACTTCGTTATCTATATTTGATAACAGCAATTGGGCGTGCAGTATCTGTTTGTCATAGGTTTTTTTAGCAAAGTGATTTTCTATTTCTTTTATTATTGTATCATTATCCGGGATATTTCTCAAGTCCTGATTATCTATTATATTCTTTAATAATTTCTCAAATTTTGATTGTGATGTTATCCCGGAGCGAATAATTAGATCTTTTTCAAAATCCCGCCTGAGTTCTCTTGATTTTTCTTCGGTGGTATCCAGTTGTTTTAGAAAGATAAGCTGATTATATAAAGCATCCGGGGTTTGATAGACAGGTATCAATTGTAATAATGCGCTGATGCGCTGCGGGTGATAGGAGCAGTCCTCGCGTAAAAATCTTTCTGCCTTTACGCCGTCTATATTATCCACAGTCAATCGTTCGCTTATCAACTCGGTAGAAGATTCTTCGGTGAATTTCGACCACCCCGAAACCCCTTTATCTATGGCGTGACCGGATTCGTGAAGTACCATGCACTGGTATATTGCACTGTTATCCGATTGTTCCGATATGTTTTTCGCCACAATCTGCCTGAATGCAATATAGTCGCCCTTAATATCTTAATATCCCGGCACATCGAGAGATATATCTTTAAAGAGTTCTCTTTCCTCTTCTTCGGTTTTTGCAAATCTCAAATCGCCTGTGAAATCTTTTTTGAATGTATCTTTGATTACCTGCCTTACGGTTTCAGTGTAACCGGTCGCGTCTTTCAAGTATTTTTCCGTGTTGTTTTCAGATGAAGAATCCTTTTTATCCGGCATATTTTATAATTCTGCATTGAGCGTCTCTTTTTTATACTGCCTTGCTAAATCCTCCGGGTACTTACTCAGATCCGGCTCCCAGGATGCCTTGCCGGGGTTATAGCTCCATCCGACATCAGGAGACATTTCTATGATTTTTCCCGTAGAGGGATTCCTTATATTCGGATTTTTATACACAGTGACAGGTCTTTCCTCACCCGTCTTTTCGGAAATCAGTCTATTCTCCATAGAAAGCATTCCTTCTGAAGATTCTACTTTAAACCCCATCCGTTCCATATCTCTTTCGCTTAAAGCTATTACTTTACACCGGCAGTTAAATCCGTTCGGAGGGTAAAAGTTTTCCCAGAAAGGATCGTCGTATCGGAAAACTTTTCCGTTAAGTATTCTGTGTTCAGGTCTGGTTCTGGAATCTTCAACTGCCCAGTACTGCCAGTACGGGCGTCTATCTACATTATCCATTAACTGCTTATATCTACCGGCCTGGTATGCAGTATTAAGATTGGTCTGATATATAGTTCTTAAGCGGTAAGGAGAACCGAGTTGAATTTCTTTCTCGCCGTCTTCAGTCTCAATAGTCTGCCTTCCCCACCAACCTTTAGCTTTCAATTTTGGTTCAAGTTCTTTCTGAAAATCACGGAAGGTTGTACCGCTTTCGATGGATTTTTGAACCATATCCCGGATGTCCTGGAGGATGTCCATTTTTGTGGCTTTAGCTACGACAAAAACTTTATCATGCTCACTCTGCCATGTGTCATACCAGTTCCAGGAGGGAGTATTAACTTTTTTCTGGAAATACTCGATTGCTTTCTTCGGGGGAAGACCTATAATGAAGCCGAGATTTGTTTTACTGCCTGCGTCTGTAACCATTTCTTTATCGTTCGTTTCTATCGCCTCACTTTGTAATACCTGACAATCTCCCGTTTGTTTCACTTATGAACATGGCTTTGCCGAACAGATCCTGCATTGTTCTGGTGTCCATCAGCGGATACTGTTCCGATAAAGCTTCAAGAACATCTTCATAAGTGTTTCCGTTTTTAACCAGTTCTATTACAGGTCTCAATAAATCTTCTGCAATCTGCTGTAATTCCTTATCGGTTACGGCTTTTTCAAGTTCGTTTAAGGGGTTACTGCCCTGGGCAGCTTCAGCAAAATACGCCGGTGGGAATGTGTTCTGCCGCTGTTCCGCTATATCAAAATCCCCTTCTTCCAGTCCGTAAGATTTAATATAATAATTCTTTGTAAACTTAACCCCTGTCTCCATTAGAACCTTATCTCTCTGGGCAAGTTCTAAATCCATATCCTCTTCTTCCCACATAGAGAAAACCGGCATCTCTGAAGAAGAGAAGTTTAATTCATAAATCCATTTTATTACCTGGTTTAAAGTCTTTTCCACCAGTCTCCTGTCTGAGTCTAATATATCCTGCCTTACTTTCATATGTGTCTGGCTTGCGGCGTAACTTCCCGTGTCTCCTATCTGAGTAGTAAGAGTCTGTCCCAGGATCGCTTTAGATATTTCGTCATTACAGAGGTTTATAAGCTCTTTATAAATTTGAGCAGATGCGCTTTTTGAAGCAGATTCCATTATTTTAATACTTGAATTATCAGGAATAACTGCCACTGCATCCTGTATCATACCTTCTAGAATCTCAGCAAGATTATCTTTTTCATCACTTGAAGTTACAGAAGGAACCTCTCCCACTATAAAAGGCATACCGTATTTTTCAGTAAATACAGACCAGAAACGAAGGCCGCCTTTTTTAAAAGTAACAGGCCAGAAGACTTTGCTTAAAGAAGGAATTCCGTAAGGATTATTGTAAGAAGCCTGATAAGTGGGACAGAGGAATTTCCTCTCAGGTAATTCTTCTCCATCAAAATAATTTTCTTTTGTTTTAAAGCGAAGCTTGTTTTCCTGAGTAAATAAAAACCAGTCTACAGGCTTTCCGAGTATGTCCTTTGGGAGTATAAGACCATTTATCTTTTCCCAGAGGATTTCTAAAGGCTGATAACCAAAAGAAGTTCCGTCGAGTATTTCAGAAATAATCCTGTATATATCCAAATTATTAAAAACCTTTTCGATTATTTTCGATTGCGCAGACTGCGCCTTACCTCTATCAATCCCCCATTCTAAAGACTGGACTCCTGCCTTGCGGGACAACACACAGGCTCCCACGTGAGGCTCTATCAGAAGTTCTTTATATATAGCTATATCCTTTCCCATCTTCTTCAAAACAGGGTCAGGATTAGAAAGCTGCATTCCTAAAGAATAATAATTTATACTCCTTCCTCTTGTGGCAAACTCTTCCATAATAGACCATTTTGCATTCATAGGATTCTCCTCAGTAAATATATTTTAAATTTCTCGGACTGAAATCAGTATATTTCTTTGTAAGTTCAAGGATTTTCCTTTTTCCGCCAGTTGAGACATAAATATCTCCCGAACTATTTAATGATGCGTAATTTGCAAGCGCTCCAGCCCAGAACCGATCTGCATGGCCGTCTGTTTTCTCTGTAGTATCAAACCTGATATTGTTTGATGCAGTAGTAATCTTTTTTACGGAATGAAAATCCTCTCTGACTTCCAGAGAAGAAGGGATGAGTATTGTTATATCTTCAAAGGCAATCCTTAAGTTATAAGCAAGTTCTTCTTTAAGAGGATTAGTAAAGGTAACTGCTTCAACTCTGTATTTACCGAAAACATCCTGAGCCTCTTCTGCCAATTGCATTCCAAGGCCTGTGGCATCTATGCAGGCTCTTCTCATTTTAGGATGTTTTAATATCTCAAAAAGGACTTCCTTCTGGTATTTAAAAGGAGCCTTCTCCAGGACTTTATAGATCCTCGTCGTTTTAGTTCTTCCTTCTTTTTCAAGTCCCCAGATGACAGAAAGGTCTTTTTTTCTTCCTATATCCATTCCTACGAATAAATCCCCTGTAATATCCTTAAGGTCTTTAAGAAGGTCTTCTCTTTCGCATTTTTGTATCATCTCATAGGTAAGAAAAGCGGTAGTCTCATCTATAGGAACACAGCAATATTCCTGAAGCCAGGTATGGGAATCTGCGCAGCTTCTTCTCTGTTCATCAAGCCAATCATCTTTTTCTTTCTGAGATGTTTTCCTTCCGAATATCTTATCTACAAGGCCCTCTTTTACTGCCAGTTGAATCGGTACTGTATGAAGAGACCAGTCGAGATTTCCTTTTTTAATGTCCTCTATGGATCTGAAGAACCTGCAGGATTTACCGTTATGAGTTGAAAGTATTCTCATAGGGAACCCCCAGGTGATACAGGGGCGTGCAGCAGACCAGAGTTTATCCTGCTGTTCGTGCCAGGCGAATTCGTCAAGCACTACTTTACCGCCTTTACTTCTAAAGGCTTTAGGATTAGAGGAAAGAGCATTAATTCTTACTCCATTAGCAAATTCAATAGAAAAAGTTTTAATGTCTTTATCGGAATCTAAAACAATCTGTCCCAGGAATTTTGCTGCCACATTAAAAAGTTTTGTCCATTGTTCAGCGTATTCAATATATTCTTTAGCAGCAGATTCGTCTGCAGAAGAAAACCATACAGAAGGCACTGTCTTAGAGATGGCATCTCTTACGTCTTCATAGGATTGGACGTAAGTGGCTCCAATTCGACGAGACTTTTCCCAGATTTTTATAGGGCTTTTATCTTTGAGCCATCTGATTTGATATGGGAGGAAATACTTCTTCTCATTCAATTCCAAGAACCTCTTTTTCTATATTCTTAATAATATCTTCAGTAAGCCCTTTTACTGTAGTGTCTTTTTCTTTTAATGCTTTTACGTCTTCATAATCCTTTACTTTGGTTATCATAGGTAACATTCTGGTTAAGGTATAAAGCCTCCCGGCGTCAACTTTTTCACCTGCTTCCCAGTCTTCCTGTATTTTCTTCATAAGAGTCCGTGAAAAAGAATAAAGCTCTTCATGGAAAGAACTTCTTTCCTGCAGATATCGTCTTTTCTTTTCATCCCAACTTCCTTTCGCTTTCCATGTTCTTATGGTTTTCTCACAAACTCTGAGACGACTCTCTATTTCCGATATGGTTAGCTGGTCCTGAATATAGAGTTTTTCTGCTTCGTTATAGAAAACATCTTTCTTACTCACCGGAGTTCCTCTTCGATTTCTTTCATTGTATTCTTTATTTCCCTGACTTCTTCATGAATGCTGTTAAGTCTGTTTGCAAGGGCATTGACTTCGTTTATGTTAATGTCAGATATTTCTCCGTTATGCAGGTGCAGGTTCAACCCTTTGGATAACTGTTTTAAAATTACAGTCCCTTCGCTTTTAAGTTCCAGGTATTTCCTGCTTAATTCCCCAAGCTTCCCTTTTAAAAGAAGTCTCTCTTCATTCATTCTTCTTCACCTCTTTCATTCTTTCCCTGGCGTACGGACACCAGGTATTAGAATCGATTTTCTGTTCGATTCTTGCCAGAGCTCCGACAGTGCAGTTATTTGTTTCAATCAAGTCGCGCAGTATTTTATACTGGGTCTCTGTTATTTTCTCGAATATCCGCATAGTTGCACGATGATATACGACCCAGATAATGAATAGCAATATGGGGAAGCCCACATTTTTTGCTAGCTCTGCCACTAATGTATTTTCTGCCATGATTTTACCTCTCTTTTTAAGGTACCATTCTTTCCTAAAACGCTCTAGAACCCATTCAAATGCGTTCAAAACGCATTCAATTTTTTAAAATGCCATTTCCCTCGATTCGAATGTTTTCTTTTTTAAACGGCCTGTTTTGAAAAATTGATAAATAACCCAGTAATAATATTACTCTGAGGGCAGTTATTATTCTCCTGACAATGTCAAGAGAATATAATATTAATAAGCATTACAATCAGGCTATATGCTTAAGGAGGAATTATGATGGATAAAAATAATTTGAAAGTTTACAACTGGAATGCTTCCCTGGTAGCTGACAACTCTGGCAAGGAGCAAGAAGTTGAAGTTAGCTTTAAAATTAAAGGGGTTAATAAGCCAGGCACTTTTGTTTCAGTCTTCCAGTCCGGGAAGGCTATAGTGGAATCTCTCCAGAGCGGAGAAGGTTTTACTGATTACATGGTACCTTTAATGAATATAGTATTTACGGTTGTAAATGCTCTGAAGAAATCGAAATAGGAGAAAGACATGTCAGGTTTTAGCGACTGGATAGAAATTTTTGAAGGTGGAGACCGGGAAGATAGCAACGGAAAGAAAAAGTATTACTCTGATAAAGATCTGGATTTTGCTGTTAATAATTATAACCCTTCTCACCATGAAGCCCCTCTTGTAATAGGACATCCTGAACACAACTCGCCTGCTTACGGCTGGGTGGAAGGTTTAAAAAGAGAAGGCTTAAAACTTCTTGCAAAATTTAAACAGGTACCTGATGAAATTGTAAGTGCCATAAAAGAAGGCAGATGGAAAAAGAGATCAGTTTCCTTTTACCCTGATGGAAGACTAAGACATGTAGGGCTTTTGGGGGCGATGCCCCCTGCTGTAAAAGGTCTTTCGGATATAAGCTTTAAAGACGAAGAAGAAGAGATAATATATTATTTTGAAAACAATGGAGGAGATGAAATGGATGAAAAAGACAAAGAAATTCAGGAATTAAAAACAAAAATCTCTGAATTTATCGAACAAATCAAAACAAAAGATGTCGAGTTTTCCGAAAAGGAAAAGCAGCAGAGTGAAGAAATTGCCGATCTCAAAGCACAGCTTTTGAAGGTGGAAACAGAAAAAAGACAGGCAGAATATAATTCTTTCTGTGAAAAGTTGGGAGATAAACTTTTGCCTGTAGACAAAGACCTTGTAATAGGCTTTATGGATATCTGCCGTAATACAGGGAGCTATGAATTCTCTGAAGGCAAAAAAGAAAACACTCTTGAGAAGTTTAAAGATTTCCTTGAAAGAAACTTAAAAAAACAGGTTGAATTCGGCGAGATTGCAACAAAAGAAAAAGCGTCAAACAAACCCTCAAAAAGAGTTTCAGAATTTGAAAAAAAAGGATTTATTGTAAACGAAGAACAGTCAGAACTTCATGAGAAGGCTTTAAATTATTCTGAAAAACACAACGTAAGCTATGAAGTAGCTGTTCAGAAAGTAAGAGGTGAAAATAAATAATGAGCAGACTGAGTAATTTAAGAGGTGAAATTTTAGAGGTAATAAGTTCCCTGGCGTGGGGGTATAAACCCATAGGACAGGTGGGAACTAAACTCCTTCCTTTTGCTACAATTCCAAAAATGCAGGTTAAAATCCCTAAATACGGTATGGATGCTTTCAGAAGATATAAAACTAAAAGAGGACTTGGCGCAGACTCCAATCGTATGCCTGTAGATGACCGAAACTGGCAGACAGTTGAAACAGTTGAGCATGATGCAGAATTCCCCATAGATTATCTGGAGGAAAAAGAAGCTAATTTTGACCTGCAGAAACATGCAGCCTTCAGGGCAAAGGCAGCAGTAGAGATGGAACTTGAATGTGAAATCGCAACACTTCTTCAGACCCTTTCAAATTATAATGCCAGTAATCAGACTACTCTTACAGGGGCTAATAAATGGAGCGATCAAGAACATTCAGATCCGGTTTCTGATATAGAAACCGGTAAAAACGCTATCCGCTCTGCAATAGGAATGAAACCCAATACCTTGCTTCTGGGTTATCAGAGCTATCTTGATTTAAAAGAACATCCTGCTCTGCTTGATAAAATCAAATATTCAATGAAGGGTATTATCACAGAAGAGCTTATGAAAGAAATCTTCGATATAAAAGATATTTACATAGGTGAAAGTGTATATGTAGCAGATACGGGAACTACTTTTACAGATCTATGGTCTGATAATGCAATCCTTGCTTATGTTCCTAAAACGGGTGCAAGCGAAGAAGCTTCTGTGTATGAGCCGGCTATGGGATATACAGTAAGACGAGAGGGCAATCCCTTTGTATTCCAACACCAGCCCCATCCTAAGCTAACCCTGGTAAACTATACAGACAACTTCGCTCCTGTTCTTGTAGGAATAGACGGCAGCGACAAGATTATAGCTGGTTATATTATAAACGATACTCACTAAAGGAGGAAAGAAAAATGGCTATACCCACATATCAGCCGGGTGTTATTGGAACTATAAAAGCGGCAGCGGGCTTAACTAAATTTCGATTTGTCGGATTTGATGGCGATGTCTGCGGCGCAAACGCTAAAGCAGTAGGGGTAACAGAAAGGGATTATAGCAGAGGAGACCAGGCGGGAATTGTAAAATCCGGAACTGTCCCCGTAGAAGTAGGAGGAACTATTACCGCAGCTGGTCAGGCTATTGCTTCTGACAATGAAGGTAAAGCAGTTGAAGCATCCTTACCTGAAGCGACCACTCCGATTTATACGGCAGACTTAATTGCAATAAACGGTTATTCTGCAGGAGACCCTGGCGATTACCCTGTAACTGCAGGGTGGATTCTTGTAGATTTACGCTCTTAAAGGAGTTTTATTTATGGCTTACTGTACCCTTTCTGATTTAATAAAGGCTTTGCCGAAAGAGAGGATTATAGAACTGTCTGATGATAGCGGCAATCCTACTGAGATAAATGAAAATAATACTGACGAAGCAATATTAAAAGCGTCTAACGAGATAGACGGTTTTATAAGGGGAAGGTACACTCTTCCCCTGGACACAGTTCCTGCCATAATAAAAGATATATCCATAGACCTTGCAATTTATTATCTCTGGATAAGAAGACCGGAGCGTGCCGCGCCTGAAGGAGTTCTCAGGAGATATAGAGATAGAATAGAAAGGCTTAAAGGAATTCAAAAAGGTATATTTCTTCTTGAGATAGCACAGATAAAATCTTCTTCAGGAAAGGGAGAATATAGGATTAATAAAACTTTTAACGACAGGATATTTGCCAAAAACGTTTTAGATACGTTTTAAATAGGATTTAAAGACGATTTAAATGACGATTAATGATATAGAGCAGGCAATTATAAAAAGACTGCAGGAGAAGATAACGACCCTTAAGGTTGAGGGTTTTCCTGAAAAACCCGACGAGTACGTGCTTACTCATCCAAAAGGTGTGGTGCTGGTTCAATTCTTTTCTTCAGACTTTTCCGACTCTCTTACTGATGAAGACATTCTCCAGCAGGAGACCCTGCAGTTTATTATGAGTGTTTCCGTAAGAGGCCTCAGAACCCATACGGGAGCTTACGAGTATATAGAACAAATCAGACAGGCTCTTACTGGTTATGTGCTTTCCTCTTGCAGGCCAATAAAACCAAAGCAAATCAAATTCGCAGGAGAAGAAGCCGGAATATGGACTTATGTTTTTATCTTTGAGTTAAAAAGAAAGGCGATCCCTGATTATGAATAAAGTTGCTTTAATTACAGGCATAACAGGACAGGATGGATCTTACCTTGCGGAATTTCTTTTGTCGAAAGGGTATGAGGTTCATGGTCTGGTTCGCTGTTCTTCTTCTTCAGGTAATACACAGAGAATAAAACATATTCTTAATAATATAAATATCCATTACGGAGACGTGACAGATTGTAATCGAATAAATTTTCTTATTAGAAAAATTAACCCCGATGAAGTATATAATTTAGCAGCGCAAAGCCATGTTGAAACTTCTTTTAAACTACCTGTTTATACTTTCCAGGTTAACGCCCAGGGCACTCTTAATTTATTAAATGCGATAAGGGAAAATACCTACCGGTGTACTACTGCGAAATTCTACCAGTCGTCAACAAGCGAACTCTTCGGAAACGCCCCTGGAATTCCACAAAATGAAGAGGATAAATTTTATCCTCGCAGCCCCTATGCATGTACAAAACTCTATGCTTATTGGATAACAGTAAATTATAGAGAAGCCTATAATCTATTTGCCTGTAATGGAATACTTTTTAACCATGAATCTCCCAGGCGAGGAGAGAATTTTGTAACCAGGAAAATCACAAAGGCTGTAGTCAGGATAAAAGCAGGCCTTCAGGATAAATTATTTTTAGGAAATCTAAATTCAAAGCGTGACTGGGGATATGCTCCTGAATATGTTAAAGCCATGTGGCTTATGCTGCAGCAGAATAAACCTGATGATTTTGTCATTGCCACAGGTGAGACCCATACAATACGGGAATTTGCAGAGGAAGCCTTTAATTATGCAGGCTATGATATTAAATGGGAAGGTAAGAGTTTAGATGAAAAAGGTATAGACAGAAAAACCGGAAAAGTCCTTGTGGAAATTGACCCGGAATTATTTAGGCCAACAGAGACAAAGGTATTAATCGGAGATTACTCTAAAGCAAAAGAAAAATTCTTCTGGAAGCCTGAAGTGAAATTTAAAGAACTTGTAAGGATCATGATTGATGAAGAATATAATGGAAGCCAGTGTAATAGTCTCGCATAAAAACAGAATAAAACTCCTAAAGAAATGCCTTCAATCTATAGAAGAGCATACAAAAGATGTGGATTATAAACTTTATATTATTGACGCCGGTTCCTCAGACGGAAGCAGGGAATATCTAAAAGAAAAATGGTCTGATAGGGCAGAACTTATTTTCGAGAAAAACCCTTCTACTTACGCAGAAAGTAATAACAGAGTAATGAAGCTCTGTGACACTTCTTATATCTACTTATTAAATAATGACTGCCTTGTTCGCCCTGGCTGGCTAAGAAATGCGATTGATATGGTTGAAAATGATAAGCAAATCGGCCATGTTGCCTCACTTGTTCTTTTTGGTGATGGCATGGTTCAGTCGCATGGTGCTAATATAACAAAAAAAGGCAACACTCATTGCTGTTATTCAATGTGGAATCCGGATAGCATCAGGGTAAGGCAGGTGGCAAACTTCGCCTATGCGGGACTGGGGCTTTACCGGAAGGATCTGCTTGAGAAGCTTGGTTATCTCCCGGAATACCCTTCTAAAATTTACTGGTCTGATACGGGGTGGGGGATGAAGGTATGGAGAGCAGGTTTTGATGTAAGATACTGTCCTAAAAGTGAAGTAGTGCATTTCCTTGACCCTTCCGAAAGACAGGGACATTCCCTGGATATAGAAACCGGAAGACGGGCATTCATGAAAGAATGGGGAGATTTCCTTGAAAAAAATAACGGTTTTGCTCCGGATTTTCCCTTTACCAAACAGAGACCCTGGAAGAATGGAGAAAAAATAAATGCCAGGCAGTCACACTTATCAACTGAATGAAATAATGGAATTAGTAATACTCACGAATCCAAAAGCAATCCTTGATGTAGGATGCGGTTTCGGCAAATTCGGCGTCCTTTGTTTTGAACGCCTTAATTACTGGTATATGCCGGATGGGAAAACTCCTGTAAATGATTATAAAAATAGAAATGTCGTAATCGATGCGGTGGAAGCTTTCTCTGAATATATAACCCCTGTCCATGAATACGTGTATAACACCATTTATATTAATAATATAAATACAATCCTTGAAGATATTAACAAAAAATATGATCTCGTTTTGCTTATTGATGTTTTAGAACACTTTACAAGAGAAGAAGGGGAAAGGGTAATAAAAAAGTTTCTTCAGATTTCCCGTAATATAATTATTTCTACCCCTAAAAACATAGGCGTGCAAAAAGATTCTTTTGGCAATAAATTTGAAGAACATAAAACCCAGTGGTGTAAAGAAGATTTTGTAAAGTTCGGTAATTATTTTGTAATAAAAAATCCCTTCAGCTATATAGTTTATTTAGGTAAGGACTTAGAAAGGGTAAGAAGTTCTTCTTGTTATTTTCGGGAGGTATGGAAATGAAAACAGTTCTTGTTATTACAGAGTCTCTGGAACCGGGGAATTTCCACAGAGGGGTAGTTAACGGCTTTCGCCAGATAAAAGACATTGAATCAATAGCTCTATATTGCCCCAGAGATGTCTCTTTCCCTTATTCTGTTTATAATGAACTCATACTTCATAAAGCCAGTAAATTTAAAATTGATATACTCTTTGCAATTCAGGCAGAGGCTATAGGCATTAATACAATAAAAACATTGAACGACAGGGGGATAAAAACCGTTATATGGAACGTAGACGATCCGTTCCTTCTTTTTCATGCAAATAATTCAAAAATCCACCGGGGAAAATGCCGGGAATATCAATATGTCTACAGTACAAACATAGAAAGTATAAACAGGCATTATCCAAAACTCGGAATAAAAGCGAAATTCCTCCCTTTTGGTTACGACCCGGTTTTTCATAAAGATTTAAAATTGCCTAAGAAGTTTGATACGAGTTTTGTAGGAAGCAGTTTTCATAACAGAACCCAGAACTATATATCTAAAATCAAAAATATAGATCTTTTTGGATGTAAAAATAAACTCTGGACTTATCCTTACAGGGTGACTTTTTCTAAGATGATAGAGATTGCAAATCAAAGTAAGATAAATTTGAATTTCTCAGATCAGCCCAGTAATAGCGTGAGATGTCTTAAAAATCGTGTAATAGAAATAATAGGAGCAGGACAATTCCTTTTAAGTGAAGACTTCCCGGAGAGTAATCGACTGTTTGAAATCGACAAAGAGCTGGTGATATTTAATTCCCTTAAGGAGCTTACGGAAAAAATAAATTATTATCTCTCTCACAATAAGGAAAGAGAAAAAATAGCCAGAGCTGGATATAAGAAAGTAAAAGAAAATTATTCTTATAAGAAGCTCTTATCGGGTGTTCTGGAGGATTTAAAATGAAGATAATGATGATAGCAGGGCATTTTAATACTCCCACCGACTCCGTCCCGATAGGCGGGGTTCAAAAGCATATCACTAAAACAACAGAAGAATTTCAAAGCAGAGGTCACGAAGTTATATGGCGTTATCCATATGAAGCAAAAAAGGAATTCTCTGGATTTAAGCCTGAGATTGTAATAGCTCATGATTTCTTCTGCTTTATCGAGAATTGTCCTGTTCCGCAGATTACAGTTTTTCATGGTTACGAAGGCAATATTCCTCCCCTGGATTATATTATAAAAAGAAGGCTGGAAGTAGAGAAAAAATCCTCTGCTACTATCTGCGTGGGAGAGTATCTAAAGAAGTGGTACGGCCATAATCCTGATAAAATAATCTGGGGCGGGGTGGATAAGATTTCAGCGGTAGACCCTCCGAGAAATAAACAAATCCTTTATCTTGGAAGATTAGACCCTGATCAGGCTCCTGAGATAGCTTTTGAGGCTTTCGGGGAAACAAAAGAAAAATATCATATCGAAGTATGCGCTTCGGGAAAATTAGAGTCAAAAATAAAAAAGATAGCCAGAAAGTTAAAATTAGATGTTAATTTTAACGGTTTTGTTACAAATCCCGATGAATATATAAAAAAAGCAGATATAGTTATTTGCTCCGGGTATTTAACGATTTTAGAAAGCTATATAAACAAAAGACCTGTAATATCTCCATATGGCAACACTCTTAAAAAGGATTATTTATGGCTAATGCCTGCTCCTCCTTTTTACTGTAATAATGTGGAAGTAATAGCAAATTTAATTGATTTCTGGATTGACCATAAAACCATTCATAATCCCCATGAATTTCAATATAATTTCGCCCTTCAGAATATATGGGATAAGGTTGCAGATGTGTACGAGGAGTTGCTTGAGAAATGTTTAAAGAAATAGAAGCCTGTAGAATATGTAAGAGTAAAAAATTAAAAGAGATATTAAATCTGGGGAAGCAGTATTTAACGGGCATATTCCCCCTCCCTGGTGAAGAAATAAATAAATCTCCCCTTGTATTAATGAGGTGTCCTTCCTGTGGACTTGTCCAGTTAAAACATACTTACAATTTAGAAGAAATGTATGGTTATGGTTATGGCTATAGAAGCTCCCTGAACTCCTCTATGGTCGATCACTTAAAAGAGGTAGTATATAATATAGAAAAAAGAAGCAATCTTTCTGATACGGATATAGTCCTGGATATAGGAAGTAATGACGGAACCACTCTGGCGCAGTATAGTACAGGAGAAAAAATAGGAATAGATCCAACTGCTGAAAAATTCGCCGGGCATTATAAGCCGGACATAAAAGTATTTCCGGAATTCTTCCCTTCTAAAAATCTATCAGATTACCTCCAGGGGAGGAAAGTAAAAGTAATAACCTCCATTGCCTGTTTTTATGACCTGGAGGATCCTGTCTGTTTCGCAAGGCATATAGAAGAGTTGCTTGCTCCTGATGGAATCTGGCTTACAGAGCAGAGTTATCTTCCTTCTATGATTAGGAGCCTGGCTTACGATACAGTCTGCCATGAACACCTTGAATATTATGGACTACAGCAGATTAAACTCATTGCAGACCATGCAGGCTTAAAGATAATAGACGTAAGTCTTAACGATATTAATGGAGGTAGTTTTGCTGTAACGCTTGCAAAAAAGGACTCTCTTTATAAAGAAAACAAAAACCTGATTAATACTATTTTATATTTTGAAGAAAAATGGGATAACGAAGCAGTTTTTAAAGAGTTTAAACAAAAAGTGGTATCTCATAGAAATAAAATAAAGATTTTTCTGGAAATTTTAAGAGGTTCTGGTTATAAAATAGCAGGTTACGGGGCATCTACAAAGGGAAATGTATTATTGCAGTTCTGCGGTATAAGCCCGGAGCTTGTTTATTGTATAGCAGAGGTAAATATAGACAAGTTTGACTCTGTGACACCTGGCACAGGTATCCCTGTTCTTCCGGAAGGAAAGGTAAAAGAGACAAAACCTGATTTCTTTCTTGTCCTCCCGTGGCATTTTAAAGAAAATATCCTTGCCAGGCATAAAGAAAGAGATTTTAAATTCATCTTTCCATTGCCAGAGATAAAGGTGGTTTAATGAAAATACTTATAGCAGCGCCCATAAGAAATCGTGCCTGGATACTTCCGGAATATCTCTCCCATCTAGAGAGACTGGAATATCCGAAAGATAAACTTGCCTTTCATTTTGTCTTAAACGATAGCACAGACGGAAGCAAGGGAATACTCCAGACCTGGAAGGTGGTGATGGAAAAAGAATATAGATATGTGAGGATTTCTGAAGTTAATTTTAACTACCCCCCGGATCTGGCAGAAGAGGGGCGGGGGAGAGAGCGAAATGGCTATCCCCGATGGAAATATTCTTATAAGGCACTATCTGCCTTAAGAAACCTGATACTCAATATTGCCTGGCTTGATACCGAGGCGGATTATCTTTTTTCTATAGACAGCGACATACTCGTAAAGCCTGACGTCCTTAATAGACTCCTGGAACAAAAAAAAGAAATGATTGCAGCTCTGGTGAAAAACGATAAGAAGAACGCTTATAATTTTCTGCCTTTTGAATTTGTAATAATTACAGACAGGGTAATTGAAAAATTACAAAATAAATTAGATACAGAAAAACTAAAACCTTTTCTGTATAAGCTTATTGATAGAGACGATCTTCTTTATAGATTAAATCTTCTTGGATATACCGAAAAAGAAAGCTGGAAGATTGTAAGTTCCTGCGGGAAGGTAGAAGCTGATTTAAAAGAAACTGCAAAGGAAAGACATATTCTACCGGGGGATTTATTCAAAGTTAAAACCACAGGGGCAGTGGTTTTAATATTCAGACGGATATTTTCAAATCAACAAATTAGATATTTCCCCGGTAAATGGGGATATGGCGGAGAAGATGAAGGGTTTTGCACAGGCGCCAGAAAGGAGGGTTTCGAAAGCTGGGTTTTGTCTTATCTGCAGGAGCATATTATGGATAGAAATCTGGATAGAAATCAAAGTTAAAATGTTTGCTGTTTATATTATTTATGTAAAAGAATTTATTTAAAAATATGTTTAAACTAAGGAGAGTGATATTAAATGTCAGTAACAGTAAAAGAAGTAGAAGAGATTACTTCTGGTTCTGGTTTATGGGCTTATGAAGAGTATAATGATACCGGTGTTTATAATGCCCTGGTAGACGTAGGAATGGTAAAAGACAGTAAGCTTACCGCAGAAAGAGAATGGGACATTATAGAGGACGGAACTCCTGTAGTAGAGGTGAAAAGAATATGTAATCGTGAAAAAGGCACGTGGGAATGTGTTCTCGGAGAAGATGTGGCAGAAGAAAAAATTCTTAAGCTTGGCGCTGGAACTATTTCTGAAGTGGCTGCCCGGACGGGGGTATCGAAATCCCTTACTAAAACCTTAACAGGTACTGCCTGGGAGAGTCTCGGAGTGAGTCATAAGGCAAACTCTACTCTATCAACAACTGACTTTACCGTTGCCTCTACAGATCCAACCCCGGTCAATTACGACTCTGGTGATTTTGCTATAGGCGAAAAGGAAGGCATGCTTGCCATAAGAAGAAAATCTGACGGAGATATACCCAATAGAGGACAGGTGACAGTTGGTTTTACCGCAAATATTCCCGGATACAGGAAATTCGTTTTTGGAGGAACCAATACTACAAAAACCTACTATTTTGAACACTACAAAGAAACAGATGACGGAGATTTAAAGATTTTAAAAATGTACAAAGTAGCTCCTCCCGGTAAAGATGAAGACGTATATCCGAGTGAAGGATTTCCGAGCAATACAGTAGCATTCGGACTCCAGGCAGATCATACAAGACCCCAGGGCGAACAGTTGTATGAAAAGAACTGGGAAGATGAAAATATTGCTTAACCCTTTTGAGCGGAAATCTTTTAAATATAACAGCCAGGTAATTGTAGAATTATCTGCAGTAGAATTCCTGGCTGCTATTAAGGCAATAGCAGAAGGTGACAGTGAAAAGTTTTTCGCCGCCTTGAATCTGCCGGTGGAAGAAAGAAGGGAAATTACTTCTTCTGAAAAGTCTTTTAAAGGGTTTTTAAATGATTTTTTAAGCATCCATAAAGAAGAGATTTCAGGCAGTGGTGAAAGTAAAAAAGAGCAGGGTGATATTGAAACACTGTACAAATCCTGTATTCAAATAGTAAAGGTTTTTGCCGAGGTATTTCATATAGATCCTGCCTCTGCCGGAAAGGTTTATAGTTTAAGGCAAATGATTTTATGGCTTCAAAATGAAGAGACAACCAAAAAAGCATCAGGGGGCATCAGAAATTCAGATGTCCCCGCTGATGCACGAAATTACAGAGAATGGACTGATGGCGCTGGTAATAAATGCCGGAGGTGGGAAACTGTCATAAGGAGGCGGTAATTCCTGCGTGAGATACAGGATTGAAGCTTAGAAAGGAGGTGAAAATAGATTGCCAAATAATCCTGAAGTAAAATTGATAATTTCTGCTGATGGGAGCAAAGCAAAACAGGAAGTAAGAATTACTTTTGAAGATTTCGAAAAAAGCTTAAAGAAGATTGAAGACGACTTTAAGGCCGGGAGGATAAGCTCCGATGAGTATAAAAAAGCTATCGTTTCAATGGGGAAAGACCTGGAGAAGGCTTTTAAAGATGGGAAAGTAAGCGCAGATGAATGTACTAAAGTCCTGAAAAACATGGACACCTCCATAAAACAGATGAGTACAAAATTACTCATCAATGACATGAAAGAACTCGGTGGAGTAATATTAAACATCTCAAAACAGTTAAATAAAGTCGGAGGAGATTTTGTAAAAGGAGCCCTCAGTCTGGGCACTTACAAAAAACAGCTAACAGCCATATACAAATCAGCAGATGAAGCAAAAGAAAAATTAGATTTCCTGAGTAAAATAAAAACTCCTTTTAAGCTGGACGAACTCACAGAGGCAAGTGTTACCATAGCAAAATTCGGCTTTAATGTCGAGGAAGTTCTTCCTAAAATAGCAGATTTCGCAGCGGCTTATAAAACAGATATTGAAACAGCCTCACAAATCTTCATGCGTGCCATGACTGGAACCAGGGGCGGTCTTATGGCTCTTGCCACTCAATACGGAATCACAAAACAAAAACTAAAAGAATATGGAGCAGAAGTAACCTCTACCGGCGAAATTGTAGAAGAAAGCTCCAGGACACAGAAAGTATTAATGAATATACTGAGTGATACAGCAGGAGCATCAGAAAAAGCAGCAAATGGCCTCGGCGGCCTGCAAAATCAGATAGGCAACCAGATGCTACTCTTTAAAGAAAGCGTCGGAACTTTAATGCTTCCCACTCTTAAGGCAGTAAACAAAGAGATTTTAGAACTAACAAAGACTTTAAATAAAATGCCCGATGGAGTTAAAGTTGCCACTGCCGGTGTATTGCTTTTGGGGACGGGACTTACGGCAGCGGTGGGTATTGTAGGGACCGTGGGAGGAGCAATAAAGACAGTCATTCCTTTGTTTGTTTCCCTGGGAAAAGTAGCAAGTGAGACAGGGACGGTTTTAAAAGGAGTGGGATCTGCTTTTATAGAAGGCGGAGGATTTGCCGGTGTAATTGAATCTGTTACGGCAGCGGGGCAGGCTGTCGGAGCTTTTGCTCTTTCAGTTGGAGGTCTGGCGGCTATAGTCGGAACCGCAGCGATTGCCCTGGGCACTCTGGCGGCTGCTACTTTGAAAGTCCAGGAAGCAAACGCAAGAGCGGAACAGCAAAAAATAACCCATGATTTAGAAACCAGGGCGATTGCTGTGACAAACCTGAACGCCCTTTATGGTAACCAGGCGAGCCTTATTCAAAATGTAGACAATGTAATAAAAGAAGGGGTTAATTCTTTAAGACAGCAGTTAAACGGGCAATTGAAAGTAACTGAAGCTATAAAAGCCACAATAATCGAAGAGCAGAATTATTATGATGCCGCCCAAAAAAATCGTAAGAAAATAGAAGAACTTGATGCAAGAATAAGAACTATGCGGAAGTCCGGGGAATATTATGAACCCGAAATAAAAGCTCTCGAAGAAGAAAAAGCAGCTATTCAGGCCAATGTTGATTTAGAACTTGACCATGCGCAGAAGATAAGAGATAAAAGGGCAGAGCTTACCAAATATAACATGGAGCTTAAAAAAGGAATTGAAGATGCTAAAAATGCCATGAATGCAATCCCGGAACCTTCCGATTTTCACCCTGAAATTGCTGCCGATGCATTTAAAACATTAATAGACGGACAAAAAACCCTGACAGATGCAAGCCAGCAATCTGCTGCTCAGGAAATAGCAAATATTCAAAAAATCATGGCAACTTATGCTCTTTCTGAGGCTCAGAGATTAGAAGCCCTGACCAGGATAAATGTATTGCAGCAGAAAGTAAGCACTGAACAGCAGCAGGCAGCCAGTAAAGAAGAACAGGCATTTAATAACTCTTTCAATGCCCTTAAGTTAAACCTTGAAGCAAAAAGAGCCTCGGCAAGTGAAACTATTAAAGCTCTGGAGGAATTTAAGCGTCAATACGCTTCCACACAGGAGCAGAGCGACAGGGTTCAGGTTGAAATAAACAGGAATCAGGATAAAATTGCAGCCTATCAGAAAAAAACCAATAAAGAAATATTAGATGATCAGAAGAAAACTCAAAAAGAAACCCTTAAACTATACGAAGAAGAAACTAAGAAAAAAACTGAAGAGCATAAAAAACAGGTCGAAGAAGCTATTAAAAAAGAAGAAGAAAGAGTGAAAGCCACAGAAGAAATAAATAAACAGATCCTTTTATCGGAAGGGAAAGTAACAGAAGCAAAGCAGATTGAATTAAATAAGCAGATAGAAGCCTATAGAAAACAGGGAGTTGATGAAATAACTCTGGCAAAGTATAAACAAGCCCGGCTTCAGGAAATAGAAAAAGAAGCTGCAGAAAAAAGAAGACAACTTGATAAAGAAATAGCGGAAGCTAACATCCAGGCCATACAGAAAGAATATCAAATCACCCTGGCCCACATAGAACGCCGAAAGAGTATTTTAATTAATGCCGGTGCGGATAGGAAAACTGCAGAAGAAGCCGCCCTGAGAGAAATCCAATCTCTTCGCCAAAAAGATCTGGAGAATTTCACTGCTATAGAAGAAGCAAAATATAAACAGATGGTTCTCGATATACAAAAGCAAAAAGAAGAATTAAAAAAATCAGGCGTTGACAGGGTCAAAATAGAAGAACTGATAGGTGAAAAATTAAAAAATATTCAAAAAGATATATATCTTGATTTCGTGGATAAAGAAAAGCAAAAAAGAGAGGAAATAAATAAGACTCTCCAGGAAATACAGGAAATAGACAATAAAATAGCAGAAAACAAAAAGAAACAGAAAGAACTTGAAAAACCCGATCCTTTATCCGGACTTTCCTTAATGGAAGGCTTTAAACCTCTTGGGATATACGCTGAAGGCGGCGAAACTCCACATTTAGATCCTTACGCAGTCTATTTTGAAGAAAAGAAAAAATTAGAAGATGAAGAAACGAAACTACTGGAAGAAAAAGCAAAAAAACAAGAGGAATATAATACACTGGTTAGAGAAGAAAGAGACATTAAGGATAAAATATTAGAGGTTCAAAATAAGTTTAACACTGCCCTGGGAGACACTCTGAATCAATATTCTTCAATTTCCAAAAGTTCCCCCTGGGATGCAGAGATACAGAAAATACAGAAAGCTACGAGTGAAGCAGAGAAATATAACGCTACCGTGGGTTCTGGTGGCGGAGGTGGTGGAGCCGGAGGCGGAGGAGGCGAGGGAAGTAATGAAGGCACAGTAAATCCGTCTGACGTTTCGGGAGGCATGAAAACACCCGCAAGCGAGCCGGGAAAGGGTTATAAGGGGATGTATTATTCAGAGGCTGACACTAAAGGTTCTGCTTCGAAAGTTCAGGAGCTAAACAAGGCTTACTCAGAAGCGTATTATGCCACAAAGGACGAAAAAGAAAGAGGAAGAATAAGCGCTAAATATGCAAGCTATGCAAAGGGTTTAGGATACGATCCGGAAGATGCCATCAAAATAGGCACCGGAATATCTGAGGTGTACGGATTTGATAACCCCAAACACGACTCTATGGCCTTTAAGGCAATGGAAAACTTAACCAGCGAATTCGCCATCCCTATTATAACTAAAAACATGAAAGATATGGTCGCCAATATGCTGGGCGGCATGGTCTCCTCCGTACAGAATATTACCGGAGGAACGACTTCCAATCAATACAGCACTCAGAATTCCTACAGAACAGTAAACTATTATAATACCTTCAGTGTAAACGGTATGGATAGACCTGTCCCCGGAGAGGTAAGAAGTGTAATGCAAAATCTTGCGGATAAATATTTACCTCAGAGGAGAAGCATGTAATGGGCGTTTCTTATATTTCAAAAACAGACGGAACAGAAATTGAATACTTCGAATATAATCCAATCTGTACTATATACCCCAGGAATGATACAGTGGTATTTAGTTTTCTTTCTATGCCTGCCCATACCACAGATGCCACTCCTCGAATAATAAAGCCTCAGCCCTCTTTCTTGAACTTCGGGGCCAATCAAAAGGGCGGTAAACTCTCTGCCAGTCACCATTACATGACAGAGAAGAAATTTAAAGGCTTTAAAAATAAATACTATGCAGATCCGCCTGAAGATTATTATCTGTATGACGATAAAACCGGGAATATCTACCAGGTAATCTGGCTTTCCTTTTTCCCCGATTATCATCCTGGAACTTATAACGTGCCCTGGACAATGGATTTTATTATAAGGGATATAATCTTAGAGCCATAAAAAGGAGTTTATTATGGGATACAATTATTTTATTACAGACTCAAATGAAGACGTAATCACTTCTGATGAATTAGGAGCAATAAGACCTGGCAAGCAAAACACTGCCAAAAAATACGGAATAAAAAATCTAACAGAGAGCGCATCCACTCCTGACGTTGCTTTCTGGCCGGGAGTAAAAAATGGGCAATTTACTAATCTCATAGGTAATCCCCTTCGATCAGTAAGGGTTGTGAGGGTTACGGCCGGGGGGATAGAAAAAAAAGAAGATGTAACAAAGGAAGATGTGGGAGCAGTATTAACCCTTCGAGATGATAGAGGCAAGTGTTTCCTCTGGGATAACTCTGCAAATACTTATGTTGATTACTCTACCGGTAATGTCCTTTTTATGGATGAGGCTTTAGATTATCTTTATATAGGGGTAGATGAGATCGTAAGAAATATCGCCTTCGAATTTGCTGCACCGGGGAGTTATGCAGGAGTAGCCTTTAAATATTCATCAGTAGAAGACGGAAGCGCCTTCACCGCTCTTCCGATAGATGCCGTTGATGGAACATTAGGCCTTACAGGAGACGGAGTTCTTTTTTTAGGCGCTCTTACTCCGACTCTCTGGAAGAAAACTACCATAAACGGTTACAGAATGTTCTGGATAAGGGTTGAATGTTCGACAAGAACAACTCGGGCGGAAAGTGATGTATTACACTGGACATGGGTTTATAATTATCCTCATCACTTCCTTTTGGGAAGTGCTGATATTTACACAAAATCTGACGATACAACCCCTGTCTATACTGACATTACAGGAGACATTGTTTACGATTACCCTAATCTCGGATGGGTAGTCTTTGATAATAACCCTATAGCGGCAAATCCTACATATTCCATAGTAGGAGAATATAGCTACAAGCTTCCCCAGTCGGGAGAGTACACTCTGGACTTTCCGACGGATTCCACATGCCAGGTAAACGGAGGTGTAGTCAAGGGGATAATAGCAGATGGAAAATATATACACACAAATATTATAGACGGTCTTGAGCTTGTATTTACAGATAACGTCCAGGAGTTAAACCAGGCTTTTATTGAGATTTCAGACGCCTTAAAATATACCTGGTATGCTCCTGACTTAGACGATTCGCCGGGGACTTATCAGAATTCAGATCTTACTCTGGCAAGTATAGCCTCTGGCGAAGTAGGTTATTTCTGGTTAAAACAGGCTCCCCATGTATCTGTAGATACAGACGATAACACAAGGGAAGTTGAAGCTTTCGCTTATGAATTATAATAATAACGTAAGAATATCAAGTAACTTCACTTTTGTAAGGATTGCAGAGAGAAACACTCCTATAACAAGCAATTTTACCTCTGTAAGGATTGTAGAGGAAAACACTCCTATAACTTCCCGATATGGATATCCTTTATATTTCTTCTGTCCCAACACTAAAATAAAATCAAAATATATAAAAGCAGATTATTTTAATTCTTTTGATCCTAATTACGCTTTAGACCCTTCCCTGGTAGAAAGAGATTCAAAGTTTACAGCCCGCATCTATCTCCAGGCTCCTGAGTTAGGCGTGGAATACCTTCTTGATGAGATTGAATGTGACGACCTGGAGGTTTTGTGGGGATTAAATCAACCCATTATTGCAGGCTTTACGCTCCAGAATTACAACAGGCGATATACGACAAATGACAAGACTAACGATTACTACGGACTCTTTGAAGAAGGCCCCTATTGTTACGCAAGAAGCACAAGGAAATTCATTAAGATAGAATTGTGTTCTTTTTGTGGCAATCAATTCCTTTTTTTAAGATTTCCCCGTTTAGTAATAAAAGAAGTAAGCGGGGTATATACCCTGCATATCTCCTGTGTGGATGAGATTTCAGAATTACTTTTCAGGCAAATGGATCTGGATACTTACACTCCCGAAGAAACCCTGATTCCCATAGAAGGCAGTTCGGGACGATTTCAGTCTTTATCTCTTACCCGGAACGAATACAATTTTAATACCGAATTCCTGGTGAACTACCAGAGAGCAACTCCTTTTGCCCATGATCCTTCTACAAGAATATGGACAACAAGGGCTGATATAGAAGACGGTATTCCCGTAGTAGTCTGTAATCCTTTAAGTGCTAAATGGATAATAAAAGACCTCTGTCAGAATGTTGTAAACGCTCAGCCTTCTATAATCACAAAAGAACACTTCCCTTTAGAGATTAACTTCCTGGATTTTAATATCTACAATAATATCCCTATTCAGAATATAGAACCCATAAGAGTTATTGAAGATATTTTAAGAGCAAGACCGGGAGAGTGGCTTATAAAACCTGTAGGAGATAGACTTTCTCTGGTGCTGAGAGAAGTAGTTTTAGATAGTGAATATCCTTCTGCTCCGGAATTCAGCATTCCCCCGACTTTAATGAGGGGCGATGCGTCCTTATCGAGGACAAACATAAAAAGAGTAAATACAATAAACGTAATCAGGCCGTCTGTCTTACAAACTGCAAAGAAAAGAATAACTGTAGAGGTTTAGTATATGCCTTTTAAAGAGATAGAATATAGTAGCGAGTTTAGAGAGGGTTATAATCCCGCAAGCCCCGTTCCTGATACTTCGGGAAACAAAGGGGTTTCTCTTGATCAGAAGGCTATAAAAAGCTCAGTAAAAATAGCTGTTACGGGCAGTACGGGAAAGGGTGGAACAGTAGGGTTGGCTTCTTATATGGACGAAGAAACCGAAGAAGATAGCACCGTGACCTGTCAGGCAATTACTTTTAATTACAAGGTACAGTGCAACGACCAGGTTAGCGTCCGGAGTATGTTTTCTGATCTTACCTATTATATATATGTCCCATCTTCTATTATGGCAAGAATTGAATGGAAGACTTATATAGAACCTCCTCCTGTTACAAACAATGAGCAGATAGTTTCCATTCCTCCTGTGGGAAAAATAGAAGAAGTTTCTAACGAGGAGATTATCGCAAATGAGATACCAGAAGAACCCCCTTTGACAAGAGAAGAATGGATAGACATCATGACGGTAAGGCGTGAGGGGTTGAACTGGAAGTGTGTAGATATAGACGACAAAAAAAAGCGGGGATATACGGAAGTCAGAGGAAATGAAAACATAATTAACCCTATGATACCTGATGATGCTTCTGCGAAGAGAATCGGAGAACATGAAATACTTAAAACAGCCAGGAATATACAGGGAGAATTCGGATGCCCCCCTTATTTTTACATGGAACCGGGCAGCTTTGTAGGCGTCGAGGTTTCTCAGTGGTTTTTTGATGAAATTGTAAGAGTAGAAAGTATAAGTATAAAAAACTCTTCTAAAGGACAATCCTTTAGTTTTACAGCGAAACTAAAAAAGGAGACAGTTTAATGGGATTGCAGGATCAGGTAGATTTTTTTAATAAACAGATTGAAAGAGGCATAAGAGAGAGAATTCAGAACCAGCAGGGGAAGGTTTACAGGGTTCGAGATAACAATACCTGTGATCTGCTCTCCTGGAATAATTCAAAGTATTTGAGAGAGATTCCTGTTTCCCCTATGGCAAATTTGACTCTTCAAGAAGGGGATAATGTAATCTACGCAAAGCCGGAAGGTTCTACATATTTACCGCAGATTATTGCAAGGTCTCCTTATGAGATACCCGACGAGCAGGTATATGAATTTCATTCTGTAAAAAGTCCTTCTGAAGACGAAGAAGATCCTCCCATAGTTGCGACTTAAACCACCGGCCATATCGATAGTCGGTGGTTTATTGCTCTACGGTTCTATACTAAACAAATAATATAGTAAAGGAGATGATTAAATGAGTTCTTACAAAACAGAAAGTCAGGTATTAAATATTGCATTCGACGATGAGAAGAAAGCCTTGAGAATTATTAATGTTACTAATGATGCTCAAGATGCTCAAATAGCAAAATCTATAGTGGATGCTAAAGGTGATTTAATAGTCGGCACTGCGGATAATACAGTAACTCGTTTACCAGTTGGAGGAACAGAGGGACACGTTCTAACTGTTGCCAGCAGTGCAACATGTGGTTTGGAATGGGCAGAAGCATCCTCTTCTACAACTGACTGGGCAAAGATATTTATGTTTTTAGGGATAAGGAGTTGATAATATGTCAGCGAAGCTTTTTGGGGCAATAGATATAACAGACGATACATGGACTGATGTTTATAAGTGCCCGGAGGCAAAAGTTGCTGTAGTCTCAAAAATCCTGCTAACAAATAACGATACTGCTGATGCGGTAATGTCGCTTGCTCATCTTCCTTCTGGACAGGCAATAGCTTCAAAATATTATATCATTCCAGGTCATACAGTTCTTAAGAATGGAGGACAGATAGAAGTTACAGGAGGAATTTGCCTGACGGCAGGAGATAAATTGCAGGCAAAATCTGACCAGTCGAATGGAACGTGTATTGCATGGGGAGATGAAAGTTAATGAAGACACTACCAAAATACAAAGGAATTTGGAATTGCAAAACTTTTTCTAGTTCTGGCACATGGTACAAACCAAAGCATTTAAATATATGTTATACCTGTGTTTTCTTAGTAGGTGGAGGTGGTGGGGGAAAATATGGAGCAAGTGGAATTGGAGGTTCTGGCGGAGGAAGTGGAGCTTTTGAGATAGTTTTCTTTTATGCATCGGATGATTCATATTCTATTGTAATTGGTTCTGGAGGAGATGGCGGAATATATTCTCCGACAACTGTGCCAACTGATGGGGGTGAAAGTTCGTTTGGTAGTTTATTTACAGCATCAGGTGGTGGAAAAGGAGGGAATGGTGTTGGGGGAACTGGAGGATCAGCAAGTTCATCTCCCTGTTGGGATGGAATTCGTTATCAAGATAATGGGGCTGCAGGGGGCATCCAGGGAGCATCAGGCTCATCTTTGACAAACTATATAATTCCTTTTCTTGGTAAATTGGGCTATACTGGAGGTACAGCAACTACGGGTACTGCAAATGGCGGTGGTGGTGCCGGAGGCTGGAATGGAGTTGGCGGAAATGGTGGTGTGTTGGCTTCGCCTATAGGTGTTAGTGCTGACAATAATAGTGGTGCTGGTGGTGGCGGTGGGTATAACAATTCTAATGGTGGAGCAGGAGGCTCTGGTATAGTGATAGTATATTGGATGGAGTGAAAAAAATGATTTGGATACCATCAAATAAATATTTTCAAGAAGAATTTAATGCCTCTGGAACATGGTATAAACCAAAAAGGTTTCCAGCAGTTCAGGCATACATAACAGTAGTAAATGGTGGGACAGGGGCTGGTGGTGGCACAACTGGTCTTGCAAGGGGCGGAGGAGCATCAGGACGATTCTTAATTTTCATGGCTTTATTATCTGATGATTCGTATTCTATTGTAATTGGTTCTGGAGGAGCTGGTTCTACAGGTGCTAATGGTGATCCTGGAGGAGAATCGTCATTTGGAACTTTATACCCAGGTGCTACTTTAACTATTCGCTATATACATAACTACAGTTTAAGTACGTTTGCGTGGTGTACCATTAAAAGTGGACTCACTGGAGGCGCTGCTGGTAATGTTGGAACTGCAATGGATATTTGGTCTCCAATTTTTGGACGGATACAAAATGATGGTGGGGCAAGCGGAGGAACAAATGGTGGCGGTGGGGGTGGAGCCTCTCTTTGGGGTGTCGGTGGTGCCGGAGGTACATATCCCAATGGGAATGGAGGAAATGGGACTAAAGGGGCTGGTGGCGGTGGAGGAGCAAGAACTACATCTGGTAATTCAACTGGAGGTAATGGTGGAGACGGGCATGTATTAATAACATATTGGTTGCCTAATTTTTAGATAGCAAGGTGTTACTATGAAAAAATATGCAGTAATAAAATCAAATAGAGTTAGAAATATATTTCAGTGGGCTGAGGATGTTTTTCCTAATTTAGGAAGAGAGATTATTATAAAAGATGTAACATCTATTGTTCCGAAAATAAGAATAGGAGACGTCTACTCTCCAGAGAGTGGCGAAATAGCTCCCCCAGATAAGGATACTATTTCGGCAGATGAAATAAAACAGGCAAAAATATTAAAAATACAAAGTCTTACAGAAAAATACAACGTTTATTTAGATTTAGGTAATATGAAATTAGAATCAAACAAAATTGAAATCAACGCCCTTGCAACAAAGGAAGGAGTTGACAATTTTAATATAGATGTATTTCAAATTCAAAGTGGCAAGATTTAAACCGTCTTTAAACTGTCTTTAACCAGTATTTAAATTTTAAAAAATAGGGTATTTTTAGCGAACATATTTTCTAAAAATGTTCTATTTTTTAGGCTCAAACTAAATGATGAATTATATCAAATCTTCCACTGGTAAATAATATTTCTGCGCCCGGAGGTAGTTAGAATTTAAAACATCTTTAAAACGTCTTTAATTGATATTTAAATTTTTAAAACCAGTGGTATTTTTAGAACAAAGTTTCGCTAAAATACCTATTTTTTCGGTCTCAAACTAAATGTAAAATATTCTCAAACTAAATGTTGAATTATAAGT
>Ga0255342_1001179_pt1 | contig 38858 bp, 38 predicted proteins | sample wastewater_treat_3_FD_192416 | JGI IMG/M metagenome (GOLD analysis project Ga0255342, IMG submission 192416) | Wastewater microbial communities from Lulu Island WWTP, Vancouver, Canada - plant14 | ecosystem: Engineered > WWTP > Wastewater > Unclassified | place: Canada: Vancouver, British...
TATTCTTGCACTGCCGCTATGCGTTCTTCATCTGTTAGCTTACTTCCTCTTGACATAAAATAACCCCCTTACAGCTTTCACACGCTTTTGTTTTTTCGTGTGTCTACTTTAAGGGGATTATATCATATAGCGCTCAGGGGCATTTTTGATTTGAGTTTAGAGTTGAGAGTTTAGAGTTGAAAGTTCCGTTGGGAGTGTAATATATCTCGCGGGACGCCGAGGGCGGCGTCCCCTACATTAGCTAACGGCTAATGGCTATGGGCTAACGGCTCAAATCATAATTTTGCGAAGCAAAATTATGATTTACATTTGCAGGGCTCCAATGGGGCGTCCGATTTTTAGTCAAAGTAAAATATGTCCTCGAACTTCTTGTCGAGAGCCATGCACAGTATCAGCGCCAGCTTTGCTGTGGGGCTGAACTGCCCTGTCTCTATGGAGCTCATGGTGTTTCTCGACACGCCCACCATCTTTGCCAGTTCGTCCTGTGAGAGCCGCTGCTCCTTGCGTATCTCTTTCAGGCGGTTGCGGAGTATGAGTGAATCGTCTATCATGTTTTCACCGCCTTATGGTTTTAAGCCGAAAAGCTCGCAGACAGCCATAAAGGTGAACATGGCGAATGCTAAGCCGTTAAGGGCTGCCACGGCAATATCCGCAGAAGTTCTGCTCTTTATCGCCTTATGCAGGTTCATTGCAAAGATCATACAGAATTCCGTTGCGATCATTCCGTAGTTCACGCGGCTTGCAGCAAAAAGCGACAGCATAGTGTATATTACGATAAAGCATAAACTGAAGAGCATAGCGAAGCGTGAAGCACTTCTTGCTCTGTCTATCTCCGCGATGTCGCGGTTTTTATTTTCTTGTCTGCTTTTAGCCAGTATTTCTTCCCTGTTCATAATGATCTCCTCCTATATCATGCAAAGTTTTGTTGCCAGTTTTTGATAAGTTTACTTGGTATGGCTCTATTATAGCATCGGCAAGTAACTTGTCGGAATTGCCTTATGGCATGGAGCCAAAGTTCTCCGGACAGCTACGAAAGCCGATACTGCAAATGCAGTGATTTATGCACCATGTCCCGTAAAGTGGAGTATAAGAGAAACTACGGTCACAAAGCCCATAAGTCCTGCGGCTATGCCTATTCTTGTTTCTTTTGTACGTGAAGCCTTATAGCCCCAGAACGCTGTGAGAAAAGCTGCAAACAAACTGTAGTATCCGTAGTTGCGTTCATCAAAGAATGCCATGTCGGCAAAGTAGAGGATGAATGCCATTGTTATGCCTATCTTTGCACCTAACTGAAGCCCTTTAGCCTTGATGTCAACTGCTACTGGATCATTACCTTTGTTTTCCTGTCTGCTTTTTGCGAGTATCTCTTCCTTGTTCATAATGATTTCCTCCTATATCATGCAAAGTTTTGTTGCCAGTTTTTGACAAGTTTACTTGTCATGCCTGTATTATAGCACTGCCAAGTATACTTGTCAAGGACTTGCAAAGAAAACTTGTCGGATTTGTATGACTGCACAATTCCAACGTGCCGATACGGATGGTTTATAGTTGGATATAAACAAAAGGCGAACCATTCGGTTCGCCTTTAATTATGCATTATGCATTATGAATTATGAATTGAATATCAGCCAAGTACTACCTTTATCTCGTTAACGTCAGCAAGCTTGTCCGCGGGAACATAGTTGCCCTCAAGCTTTGTGCCGTTGAGGTAGAGCTCCTTGACACCGCTCTGAACGTGCGCGGAATTGTCGATGTCGATGTTCAGCTTCTTGCCGCGGAAGTTCTTGTGTATCTTGAAGCCGTCCCACTTTGCAGGGATAGAAGGTGCGATGGCAAGACCGTTAAGGTCGGGTCTCATACCGCAGATACCCTCTACGCATCCTACCATTACTGTGGAAGCTGTACCTGTGAGCCAGTGTACATGAGCGCGTCCCTCATAGGGTGAAGCCTTTGACTCGGTGAACTGTCCGTGTACATAGGGCTCCATAACTCTTATCTCAGCCTTGTCGTTCATTGCAGCAGGCGAGCTCTCGAGGAAATACTCGAATGCGCGGTCGCCGTGACCGAGAAGTGACTCGGCAAGTATGAGCCAGCCCTGTGACTGTGAGAAGATACCGCCGTTTTCCTTTGTGTCAAGGTTGAATACCTGCATGAGTGCGCCCTCGAAGTGGTGGTACTTGTAGGGCGGATCAAGAAGCTTTGCGCCGTAGGGAGTGTTGAGTATGCTGTGGACGCTGTTCATTGCCTTGTCAGCCTGCTCTGCATTTGCAAACTGTGAGATAACGCTCCAGCTCTGGGGATTGAGCCACATATTTGCCTCGGGGTCCTTCTTTGCGCCGACGATAACGCCGTCCTCGCGGATACCGCGGATAAATCTGTCCTCGTCCCAGCACTTTTCGAGTGCTGCTGCAAGCTTTGCTCTTGCGCCGTCGATGTACTCAACGTATGCTGTATCGTTTCTGTCCTCAGCCATACCGCGGATAACGTTCATAGCGTAGTAGAGCTGGAATGCAACGAATGTTGACTCGCCCTGTGCTCCCAGACGGAGACAGTCGTTCCAGTCTGCATGGAGACCTGCGGGCATACCGTGGCTTCCGAGGCGCTCCATTGAGAAGCGGATAGCGTTCTTCAGATGGTCGTAAACGGTAGCCTCTCCGCCGCCTTCCTCTGCGTAGGTGATGACCTCGTCAAGGAAGCCCTTGTTTCCGCTCTCGCCAAGGTACTTGACAATAGTGGGGAAGAGCCAGAGCGCGTCATCGGCACGGTAGGAGGGATGTCCTGTCTCCTTTGCGTAAACGCTGTGCTCATCGTTCTCGTCGGGACAGGTCTCGTGACCCGCGTTGTGGTCGAACTTTACAAGGGGAAGTCCGCCGCCGTTGCTTACCTGTGCGGACAGCATGAAGCGTATCTTATCGGCAGCCATTTCGGGATCGAGGTGGATGATACCCTGAATGTCCTGTACCGTATCACGGTAGCCGTAGCCGTTTCTCAGTCCGCAGTATATGAATGAAGCCGCTCTTGACCAGATGAATGTGATGAAGCACTGGTAAGCGTTCCATACGTTTATCATGTTGTTGAACTCGTCAGAGGGAGTCTCTACGCTGAAGTTCTCTAGCTGGCTGTGCCAGTGGTCTTTGAGCTGCTTTATCTCGGCATCTACCTTGCCTGCTTCCTTGTATTCCTCAAGGATAGCGGCAGCCTCTGAGTCGGTGCGCTGACCCAGTACGAAGATGAACTCCTTTGTCTCGCCTGCTGCAAGAGTGATATCGCTCTGGAGAGCACCGCAGGAGTTGGAGTTGAAGTTCATTACGTTGTTGCACTTGCCGTTTTCAACGGCGATGGGGTTCGAGAATGTTCTGTATGGACCGATGAAGTCGCTGAGGCTTCCGTTGCAGGCTGTGACGGGCTGTCCCACCATGCCGAAGAAGCGCTCCTTGCCGTTGTAGCCGTTCTCATCGAAGCCTGTGTTCTCGTTCATGTGCTGGATTATCCTGTTTCCGCCCTCAAAGCTTGTGCGTGTGATAAAGAGGGTGTACTGGAGGTTTACCTGATCCTGCTCATAGTTGGGCTCATTGGTGAACTCTATAAGTCCGAATACGGACAGCTTTCTCTCCTTGTCGGAGTTGTTTGTGATCTTTGCGCGCCATACCTCATAGGTCTTGCCGAAGGGAACATAGTATGAAGTCTCTGACTTTATGCCCTCGTACTCGGCAGAGATGATGGTGTAGGCTGTACCGTGACGGCATTCGCTCTTGTACTTGTCAAGGGGCTTGCCCACAGGCTGCCATGAAGCCGACCAGTAATCGGCGGTGTCGTTGTCTCTTATATAGATGTAACGTCCGGGGAGAGCCATATCGGAATTGAAGCGGAAGCGTGAAAGTCTTCCGTTAGCTCCTGATTTAACGAAGCTGTATCCTGCGGCGTTGTTTGAGATCATAGCGCCGTACTCGGGGTCTCCGAGATAGTTTGCCCACGGTGCGGGAGTTGCGGGGTTAGTGATGACATATTCTTTGTTTTCCAGATCAAAATGTCCGTACTGCATAATACCAATCTCCTTCATAGCTGCCGTTGGACAGTGCTTTCCTCGGGCAGAAAATATCATTCTAATTAATGTCTGCTCAACAACTAAAAAATGGCTTTATATAGCTTGCAAAAGCCATTTTTTAGTTGCCAAAGTGCGAGAAAAACTTTTCCGCAATTTGTTTTGCCCGACAGGGCAAAATGAGCATGACATAAAGGAATGTGATGCGCAAATTCCAAATTTTATAAAGAATTTGCGCTCCCGAACGTCGTTCGGGGCAATAACCGCCATAAGGCGGTTATTGCAGACACATTAATTATAGCATTTAGCAGGGAGTTTGACAAGGGGGTAAAGATGAACATATCGTAAACAACTGACCAGAAATTGCGATTTATCGATACTTATAGTAATATTGGACAAGGATTGTGCGGAGAGTTTATAATAAACTGCTGTCAGACCGCCTGTATTTTGCGGTTTTTGCGTCGGGCAAGCCGAGGGAAGAAGTACGTTGCAGCCGTGTGACATTGCTTCGCTCGTCACACTGTTTCTTAGGAAGGGCGCTGCCCTTCCCCGTACCCCTTCCTGCTCAAGGGAGAGCCTCCCTTGAGAATCCCGATGCTGCGGCTTCGCCGCTCATTTATTTTTATGGCTTATTTATGCGCTGTTTTAAGCCGCCTGTCCTGTTTGTGCAGATAGTGACAAATGTCACTGACAAAATGACAATACTCATCTTCACATTTTTCCTTATCCGAGTATAATAAAAGCATAGGGTTGCGCAACACCTTGAACAAAGAAATGAACATATACACCGTACATCTGCATTACCATTATTTTATTTATAAGGAGAAATTATTATGAAGGTTAATTTTAAGAAGATCATTACAGCGATCGCAGCGACAGCTATGTGTGCAGTTCCCATGGCAGGTTCACTTTCCGCAAACGCAGCAAATACAGACGAGATTCGCAGAGGCATAGCGATTGAGAGTGCTGCGGAGATCAGACTGGCTGGTACAGGAATGAAGGTCTCGGAAATAAAGGGATCATCCCCTTCAATGGGTAATAGAATACCGTCCGGATCACTCACGGCATTTTACGATCCCGATTGTCCTCCTCTCGGTGGAGGCGGTCCCGACTGCGGACCTATCCGTCACTGGCCTGGTGATGATGACGATGATATAATCATTGTCATAGTTCGCGGCCCCGCCCCTGGGGTCCTGAAGGCCCTTGCTTTTCTAAAGAATTCAGCAGATTTCAGAGCTTAAAGTGACTCAATGGCACTTTTGCAGCATAAATGATATATAGGGATAGAACAGGGACTCAATAATATATGAAAGCTCCTCTCAGAGCCGCCGCATGGCTGCTGAGGGGAGTTTTTCCGCGTTTGCAGCCCCCTTTTATGCCGCAGAAAATCATTGACAACTCGGAAAGGCGGTGATATAATTAAAAAGATGTATACACAGGCGGTCTCCGCCTTTTTTGATCTTATGATAAATTGAAAGGAGCAGGCTTTAAATGAGCAGTATGTTTGATCCCGAATTAAAAATGAGAGAGGTCGCTGAGCGAATAAAGCTCACAAGAGAGTCGGTAGGTCTGTCTCCCAAGGAAATGGCTGACAAGATAGGCGTTTCATCCTATGAGTATCTTGCCTATGAGGGCGGTGCAAAGGACTTCGGCTTCAGCTTCATATACAAGTTCGCAAATGCCTGCGGCGTGGAGATAACCGACCTTATGGAGGGAGAATCTCCCCATATCAGGAGCTATGACATCACAAGGGCAGGCGAGGGACTTCCCATCGCCAGAAGAAAGGGACTGAGCTACATGAGACTGGCTCCGAAGTTCCGCAACAAGATAGCAGAACCTTTCCTCGTTACCATTCCCTATGTTGACGAGGAGTACAGAGTTCCTCACCCCCATACCCATGAGGGTCAGGAAATGGATATTGTCATCAGCGGTCAGCTGAAAGTGCAGGTGGGCGACAATGTTGAGATACTCAACGAGGGCGACTCCATCTACTACGACAGCTCCGAGCCCCATGACGAGTGGGCTGTGGGCGGCAGGGAGTGCAAGTTCTACGCCATCGTATGCGGCGAGAAGCAGCCCCAGCACGCTATCTCCAACCTTGACCCCGTTATACTTCCCGGAGTTACCAACTTCGACCTTGCTCATATTCAGGACCCCGTTGCCGATAACTTCATAAAGCTTGAGACCGACACCATGGGCTCACTTACGGGCATAAGCTTCATCAACGAGGAGAAGTTCAACTTCGGCTTCGATGTGGTGGACGCTCTTGCGGCTAAATGTCCCGACAAGGAGGCTCTCATCTATGTGGGCAACGATATGTCCGAGAGAAGATTTACCTTCGCCGACATGAAGAAGTACTCCAACATGACCGCAAATTATTTCCTGTCAAAGGGCATAAAGAAGGGCGACAGAGTAATGCTGGTGCTCAAGAGACACTATCAGTTCTGGTTCTCCATACTTGCTCTCCACAAGATAGGTGCAATAGTTATCCCTGCAACTAATCAGCTGGTGCAGCATGACTTCACATACCGCTTCAAGGCGGCAGGCGTAAAGGCTATCGTATGTACGGGCGACGGCGATGTTGCTCATCAGGTGGACCTTGCCGAGGAGGAGCTGGGTATCAGCCTCATAAAGATGATGGCTCACGGCGAGCGCGAGGGCTGGGCTGATTTCGACAAGGAGATGTCGGGATTCAGCGACGTTTTCGACCGTCCCACAGACCCCGAAAAGCTCTCCTGCGGAAGCGAGCCCAATCTCATGTTCTTCACATCAGGTACTACGGGATACCCCAAGATAGCTACACACAGCCACAAGTACGCTCTCGGTCACTTCATCACCGCCCGCTACTGGCATAACGTAGACCCCAACGGTCTCCACTTCACCATTTCCGACACCGGCTGGGGAAAAGCTCTCTGGGGCAAGCTCTACGGACAGTGGCTCAGCGAGACCTGCGTATTCGTTTATGACTTTGACCGCTTTGACGCCCACAAGATACTTCCCATGTTCAAGAAGTACAATATAACCACATTCTGCGCACCTCCTACAATGTACCGCTTCTTCATCAAGGAGGACCTGTCCAAGTACGACCTGAGCTCCATCAAGTATGCCACAGTTGCAGGCGAGGCTCTCAATCCCGAGGTATACAACCAGTTCCTCAAGGCTACGGGAGTAAAGCTCATGGAGGGCTTCGGTCAGACCGAGACTACCCTTTCCATCGGAAACTTCGTGGGCATGACCTGCCGTCCCGGCTCTATGGGCAAGCCCAGCGTTCTCTACGATGTGGACATCGTTGACCCCGACGGCAAGCCTGTCAAGACAGGTGAGACAGGCGAGATAGTTATCCGCACGGACAAGAACACTCCCTGCGGACTCTTCCTCGGTTACTACAATGATGACGAAAAGACCAAGGAGGTATGGCACGACGGTCTCTACCACACAGGCGATACTGCGTGGAAGGATGAGGACGGCTACTTCTGGTACGTCGGCAGAGTCGATGACGTTATCAAGTCATCGGGCTACCGTATCGGACCCTTTGAAATTGAGAGCGTTATCATGGAGCTTCCCTATGTTCTGGAGTGCGGCGTAAGTGCGGCTCCCGACCCCGTAAGAGGTCAGGTGGTAAAGGCTTCCATCGTGCTTGTAAAGGGCACAGAGGGCACGGACGAGCTGAAAAAGGAGATACAGGACTATGTCAAGAAGCACACCGCGCCTTACAAGTATCCCCGTATCGTTGAGTTCAGGGACGAGCTCCCCAAGACTATCAGCGGCAAGATAAGACGAGTTGAGCTCAGGGGCTGAGCATAAAGAAAAAAGACGTTTCTTCGGAAACGTCTTTTTTAGTGGTTAGTTATTAGTGATCAGTGCTTAGTTGCAGGGACGCCCATCGGGCGTCCGCTGTATATGTTGGCGCTTATTTTTCACTGACTGTGAAATCCCATGAAGCACTGCTGTCGCGGCGGGGCCATATCCTGCCGCTCCTGTCGGTGAGGTCGTACACCACCGACCATTGGAGCCTGTCGGATTTGTCTCTGTTGTAGAGCCCCACAGCGTTGAGAAGCTCCTGACAGGTCTGCATATCAAGTCTGTTGCCGCTGTCCGTGATGACCTGCTCTACAGCTTCCTGCCTTGTGAGAGAGTCGGGAGACTCAAATATATTCTCGTTATTGTAGGCGATGTGGTTGGCGGCTATCTGATAGTCCTCGGCGGAGGTAACAGCCTGCAGTGCGCCGTCGTAGTACTCCGCGATAACGGAATTGCCCTCTGCGTCGCCTATGAGTATGTGGGACTTCAGATTATTGCTGAAGTAGACGTTATACTGTCCCAGAAGCTCCACCGCCTCGTCAACGGTTGCCGCCTTGTCAAGTATGAGCCTTATGGCGACAGTCTGGTTCATTGAGACCTTGTTCTCATCGTATACTGTGGATACTACGGGGACTACCAGCAGAGCAGCGGAAACGCCCTTTTCGTTCATGCCGTCACAGGCAAAATAAGGAACTGCCAGCAGCGGAATGTTCTCCTTGGATAAGCCGTCTGCGGGGGAGTGCCGCTTGTCGAAGCCAACGGCAAGCAGCGGCACGGTGGATACCGAGGCATAGCCGCCCTTGGGATGTGTGTATACCTGCATGAAGGGGGAGGCGTCAAAGTCGAAATTTCTGCCGAATATCACATTGCCCTTGTCGTTTCGCGCCACAAAGGCGGTGCAGGCGGCATCGGGAGTGTCCTCATCGGGAGCGAAGCCGTGCATCAGCTCCTTCTGAATGAATGAGTAGAGCTCCTCATCGTTCTCGGCGCCTGTTTTCAGAAACTTGTCCAGCTTGTAGTCGCTGTCGTAGTCCATGGTATAGGCTCCGTTGCCCTCGTTTTTCAGGCTGCGGAGAGTCTTTATGTCCCTGCGGAGATACAGAAACAGTGCCAGTGCGGCAATAACTGCCAGCAGAAGTATCACAAGGACTATGCTGCGTATTATCTTCAGAGCTTTCATGGTAAGCACCTCGTTTATCTTAAAATAGTTATATAAACTATATCACAGGGGGACGGGATTGTCAATAGACTCTGCGGGATATCGCCTGTAAAGGGACTTTTCACGGTGCAGGAGGACGGCTTGTAGCGGCTTTTTGATTACTGACAGTAAAAAATCGGGAAATTTTGAAAAAAATTCCGAAAAACACTTGATTTTTGCGAAAAACCGTGATATAATAGTTGATGATGATAGTAAACCCAAAGACCGGAAGCCTTCCGGTCTTTAGTATTTATATTGGGACTATTACTTTACAGAGAAAGGAGAAACCCGATATATCGGGAAAAACTGCCTATGAAATTCAAGAAATTCGGCGGTACCGAGCAGAAGGTCTATGACCTTATCAAGCCCATCACCGATGAGCTTGGCTACTACCTCTGGGACGTCTGCTACGAAAAGGAAGGCGCTATGTGGTATCTCCGCGTGTTCATCGATCAGGACGAGGGTATCACCATTGCGGACTGTGAACGCGCCAACGCTCCCATAAGCGATATCCTCGACGAGAAGGACCCCATCCCCCAGAGCTATATGCTTGAGGTGGGCTCGGCAGGTCTGGAGCGCGAGCTGGTCAAGGAGGAACACTTCGAGGTCTGCTGCGGCGACAAGGTGAAGATACGCTTCATAAGAGCTGTTGACGGTGAGAAAGAAATAGTCGCACAGCTTGCAGGTGCTGACAAGGAGGGCGTTACCGTCGTCCTCGAAAGCGGAGATGAAAAGAAATTCCCGTTATCGGATATCGCTTTCGTAAAGCTCTATCTCGATTTCTGAAATGTAAAAAAACAAAATATAATATATTGGAGGAATTTACAGACATGAACATGAATAAGGACTTTTTCAAGGCGCTCGAGGCTCTTGGAGAGGAAAACAGCGTTGAGACCGAGCTTCTCATCGATAAGGTAAAGTCGGCTATGCTCAAGGCGGCAAGAAGAGCCTATCCTCACAGCGAGGAGAGGATATCCGTCGAGATCGACCCCAAGACAAAGAAGTTTGAAATGTATATCCGTCAGGATATCATCGACGACGAGCCTATCGATGTCAACGAGGTGAATATCGACGTTGCCAAGACAATGGACCCCAATGCTGTTGTCGGCGGCACTATCCTCAAGGAGCTGGATATATCCAAGCTGGGCAGAATGGCGGCTCTTTCCGCCAAGCAGTCCATCAAGGGCGACCTGAGAGAGATCAACCGCGAGCAGATGCTCAGCAAGTTCGAGCAGAAGGAGCATGAGTGCATCACCGCCAAGGTATCTCAGGTAGAACCCGGCAGAGGTACTGTTACCGTTGTATACGACGGAACAGAGCTCTATCTCTTCCGCAACGAGCAGATCCCCGGTGAGAACCTCGAGGAAGGAAAGTCCGTTAAGGTTTACATCACAGGCATCATCGGCAAGAACAAGAAGCCTGTCGTAAAGATCTCCCGTACACACAAGGACCTTGTAAAGCGACTCTTTGAGCAGGAAGTTCCCGAGATATATGACGGCACTGTTGAGGTAAAGTCCATCTCCCGTGAAGCAGGCTCAAGAACAAAGATCGCTGTATGGTCAAAGGATGAGAACGTTGACGCGGTCGGCGCCTGCATAGGTCCCAAGCGTTCAAGAATAACCGCTGTTGTAAACGAGCTCAGCGGCGAGAAGATAGACATTATCCCGTGGAGCGAGGTGCCCGAGGAATTCATCGCAAGAGCACTTGCTCCTGCCGAGGTGCTCAAGACAGTCATCACCTCTATGGAAGAAAAGGCTTGCACAGTTATCGTTCCCAACAATCAGCTCTCACTTGCTATCGGCAACAAGGGTCAGAACGCGAAGCTGGCTGCAAAGCTCACAGGCTTCAAGATCGACATCAAGCCACAGTTCGATAACCTCACAGGTGAGGAGGCTCCCGAGATGAGCCCCGACTTTGTGGCTCCCGTATTCGAGACAGCTCCTGCTGAGACTGAGGAGAGCACAGAGGCTCCCGCAGAGGAAACAGCCGATGTGGAGACCGCTCCCGAGGAGAATGCTGAGGAGGCTAAGGCTGAGGAAGCTGCTCCCGAGACCGAGGAATAATTATGAAGCCGAGAAAAATACCCATGAGAATGTGCCTCGGCTGCGGAGAGATGAAGCCCAAGATGGAGCTCATCCGCGTGGTAAAGTCCCCCGAGGGAGACATAAGCCTTGATTTCAAGGGCAAGGCGGCAGGCAGAGGTGCTTATATCTGCCGCAGCACGGAATGTCTTGAGAAAGCAAGAAAGGCAAGGCGCTTCGAGAAATCGTTCTCATGCAGGATAGAAGAAAGCGTATACGAGGTGATGTTGAGTGAACTCAGTGAAGGCTCGCAGGACAGCTGATCTGCTCAGTATCTGCATAAAGGCAGGCAGGGCCGTCAAGGGCTTCGACAGCGCAGTGGAAGCGCTGAAAAACGGCACTGCACACTGCATACTTACAGCCTCCGACGCTTCGGAGAAGACCGTCAAGGAAGTGGATTTTCACTGCGGCAGGTACGGCGTGAGACACTTCTGCACAGAGCTTACCAAAGCCGATATCGGCAGGCTCTGCGGCAAGGAGACCGCTGTCATGGCAGTGACCGACAAGGGCTTCGCAGACGGATTCGGGAAAATATTATCCGATGGATCGCAGTAATGCGTTGATATAGATGGTTATATGAGAACATTCTGATACTGCTGCCGCCATTGCGGCAGACAAAACTGGAGGTAATAAAGCCTATGGCAAAAAAGATAAAGTTAAGCGACGCAGCAAAGGATTTCAACGTTCCCTCACAGGAACTTATAGACTTCTTCGCAGAAAAGGGCGATAACAAGAAGAAAACAGGTTCTTCGCTCAGCGAGGAGGAAATGAATTCCCTTCTGGAACACTATACTAAAGACCGCTATTCCGTAAACAGTCTGGATGAATACTTCAATTCCAAGAACGATCCCCGTCCCGTAAAGGAGGAGGCTCCCAAGGAGGAGAAGAAGCCTGCGGCAAAGAAGTCCGCAGAGAAGAAAGAGGATAAAAAAGAGGAGAAGAAGGCTGCTCCCGCTAAGAAGGCGGAGCCCGAGAAGAAGCAGGAAGCTGCTCCCGCTAAGAAGGCAGAGCCTGAGAAGAAACAGGAGGCTGCTCCCGCTAAGAAGGCAGAACCCGAGAAGAAGCAGGAGGCTGCTCCCGTAAAGAAGGCTGAGCCCGAGAAGAAGCAGGAGACCGCTTCCGTGAAGAAGGCAGAGCCAGAGAAGAAGCAGGAGGCTGCTCCCGTGAAGAAGGCTGAGCCCGAGAAGAAGCAGGAAGCTGCTCCCGTAAAGAAGGCAGAGCCCGAGAAGAAACAGGAAGCCGCTCCCGTAAAGGCTGAGGAAAAGCCTGCCGGGGAAAAGGCTCAGGAGCCCAAGAAGCAGGATAAGAAAAAGGACAAGAAGAAGGAGCAGGCAAAGGCTCAGGACAGAGGCGAGAGAACAAAGTTCAACGCAACTATCAGCTCAGAGACCGCTCAGACTTCAACTCAGCGCAGAACAGTTGACACAAGAGGAAGCTACGTTGACCTCGACAAGTACAACGAGAGATACGACCAGATGGCTACCTCAAACAAGCATAAGAACGACAACTATTCCTCAAAGAAGCAGAAGATCAATCAGAAGTCCGCTCAGAGGAACCGCCAGCAGTTCTCCAAGAAGGAGTCGGAGGCTGAGAAGCTCAAGAGACTGGAGCTGGAGAGAGCAAGAAAGCAGCAGCTGAAGGTGCTCATCCCCGATACCATCACAGTCGGCGAGCTGGCTACCCGTCTGAAGGCTGCTGCTACCGAGGTCATCAAGCAGCTGATGAAGCTGGGCGTAATGGCTTCCATCAATCAGGAGATCGACTTCGATACAGCTTCTCTCGTAGCTGAGGAAATGGGTGCAAAGGTAGAGAAGGAAGTTATCGTTACCATTGAGGAGCGTCTTATCGACGATACCGACGATGACGATACAAACCTCCAGCCCCGCTGCCCTGTTGTAGTCGTTATGGGTCACGTTGACCACGGTAAGACCTCTATCCTCGACCGCATCAGAAATGCTCACGTTGCCGCAGGCGAGGCAGGCGGCATCACACAGCATATCGGTGCTTATCAGGTAAACATCAACGGTCAGGACATCACCTTCCTCGATACCCCCGGACATGAGGCATTCACATCAATGCGTGCAAGAGGTGCCAATATCACCGATATCGCTATCCTCGTTGTTGCCGCAGACGACGGTATCATGCCCCAGACAGTTGAGTCCATCAACCACGCGAAGGCTGCCGGAGTTTCCATCATCGTTGCTATCAACAAGATGGATAAGGAGGGCGCTAACCCCGACCGTATCAAGGAAGAGCTCACAAAGTACGATCTCGTTTGCGAGGACTGGGGCGGCGATGTTATCTGCGTTCCCGTATCCGCAAAGACAGGCGAGGGCATTGACGACCTCCTCGAGAACGTTCTCCTCGTTGCCGAGGTCAAGGAGCTGAAGGCTAATCCCGACAGACTTGCAAAGGGTACTGTCATCGAGGCTCGTCTCGACAAGGGCAGAGGTCCTATCGCTACGCTCCTCGTTCAGAACGGTACTCTCAAACAGGGCGATGTGCTCATCGCAGGTACTGCTGTGGGCAGAGTCCGCGTAATGACCAACGACAAGGGCAGAACTGTCAAGTCCGCAGGTCCTTCCGTTCCTGTTGAGATCACAGGTCTTGCAGAGGTGCCCAGTGCAGGCGATACCTTCAACGCTGTTGAGGACGAGAGACTGGCAAGAGAGCTTGTTGAGCAGAGAAAGCACGAGCAGAAGCAGGAGCAGTTCAACGCTTACCGCAAGGTTACTCTTGACAACCTGTTCAGCCAGATCGCAGAGGGCGAGATCAAGGAGCTCCCCATCGTTGTCAAGGCTGATGTTCAGGGCTCTGTTGAGGCTGTAAAGCAGTCTCTGGAGAAGCTCTCCAACAACGAGGTAAGAGTAAGGGTCATCCACGGTGCTGTCGGTGCCGTTAAGGAGAGCGACGTTATGCTTGCAAGCGCTTCAAATGCGATCATCGTCGGCTTCAACGTAAGACCCGATCCCGTTGCAGCTGAGAATGCAGAGCGCGACGGCGTTGACATCAGACTCTACCGTATCATCTATGATGCTATCGAGGAGATCGGCACCGCTATGAAGGGTATGCTGGCTCCCAAGCTCCGTGAGGTCGAGCAGGGCCGTGTTGAGGTACGTCAGGTATACAAGATATCCAACGTTGGCATGGTAGCAGGAAGCTACGTTCTCAGCGGCAAGGTGACAAGGGGCAGCAAGGTCCGCGTTGTAAGAGACGGAATAATCATTGCAGATGACGAGATAGCAGGTCTCAAGCGTTTCAAGGACGATGTCAAGGAGGTCGCAGACGGCTACGAGTGCGGTATCAGCCTTGAGAAGTTCAGTGACGTCAAGGAAGGCGATATCTTCGAGACCTACATCGTTGAGGAATACCGTGAAGATTAACTACTGAATAATTTTTATCAATGATAAAGGGGGAATTTCTTATGGATAACAGCAGAATGAGTACTGCGGATATGCTGCAGTACTGCAACGAGGCACTGGCATGGGACGACTTCGGACCTATCGACATCTTCTTCTTTGAATCGGCAAAGAAGATACTTCTCGGTCAGTGCAGCGCAATGGAGGAGCCCGAGGAATACGCAGACGACCTTATGGGCATCGAGCGCCCTGTCCGCGACGTCGAGCTGGAGCCTGAGTACGGCAACTATGCCGATATCTACTACAGCGAAGAAGGCGACGAGGATATTCCCGACTACAGCCGAAGCGCCGAGGACGAGGCTTTCTCGGCAGAGATGTTCGGCGCAGGCTTCTTCGAGGAGGAGGCAGCACCTGAGGAGGCTAAGCCCGAGGCTGCCGAGCCCAAGGCGGAGAAAACAGCAGAGCCCGAAAAGAAGGCTCCTGCCAAGAAGAGCACAAAAAAGACCGCTTCAAAAAAGTCGGGCAGCAAGGCTTCCGCGAAAAAAGGAAAAGCTGCCGAGTCCGATAAGCATGAAGAAACAGCAGGAAGCGGCTTTACAGTAAATCTCTGACGACAGAAAGGAATATAATGCCTAATTTCAAGAACAGCCGTATGGCTGAAGATATAAAACGGGAAATGACCGCTATACTCCGCGAACTGAAGGACCCGAGGATAGACAAGATGCTCACTATCGTGAGAGCCGACCTCTCGGGAGATATGTCCAGCTGTAAGATATACGTTTCCAGCTTTGAGGGCATGGAGCGGTCAAAGGAGTCTGTTGAGGGGCTGAAAAGCGCCGCAGGCTTCATAAAGAGGGAACTTTTCCACAGGCTGAAAATGCGCAAGGCTCCCGAACTGAGCTTTATCGCCGACAACTCCATCGAGAGAAGTGCGGAGATAAGCAGGAAGCTCCATGAGCTTCTGTAAGGAGGGCGGAGTATGTTCATCGGTTTCAGTGAGGCTGAGCTGTTCCTCAGAAACTGCGAGGACGCGGTGATAATCACTCACCGCAACCCCGACGGCGACTGTATCGGAGCAGGCTTCGGTCTGAAGGATATACTTGCCCAGATGGGCATAAGGAGCAGAGTGGTCTGCCACGACGGCTTCCCTGCACGTTACGGCTTCCTCACAAGCGAGGGAGCAGGGGAGGACTTCGAGCCAAAGGCCATCATAGCTGTTGATATCGCCGACGAGAACCTTATGGGCAACTATAAGGACATCTACGGCGGCAGGGTACAGCTCTGCATCGACCATCATATCTCAAACAAGAACTACGCGGAGAAAACTCTCCTCCGCGGTGACGCCACTGCTGCCTGCGAGATAATCTATGACCTTGCACAGTACATGGGCGTAAAGATAACAAAGCACTGCGCTATGTGCCTTTATACGGGAATATCCACGGATTCAGGCTGCTTCAAGTACGGCTGCACCACTCCCCGCGCTCACGAGATAGCGGCGGAGATGATGCGCAGCTATGATATCAATTTCGCAAGGATAAACCGCTATATGTTCGATGTCAAGTCAATGGGCAGACTGAAGCTTGAAGCAAAGGTCAACGAGCTAATGGAGTACTGCCTCGGCGGAAAGCTGGCTATCGCTGCCATAACGCAGGATATGATGAAGGACATGGGCGTATCTATGGAGGAGCTGGAGGGCTTCGCGCCCCTGACCATACAGCTGGAAAACACAGAGGTGGGCATTCTCATGCGCGAGCGTGAGGACGGAGTGTTCAAATGCTCATTCCGCTCTGCCAACGATGTGAATGTTTCGGCTATCTGTCAGCTCATCGGCGGCGGCGGCCACGCAAAGGCTGCAGGCTGCACCATAGACGGTCCCCTCGAGGACGCGAAAAAGCAGCTCATCGCAGCTGTTGAAAGGGCACTGGGCTGATGAACGGTATCCTTTGCGTCAATAAACCGCAGGACTTCACCTCCTTTGATGTTGTGGCGAAGCTCCGCGGCATACTACGGATAAAAAGACTTGGTCACGGCGGCACTCTCGACCCTATGGCGACGGGAGTACTGCCTGTCTTTGTGGGAACTGCCACAAAGGCGTGTGATATCATGCCCGACAATACCAAGAGCTACCGTGCAGGCTTCCGTCTGGGAGCTGCCTCGGATACTCAGGACGTATGGGGGCAGGTGCAGACCACCTCTGACATGGCGGTCAGTCAGGCGGATATTGAGGCTGTTATCCCCGATTTCACGGGGAAGATAATGCAGCTTCCGCCTATGTATTCGGCTGTTCAGGTAAACGGAAAGCGGCTCTACGACCTTGCAAGACAGGGTGTTGAGGTAGAGCGTCAGCCCCGTGAGATAGAGGTATCTCAGCTTGTGCTGGAGAGCTACGACAGCAGCACCCGTGAGGGAGTGCTGTCCATTTCCTGCGGCAAGGGCACCTATATAAGAACTATCATCAGCGATATCGGCGACAGGCTTGGCTGCGGAGGCATCATGACCTCTCTGGTCAGGACATCGTCGGGAGGCTTCACCCTTGATGACTGCCACACTCTTGAGGAGATACAGCAGGCAAGGGACGAGGACAGGCTGGAGGAGCTCATACTCCCCATTGAGCGCGTCTTTGAGAAGCTGCCTAAGCTGAGACTGGGCGAGGCTCAGACAAGAATGTACAGAAACGGCGTAAAGCTGGACTTGGAAAGAGTCCGCGGCATAAGGGACGGCATCAGCGAATATGCGGTGTACGGCTCCGACGGAGGCTTTATCGGCACAGCGATCGCAGACCGCGAGAGCGGACTGCTGAGAGTGGGAAAGAATCTGGGGTGACGGCATGGAGAAGAAGTATTCCGCTGTTGCTCTGGGGCTTTTCGACGGCGTCCACCTCGGACACAGAGCCGTGCTGAAGGCGGCTTCGGAGCAGAAGCAGCAGGGACTTATGCCCTGCGCCTTTACCTTTCCGTCGGAAAGTGCAGCTAAAAAGGGCACAGGCGGCTTTATTTACGGCGACAGCGAAAAGGCTGACATTCTCACGGAGGAGTGCGGCATCGAGCGCATATACTCACCGCCGTTCGCGGATATATGCGGCATGGAAGGCGCTGAATTTGCGGAGGAGATACTCCGCGGAGAGCTGAACGCTGCTTTTGTGTGCTGCGGAAATGACTTCCGCTTCGGAAAGGGCGCTTCCTGCGGCACAGCCGAGCTGAGAAGCTTCGGCGAGAGACTGGGCTTCCGCGTTGAGACCGTGGAGGACGTCCTATGCGGCGGCGAGAGAGTCTCATCTACCCTTATCCGCAGACTTCTTGCGGAGGGGGATACGGAAAGGGCGAATACCCTTTTAGGCAGCCCATATACCATTATGAAAACTGTCAGCCGCGGCGCTCAGCTGGGACGCACTATCGGCTTCCCTACGGCTAATCAGCTCTTTGACTCGGGACAGCTGGTGCCGAGATACGGCGTTTACGCATCATTGACCGTCATAGACGGGAAAAGCTACCTATCAATGACAGATATCGGCATGAAGCCCACCGTGGATTACGGCGGAGCTCCCCTTGCCGAAACCTATATACACGGATTTTCGGGAGACCTTTACGGAAGTCCGCTGAGAGTATCGCTGCTGCGGTTCATACGCCCCGAGATGAAGTTCTCATCACTTGATGAGCTGAAGGCGCAGATAGACCGCGATGTGCAGTCGGCTCTGAATATATTGTAAAAAATTCGCATTGCTTTCACTCTGTTATCACATACAGGTATTAACATAGTAAAAGCTGTGAATATAAGCGGCTCATGCCGCAACATACGCAATAAGGAGGGTAAAACCCAATGATAGAGGTCAGAAACCTTACTAAGATGTACGGCGACAAGCTTGCCGTAAACAATATCAGCTTCAAGGTCGAAAAAGGCGAGATACTCGGCTTCCTCGGACCTAACGGCGCGGGAAAATCCACCACCATGAATATGCTGACGGGCTATATCTCGTCCACCGCAGGAGAGGTGCTCATCGACGGCACGGACATCCTCGAGGACCCCAAGAAGGCCAAGGCAAATATAGGCTATCTCCCCGAGATACCGCCCCTTTATGTGGATATGACCGTTGATGCCTACCTCAGCTTCATGTATGACCTTAAAAAGTGCAAGCTGCCCAGAAAGGCTCACCTGAAGGATGTCTGCAATCTCTGCAAGATACAGGACGTAAGAGGCAGGATAATCAAGAACCTTTCAAAAGGTTACAGACAGAGAGTCGGCATGGCACAGGCTCTTATCAATAATCCCCCCGTGCTCATCCTCGACGAGCCTACTGTCGGTCTCGACCCCAACCAGATAATCGAGATAAGAAGCCTTATCAAGAAGCTGGGCAAGAGACACACCGTTATCCTTTCATCTCATATACTCCCCGAGATACAGGCTGTCTGCGACAGGATAATCATTATCAACAAGGGAGAGGTAGCTGCCGACGGTACTGCCGATGAGATAGCAAAGAACATCACAAACGAGCATAAGATGACTCTCCGTATCGAGGGACCCGAGCACTCGGCAGAGGACAAGCGCGTCATTGCCGATGCCATCAGGGGCATCAGCGGCGTCAAGTACGTCCGTGCAGATATGGAGCGCGAAAAGGGCATATACGATTACGATGTTGAGACCGACGGCAAGACCGACGTCCGCCGCGCTATCAACAAGCTCTGTGCAGACAAGGGCTGGAATATCCTCATGCTCCAGCTTTCAGACCTCACTCTCGAGGACATCTTCCTCAAGATAACCATGGGCGACGGACTGGACAAGGCAGGCTCGGAAAAGAGCGGCAAGTCAAAGTCAAAGCCAAGGATAGACCTCAAGACCTCCGAGGGCGGAAAGATCAGTGCCGTTCAGGAGGACGATGACGAGAAAGAGGAAAACGACGACACCGCCGTTTCCGACAGCAGCGAAGAAAATAACGGAGGTGAGGAATAATGCTGGCTATTTACAGGCGCGAAATGGGCGCATTCTTTACATCGGGCGTAGCATATGTATTTCTTGCTGTGTTCTGGCTCGTATCGGGTATATTCTTCTATAACGGAGTCGTTGCGAGCGGCACCACCGATACATCATCCATGTTCAGCTCAATGTTCTATATAGTTCTGTTCCTTATACCCGTTCTCACCATGAAGCTCCTCAGTGAGGAAAAGAAGAACAGAACAGATCAGGGTCTCCTGACAGCTCCCGTAGGTCTGTGGGAGATCGTTCTCGGCAAGTATTTCGCAGCTCTTACACTGTACATCATTGCCGAGTCAGTAGTTTTCATCTACGCATTCATTCTCAATTACCTCGGCGACGTTGTCTGGACTCCGCTCCTCGGCAACTACGTCGCAATGATATTCCTCGGCGCTGCTTTCATCGCCGTGGGACTCTTCATCTCATCACTTACCGAGAACCAGATGGCTTCTGCGGTAGTGAGCCTTGTTGTGCTTTTCGTTATCTACCTTTCCGAAATGCTTGTTTCAAGCTTCGAGAACGGCGGCAAGTTAAAGAAGGCAATACACTTCGTGGTATCAAAGCTTGCTTTCTATTCCAGATACGTTGAATTCACAAGGGGAGTATTCAGCCTTCCCAGCATCGTATTCTTCATCAGTGCAGCCTTCCTCTTCAACTTCTTCACCGTAAAGGTGCTTGAGAAGAGACGCTGGAGCTGATCTAACAGGAAAGGAAGGTTTTGATACAAATGAGTAAAAAAGAGATCGACGAGAAAAAGGTCAAAGAGACCGTCGATGAAGTTACCGAAGCTGCCGCAGCAGTGACCAAGGCGCCCGATAAGTTCAGAAAGCTTAAATACGGCACCATGTTCTATGTTATCATAGCTCTTGTTATCGCTGTGGTAGTTATACTGAACATCATGGTGAATGTTTTTGCAAAGCGTTCACCCATGAAGATAGACATCACCCCCGACAACAGATACGAGCTCACCGACGAGTCCATAAACGCCGTAAAGGCTCTGGACAAGGACGTAGATATCGTTGTCACAAATACAAGAGACTACTTTGAGTCTCTGGGCAACTACTGGGAGAGCTATTATACAAGCAACTTCGGCGTTCCCGCAGAGGTTCCCTATGAGATGATCCCCGAGCTTCTGGACAAGTATTCCGTATACGCTCAGCAGGGCAAGGGCAGCATCAATGTAAAGTACGTTGACCTTGATAAGGACCCCGATGCCATCGCCAAGTACAAGAAGAACTACAACGGCGATATCCAGCGCGGAAGCATAGTTGTTGCTTCGGGCGACAGAGTAAGAGTTCTGAACGAGACTGATGTCATGAATATGCTTGCAGCTGATCAGACTGCTATGCGCAGCCAGCAGCTCAAGTTCTTATTCACAGGCGAGAGCACACTTACCTCCGCCATCACAAGCGTTACCGATGCTCACCCCGTAAAGGTAGCTTTCGTCAAGACCATGAACGGTCTTGCTGTTTACGACGAGCAGACCTACGCCAATATAGTTCAGTCCTTCGAGAGCGAGCTCTTTGCAAAGAACGGCTATGACACAACTGATATCGACATCGCCAAGGACGAGATAAGCCCCGAGGATTACGATATGGTAGTTCTCCTTGCTCCCTCTGTTGACTTTACGGAGGATATCATCAAGAAGTTCAGCGATTTCCTCTACAACGACGGAAAGTACGACAGGAACATGGTATATGCTCCCGACGTATCAAAGACCGATCTCCCCAATATCAGCGAGTTTCTTGCGGACTGGAGCATAAAGGTGGAGAACAATATCATCCTTGATGATACAAATGCAGTACAGACAAGTTCGCAGATAATACTCTCCGTAAGCGACAGCGAGGCTGTAGGAACTCTGCCCAATGACAGACTTCCCATCATCTCGCAGTATACAAGAGAGCTTACTCCCATATCCAAGAACAATGAGGCTATCGTAAAGGAAGTCCTCAAGTCATCGGCTGAGTCCTATACCGCAGACATTACAAAGGATAAGTCCGAATACGGCGAAAAGGGAGAGAGAGACGCTGCTATCCTTTCACAGAAGCAGCATTCGGAGGAATTTGCGGTATATACCAGCAGTCTCCTCGTACTGGGTTCACCTACAATGGCTAACCCCACTTTCTTACAGCAGACTTCATCTGTCAACAACGCAAACGTGCTTGTAAACATGATGAACACAATGACAGGCAAGGAGAGCAGCATTGCTGTTCCCGACAAGAATCTCCAGACTTCATTTATCGCTCCCACTTCAAAACAGCTCAAGAGGATATATGTAGTTGTTGTATGGATAATTCCCTTCATCATTGCAGCTGTGGGAGTCGCAGTACTTTTAAGGAGACGAAATAAATGAAAAAACAGGCTAAGGGCATCATCGCTCTCAGCGCACTTCTCGTGGCAATGCTGGGAGGAGGCTATGCCTATATGAAGCTCTCGCCCGATGAGGGCAGCGGTGAGGGAAGCAGCTCAATGCAGCTGCTCGCCACCGAGGCTGAGGGACAGGGAACTGTCCTCGTCAGCGACAACGGCGGAAACGGCGTAGTAAAAGAGGCTCTCGTGGTAAATGCCACAGACGAGCTGAAGGTGGTCATGAAGGACGCTCCTGATGAGAACGGCGTCGGAGCCACCTATACCCTGAAAGATTATAAGGACCTTGACGTAAATACCTCAGTTGTGGGTACTCTGGTCAATAACGGCAACGGCATACAGGCACAGTCCCTGATCGCACATGACTGCACCGACCTCGGAAAGTACGGTCTTGCCGAGCCGAAGGCTACGGTGGAGTTTACCTACGAATCAGGCAATAAGGTAAAGTTCTATGTGGGCGATACCATGTCCTCAAAGGAGACGGTTTATTTCCGTGTAGACGGCAGCAATGACGTTTATGCTGTAAATGCATCCACTGTGGCAAACTACTCAAAAACGAACAAGGAGCTCATAGAGAAAACTGTTCTCGCCAAGCCCGCAGATGAGGACTTCCCCATTATCAGCAGCCTCAGGATAGAGCGCAGCGATATGGACAGCGATATCCTCATTGAGTACGATAAGTCAAGCGAAGACTCACATTCGGGCGGCACCTCGGCTACACATATAATGGTGGAGCCTGTTGAGAGTTTCCTTGCCGTTGAGAAATCAACGGACATAACAACAGGTATGTTCGGCCTCAAGGGCTCGGATATATATGCACTTCACTGCACAGAAGCCGATATCGCAGAGGCAGGTCTCAGTGACCCGTTCTGCAAGGTGACTATGGACTGCGACGACGGAAACAGCTATGTGCTGCTCCTCAGCGAGATATTCACCGACGAGAGCGGCAGCAAGTGCTGCTACGGCATGATGGAGGGCGGAAAGGTGATCTATATCATCTCTGCTGATAATGCCAAGTGGCTCACAGTGCAGCCCATCGACATCTGTTCAAGACTGCTGATAACCAACTATGTATGGAATATCAGCGAAATGACAGTTAAGAGCGGCGATGTGAAGTACGATTTCAATATCGCCCTGAAGGAGGATGCGGAGGATCCCGAATCGCCCGTAGCTTCCGACTATATCGTAAAAAGAAACGGCGATGTATTTGATACGGAGCGATACAGATTGTTCTATTCCTTCCTCGTAAGCACTAACGGTGAGGAATTTGCAGTCGGTGTTCCCGTACCTGAGGGAGAGCCTGCGGCTTCTGTAAGCATAAAGGATTCCTATTCGGGAAAGACCACCACCTTCGATTTCTATGACGATTCGGTAATGCGTTCACTCATCGTCGTAAACGGCGAGAGCAAGTATTACTGCACAAAGTCTTATGTGAACACCCTCATAGAGAATATAAAGAGAATAGAAACAGGAGAGGACTACATCAAAACCTGGTAATATCCCAAGGAGGTATATAATGAGCGAGAAATTCAACACATACAAGGGCTACCCTCTGGTAAGAAACGGCAACCAGATATATTACGGTTATATGTCAGACCCCTTTGTTATCTTCATCCAGATACTTGAAACAAAGGAGGAGAACGGCGAACAGGTCACCTCAAAGGTGAGAGTTGTCCAGATGGACACCAACGAGCCCAATCCTCTGAAAGCTTTTGTCAAGAACGCCGAGAGAGAGTGCGGTCTCTACGAGGCACTTGATGTTGCCAGCGTGTGGCTGGAAAAGGCTCTTAAAGGCTGAGTAATGTAAAAAAGTCCCCCGGAACGATCTATTTCGTCTCGGGGCTTTTTTCAGTTGAAAGTTGAGAGTTCAGAGTTGAAAGTTGCGGTGTCGCCTTCGGCGACATTATTTATAATGTGAACGAAGCGAACACATTAACTCTCCACTTTCAACTTTCCACTCTCAACTCTAATAAAAAAGCCCCGAAGCATTTTTGAACTGCTTCGGGGACTGTTTTTTATTCTACCGAGATGATGTAGTAGTAAACGGGCTGTCCGCCGTTTACCAGCATTACCTCTATCTTGTCGCTGAGCTTGGACTGTATGAACTTCTGGAGCTCCTCTGCATTCTCCTCGGGCACATCTGCGCCGTGGATAAGGGTTACATAGCTCACATCGCCCTTCGCCAGCTTCTTCACCAGCTTGTATGTAGCCTTGTTGATGTCGCGCTCCGTGAATGAGAGCTTGCCGTTGTCAAGAGCGAGTATCTCTCCCTCCTTTATCTGGTGACCCTCAAACTCGGAGTCTCTTGCGGCAAAGGTGATAAGTCCCGTTGAGACCTTCTCGAAAGCCTTTGTCATGTCGATGCGGTTCTCATTGAGTGAGCGTGTATCGTCGAATGCCAGCATAGCAGCTATTCCCTGAGGGATAGTCCTTGTCTGGAGCACACATACCTTTCTGTCGGTGAGCTTTACAGCCTGCTCGGCTGCCATGATTATGTTCTTGTTATTTGGGAGCACGAATACTGTGCTTGCGGGAGTTTTCAGTATAGCGCGGAGGATATCGTCGGTAGAGGGGTTCATGGTCTGACCGCCCTTTACAACAACATCTGCGCCGAGGTCGGTGAACATAGCCTCAAGGCCGTGACCCGCGGCAACTGCCACAAATCCGAACTCCTTCTCGGGCTCTGCGGGAGTGAGTCCCTCCTCGGCAGCTCTTGCGTCCTTGACCTTGTTTTCGTGCTGGATACGCATATTCTCGATCTTGGGACGAGGATCGTTGATGAAGTGACCGAACTCAAGACCCTTCTGGAGTGCCTTTCCGGGATTATCTGTGTGAACGTGTACCTTGATTATCTTCTCATCGTCAACTACGACCACGCAGTCGCCTATGGTCTCAAGGTAAGCGCGGAGCTTGGATACGTCGGGACAGTTATCGTCCTTTTCAAGCATGAACTCCGTACAGTATGTGAATGTGATATCGTCGTCATACTCGCTGACAGCTGTTCTGAACGAGTCGCTCTGGTTCTCCTGAGGAGCGGGAGCCTCATTGGGCTCGGCAATAGTGCCGCCTGCGAAAACGTCTGTCATAGCGCGGAAGATTATGCACAGACCCTTGCCGCCTGCGTCAACGACTCCTGCTTTTTTCAGCTGAGGGAGCATTTCGGTGGTCTTGGCGAGAACAGCCTCAGCCTCGGTGCATATCTCCTGCCAGAATGTGACCTCGTCGTTGGTCTCTGCGGATATCTCCCTTGCCTTCTGAGCAGCTGCCTTGACTACGGTGAGGATAGTTCCCTCAACGGGCTTCATAACAGCCTTATATGCAGCCTCTACTCCGAACTGCAGCGCGTCGGCAAAGTTCTCGCAGCCTGCCTCTGTGCAGCCCGAGAGTCCCTTAGAAAATCCTCTGAAAATAAGTGAAAGAATTACGCCCGAGTTTCCTCTTGCGCCTCTCAGGAAAGCCGAAGCTGCCGTGGAAGCCACCTCGGATACGGGAGCCTTGTCGTCCAGCCTTTTCAGCTCGGCAACGGAATTGCCGATGGTCATGGACATATTTGTTCCGGTATCGCCGTCGGGAACGGGGTAGACATTGAGCTCGTCGACCTCACGCTTCCTGTTGGCTATGGTGATGGCAGCGGAGATAACAGCGTCTCTGAGCATTGAACCGTTTATCACAGCAAAGTCCTCCAATTCTATATACCTGTACGCCTTATGCGTTCATATCGTCAACGAAAACGTTGACCTTGTGTACATCAATTCCTGCAGCTTCTTCGACCGCGAAGCTGACCTTGTGGGTGATGCTGCTTACAGCGGCAGTGATGTTTGTGCCGTAGGTCACCTTGATATGCAGGTCTATAACGAGACCGCCCTCCTTATCGGTGCGGATCATTACGCCCTTGTTTTTTCTGAAGGCTTTTCCCGCAGTGAGAGCGGAAACTGCCGAACGGAAGGTGGAAACGCTGCATACATCGGCAACGCCGAAGCAGTCTGTGACAGCGTGCTTTACCAGCTCGGTGAGATAATTCTCAGAAATAGTGATCTTTCCGATATGATTTTCAAAGCCTACCATAGGTCATCACTCCTTTTGTAAAATGGGGTGCGGTATAAAACCGCTATCTAATCAATTATATCACAAATAATAACGATTTACAATACCTATATTAAAGAATATTGTGAAAAAATGTTTATCCGCGGGGAAAAATCCCATGTTTGTATTGATTATCGCAGCAGTTTGTGCTATAATGAATGAGAATAATTATAGTTGAGAGTTGAAAGTTAATGTGTTCACTGCGCTCACATTATTTGAATAATGTTGCCGCAGGCGACTCCGCAACTCTCAACTGTCAACTCTAAACTCTCAACTCTTAAACTTCTCTGCTCCTTGGCAGAGCGCTAAAAAGGAGGTCATATCATGGGATTTCATTTCAGAAAGAGCTTCAAGATAGGCAAACTTTTCAGATTCAACAAGAACAAGAAGGGCGGCAGCATTTCCATTGACGGTCCCAAGATCGCAGGGAAAAAGGTAAAGGTCACGGTAAACAACAAGAAAAAAGCTACAGTAAGCCTTCAGGGCACAGGCATCTCCTACGATACCGACCTTGGCGGAAAGAAGAAAACAGGCAAAAAATAACGGAGGAATATGAAGAAGCTTCTATTTATCGGCGACGTTGTGGGCAAGGCAGGCTGCGAGTTCCTCACGGCTAAGCTTGGCGGCATCAAGCGTCAGTACGATATTGACATCACAATAGTAAACGGAGAAAATTCGGCTCAGGGCAACGGTATAACACGGGCTTCCGCTGATATGCTGGTGAGAGCAGGAGCCGATATCATCACAACAGGAAACCATGCATTCAGGCGAAAGGAGTCCCTCGATATCTTCGAGGAGGAGCATATCGTCCGCCCTGCAAATTACCCCGAGGGCGGCTGTGTGGGAAGCGGCGTCAGGATACTGGACGCAGGTCCGTATTCCGTGGCGGTCATAAACCTTATGGGCACAGTCTATATGGAACCCCTCGATAATCCCTTCACCAAGATAGAACAGCTCCTTGAGGGAATAGATACTCCCAACATCTTTGTGGACTTCCATGCGGAAGCCACCTCGGAGAAAAAGGCTATGGGACACTTCCTCACGGGAAAGGTCACGGGAGTTTTCGGTACCCATACCCACGTCCAGACCGCAGATGAATGTATATTGGGCGGTCATACTGCATATATTACCGATGTGGGAATGGTGGGAGCCGAGCTGTCATGCCTCGGCGTAGAAATAGGTCCTACGGTGGATATGTTCCGCTATCGTATGCCCGTCCGCTTCAATGCCGCGGAGGGGGATTGTTTTCTTTGTGGAACAATAGTAGAATTTGACGAAAAAAGGGGCAAATCGCACAAAATCGAGAGATTAATTATAAGATAGTCTACAAAGTTTGTATCAGGTACTTGCATTTTTTTAACTTATATTGTATAATACAATTGTACAATAGCCTAAGAGATTTGGCAGTCAACGTACAATTATTTCTAACAGGAGGGTTATTTGTCATGGAAATTCTGAAAGTATCATCACATTCGTCACCGAATTCTGTTGCCGGAGCAATTGCCGGCGTGATCAGAGAGCAGAAGGCTGTTGAAGTACAGGCAGTCGGCGCAGGTGCTGCTAATCAGGCGATAAAAGCGATCGCCATAGCAAGGGGATATCTGGCACCTATTGGAATCGACCTTATCTGTATTCCTGCTTTTGCCAACATCACTATCGACGGCGAAGAGAGAACCGCTATCAAGCTTATCTGTGAGCAGAGATAATCGGTAAAAACCATTGGGCGGACAGTTGTCCGCCCTTTTTTATGCTTTCGGCTGTGGGCGCAATGCGCTCATAAAGGAGAAATATATGCCAACTACACTTTTCAGTGAAATCGAATACCTCAAGGGCGTGGGAAAAGCGCGCGGAGAGAAGTACCGCAAGCTGGGCATAACCTCGCCCTATGAGTTGATATACCATATACCAAGAAGCTATCTGGATTTCCGCACCCATGTACCTGTGGCGCAGGCGGTGCTCAATGAGTACAACGTGCTGAAACTGACTGTATTCCGCAAGATGCCGCCTCAGCGCATAAAGGGCGGACTTGTCATATGCAAGGCTGCCGCAACCGACGGGATCGATGATATCCTCATCGTGGTGTACAATAACGTGTATTACTTTCAGGCGCTGAAAGAGGGCGAGACCTACTATATGTACGGCAAGGTCGCAGGAAACTTCCTGCGAAAGGAGATAAGCTCACCCGTGTACATCAGGGCGGACGAGCAGGTGCTCATCCAGCCCATATACCACCTTACTCAGGGACTTTCCGTGAATATGGTCCGCACCAATATGCGTCAGGCTCTGGAGATAATGCGCCGTGAGCCCTTCGAGACTCTTTCCGCGGATATACTGAAGAAATACGACCTTGCTCCCCTCATGTGGGCGCTGGAGAATATACACTTCCCCGAGAGCGAGCTGGCTTCCGAGACCGCAAGGCGCAGACTTGCCTTTGATGAGCTGTTGAAGCTACAGATAGGAATGTCCGTAATGAAGTCAAGAAGCCGCAGGAATACCGCCTTCCGCATGGATCCCGCGGTAGATGTGGGAGAGTTTACAAGGGGGCTGCCCTTTGAGCTCACAGACGACCAGCAGAAGGCTGTGAACGACATAGTTGCAGACCTTTGCCGCGATGTGCCTATGAACAGGCTCTTGCAGGGCGACGTTGGAAGCGGCAAGACCGCCGTTGCAGCCGCAGCCTGCTTCTTTGCGGCAAAAAACGGCATACAGTCCGCGCTCATGGCTCCCACGGAGATACTTGCCACCCAGCACTTCCGCACTCTCAGCGGATTTCTTGAGCCCTTCGGCGTAAAGGTCTGCCTGCTGACAGGCTCCATGACCGCAAAGAAAAAAGCTGCCGTCCGCGAGGAGATAGCAGCAGGGGAGATAGATGTGGTTGTAGGGACTCATGCCATAATCCAGAAGGATGTGGAGTACAAGGCGCTGGGACTGGTCATCACCGACGAGCAGCACCGCTTCGGCGTGGCGCAGAGAGCCGCCCTTGCGGAAAAGGGGGACGCTCCCCACAAGCTGGTAATGTCGGCGACTCCCATACCGAGAACGCTGGCACTCATCATCTACGGAGACCTTGATATATCGGCGATAACTCAGCTTCCCAAGGGCAGGAAGCCCATAAAGACCTATGCGGTAACGGGTAAGCTCCGCAGCAGAGCCTTCGGCTTCGTCAGGGAGCGCCTTGACGAGGGGCGTCAGGCTTATGTGGTCTGCCCCATGATAGAGGAGAGCGAGAGCGAGCTTTTTGCGGTCAAGACCTACGCGGAGAATGCTGCAAGGAACGACCTTAAAGGCTACACCACGGCGCTGCTCCACGGAAAAATGAGGGCTGCCGAAAAGGACAAGACCATGAAGCTGTTCCGTGACGGTGAGATACAGGTGCTTATCTGCACTACCGTTGTGGAGGTAGGCGTGGACGTGCCCAATGCGGCTGTAATGGTCATAGAGAACGCCGAGCGCTTCGGACTTTCCCAGCTTCATCAGCTCCGCGGACGAGTGGGCAGAGGAAGCTTCGAGAGCAGCTGCATACTCATAACGGACAACACCACCGAGGACTGCGTCAAGCGAATGAAGATAATGTCCTCCTCCTCAGACGGCTTCAAAATATCCGAGGAGGATCTGAAAATGCGCGGTCCCGGAGACTTCTTCGGCAGCGCGCAGCACGGACTTCCGCCGCTTAAAATAGCGGATATCGCCTGCAATATGGAGCTGATGAACCGCGCACAGAGCTGTGCAAGGGAGCTGCTTGCCGACGATCCGCTTCTTGAAAAGCCGCAGAATAAAGCACTGAAAATGGACGTAATGCGCCTGTTCAGCAAGGATATAATAGGATAAACGCCAAAAAGGCTAATATAAATCATAATTTCGAGCTGAGCCAGCTCGACCGCTTGCCACGTTGTCGCTCGTAAACTCGCTTAATAATATCAAAAATGATATTTGTACATCGCTTACAGCGCAATAAGTACGCCGAGCCTATGTAAGGGATTCCAAAGGGACTGTGTTCCTTTGGCGGAGTGACTCCCCATAAAATGGGGAGATGTCGCGAAGCGACAGAGGGGACGTACCGGTTAGGTCAGAGGCGGCGCCTCTGGCCGCCGCTTTCGGCTTTTAAGGCGGCGAAATAAAACAAAGCGCTCCGCAAGGGTGAATTTCAAAAACAGTCCGGTGGACCGTTTTTGAAAGAGGGACGCCCTGCAAGTGAGGGCGTCCCTTGATTGAGCGGATGATAGTCACCACTATAATACGAATTTTTCGGGACGCCGAGTGACTCCCTACGGTGTAGGGAGATGTCAGCAAAGCTGACAGAGGGTACGTGCAGCTGTTAGCTGCGCCGTCCCCTACATTAGCTAACGGCTAAGGGCTAAGGGCTCAAATCATAGCAGCTGAATAAACACAATGCCCCTGAGCGGTCAAACCGCTCAGGGGCGAAATTATGCATGGTATAACGGCTGTGAACGCCGTTTTTATTACATAATGTCGTTCTTCTTGTCGCTTGAAGCACTTGAAAGTGTGCTGCCGATCTTGCCCTTTACCACCTTGATGCTCTGGAGATTTCTTGAATAGTAATTCTCGGTATCGTTGAGCATCTTTGCAACTGAAGCCGCAGCGTTCTGCTGGAGGTTCTTAGCTGCTGTCTGAGCCTTTGTGAGCATATCCAGAGCCTTCTTCTTAGCCTCTGTAACGATAGCCTCTCTCGAAACTATCTGAGCGGCACGCTCCTCAGCCTTGCGGATGATGGACTCTGCGTTGAGCTTTGCCTCGTTGAGGATACGCTGGCAGTCGAATTCTATCTTCTTTGCCTCTTTGAGTTCGTGAGGCATATTCAGACGGACGTCGTTGATGAGCTCTCTCATTCTCTCGCCGTCAATGACCTTCTTATGGGATACAAAGGGGACTGAGGACGCCTTGTCAAGAAGTTCGTCCATTTCTTCTAAAATCTCATCAATGCTCATAGTGATTACCTCTCCTTAATTAGTCTTTGTTTTATATCATCGAGTATTTCATTGGGAACGAAATGAGTGATATCGCCGCCGAAATAAGCTATCTGCTTTACCAGACTGGAGCTGAGATACATATTCTCGGTCGCTGTGGTCAGAAAGACCGTTTCTGCTCCTGCATAAAGCTTTTTGTTTGCCAGAGCCATCTGGAATTCATATTCAAAGTCGCTGACGGCTCTCAGACCCTTTACTATGGCGACAGCGCCCACGTTCCTGACGTAGTCCGCAAGGAGCCCGTCAAGGATATCTATTACAACATTGTCAAGGTCACGGGTGACCTGTTCTATCATAAGCATACGTTCCGTAGCCGTGAAGCTTGGCTGTGCCTTGCCTGCGTTTCTGGATATGAGGACTATCACCTTGTCAAAGAGCTTTGAGGCTCTTGTGATGATGTCGAGATGTCCCAGAGTAACAGGGTCGAAGCTTCCGGGGCAAACAGCTATTCTTCTCATTCGTCAGCCACCTCCTCGGATGGTTTGCAGAAGATCGAGACATTTATCTTGCCGTAGCGGTAGGTCTTTCTCAGTCTCATACCCTCGGGAGCCTCGGGCTCATCCGCCTCTGTCTCATACTCGCAAATGATGATACCGCCGTCCCTGAGCTTTTTAGCTGCAAAGGGGAGGATATTTGCGATATGGTTATATCGGTAGGGCGGGTCGAGGATAATGATGTCGAAGGTCTGGGAGGTGAGCTTTATATAGTCGTAGCTGTCGCGGTTGATGACCTCGGACTGACGCTCAAAGCCTGTGTTCCTCAGATTTTCGTTGACACATCTTATGGAACGGAGCGAGCTGTCGATAAAAACAGCGCGTTCTGCGCCTCTGCTCAGGGCTTCTATGCCCATCTGACCGCTTCCTGCGAAGAGGTCGAGGACTCTTGCTCCCTCCAGTTCAAACTGAACGGCTGAAAAGATGCCTTCCTTTACCTTGTCGGCAGTAGGTCTTACATCCAGACCCTCAGGTGCCACAAGTTTGCGGCCTCTTGCAATGCCTGTGATTACTCTCATGTTTTAGTGCTCCGAAGCCGCAGACGAAACTGCGGTTTCCGCATTTACGGCATACGGATGCCGAATTATATATACATCTTATTATATATTATTTTTCGGGACTTGTCTATATTATTTCTTAAAAATAGGCGATTTTGACTAAAAAATGTTGTTTCCTTTTGTCTATCATATACACAGTTGTTAGTTGTTAGCGGTTAGTGCATAGTGCATAGTGATTAGTATTGCGCGGGCGGCGCATAACTAAGCACTATGCACTTAAAACTAATAACTGAAAATTTCTTTTGCAATTTTTCAAAAAGGTCTTGACAAGTGTATATACAGATGCTATAATGTGTATAATGTATATATACAATCATGCATGAGGTGAAATATGGATATTATTATCAGCAACTCATCGGGTGAGCCTATCTATCAGCAGATATCCTCTCAGATAAAGGCTCTCATCCTGAACGGTACGCTGAAAGCAGGGGACGCCTTGCCTTCTATGCGTACTCTTGCTCAACAGCTCCGCATAAGCGTCATCACTACAAAGCGCGCCTATGAGGACCTTGAAAGAGACGGCTTCATCGAGTCCTATACGGGCAAGGGAAGCTTCGTAAAGGGGCAGAATACCGAGCTTTTGCGCGAGGAATACCTGCGCCAGACCGAAGCCCTCCTTACTCAGGTCTGCGATAAAGCCCGTCAGTGCGAGCTCAGCCTTGACGAACTCAAGGAGATGCTCGAACTAATTTACGGAGGGGCAGAAAATGAATGATTACGAAAATGCTATCGAGATAAAGGGGCTTACCAAGCGGTATGACGGCTTTACTCTCGATAACGTCAGCTTTGACGTGCCTAAGGGCAGCATTATGGGCTTTATCGGTCAGAACGGTGCAGGAAAGACCACTACCATAAACGCCCTGCTCAATATAGTAAAAAAGGACGAGGGCGAGATAAAGCTCCTCGGACTGGACAGCGTAAAGGACGAGTTTGAGGTGAAATCGCAGATAGCTGCGGTATTCGATGAGCTCCCCTTTGACGACAGACTCAATGCAAACGACATAAACAAAATACTCCGCGAGGTGTTTGAACAGTGGAGCAGCGAGACCTTTTTCGGCTATCTTGACCGCTTTTCACTGCCGAGAAAGAAGAAGTTCGGCAAGTTCTCAAAGGGCATGAAGATGAAGCTCCAGATAGCTTCCGCACTGTCTCATAACGCAAAGCTGCTTATAATGGACGAGGCTACAACAGGTCTTGACCCCGTTGTCAGAAACGAGATACTGGACATCTTCCTTGAATACCTCCAGAATGAGGAGCACACTATCCTTATGTCCTCACATATCACCTCCGACCTTGACAAGGTGGCGGACAGCGTTACCTTCATCGACAAGGGAAAGCTGCTCATAAGCGGCTACAAGGACGATATACTGGACAGCCACGGCGTGCTCAAATGCACCAAGAGCGACTACAAGGAGATAGACCCCGAGGACATCATCAGCGCCCGCCTTTCGGACTTCGGTGCCGAGGTCATGGTGGCTGACAGGGCTGAGTGCAGCCGCAAATATTCGGGAGCCGTTATCGATCCCACTACACTCGAGGAGATAATGATCTACTACGTCAACCGCAGCAAAAAGGAGTGGAGATGAATGAAAGGTCTTATCTATCGTGAGTTTTATCTCAGCCGCAAGTCTTTTATACTGATGCTTCTGGTGTATGTGCTTTTTGTGGGTATGCTCTCGCTGGTCTTCATAAGCACCTATGCGGGAAATCTCGCAGGGACAGAGGGTATTGAGGAAATGCGGAGCTCCATGTTTTCACAGATGTACCTTTATGCGGGACTTATCGCTATAATAGGCACTGTATACGGTCATAACGACATCATAGAAAAGGACTATCAGTCTCACTGGCAGCTCTATACATATACTATTCCCGTAAGCGAAAAGAAAATAGCTGCTTCAAAATTCATTGTACGCGGAGCTTTTCTGCTTCTGGGGATGGTGCTTGCCTTTCTTGCGGATATTATTTTTTCGGCAGCTGCAAAGCTGCCTCTGAGTACGGGACATTTCAAGAATATCTTAATTGCAGGTCTGCTCTACGGAGTTGTATGCTTTTTGGATATTCCCACTATGCTCAGGTTCAGGACTCAGGCAAAAAATGCAGCCATAGGTCTGGCAATTGTGATGCCTTTGTTTGCAGCTTTTACATACGGTGCACATAAGGTGATAAGGTTCGGCTATGCAGAGGCGAAAAGGCTCTATCCCGATCTGGAAGGCGATGCGGGAATGGGAAAGGTGCTCATGCCATATATTGTGAAGTACCGCGATATGGCTGTGTGGATAGCTCCCATAGTATTTGTGCTTACGGTCCTGCTTATGTATATATGGGCTGTGAAAGAGCTTAAAAGGAGGCGATACTGATGACGGGTTTCCTTTACAGAGAGCTCAGACTTAGCTGGTACAAAATAATATTGTTCATGTTCGGCATGATGATATATCCTGTACTTATAGCGCTGCTGATGCGGAATTCTCCTGATATGGAGGGTATAAGCGGCAATATCAGCGCTCTTGTTTCGGGAGTCGGCGCAGTTATGGCGTTTCTGGTAGGCGGCACATTCGAGGTCACAATGTTCAAGGACGACGAGCGCCGCAAATGGGCGTATTATACAGCTTCGACCCCCGATGGCATAAAGAGGCAGATCGGCGCAAAATACATTGTTACCCTGTTTTTTGCTATGGCGACAGTTACAATGCTCACCCTTGTGAACAGCTTTGCCTATGACGGAAATCACGATATAGCCATTGCAACATCACTGTATATGGTGCTGTTTTATGCTCAGCTCTTCATGCGCTCGCTGGAGTATCCTCTCATAGTGCGATTCGGAGGAAAGATGGGCAATGTTGTAAAGATGGTGCTTATTGCTGCCGTGGTACTTGGCGGCGCTGTATACCTGCTGTTCGGCGATCTTTCGCCCTTTGCCGATATGAGCTCGTTCTGGGACAGATTGTTCGAGGCTCTTGAAGACTCCGAAGCTGTCGGGAAAATAGCTCTTGGCACAGGTATAGCGGCTGTGGGGATAACGGTGCTGTACTACCTTTCCTACAGACTTTCCGTAAAATGGTATCTGAAAGGAGTTGACCACTATGCAAAATAAGAAGAAAACTCTGCTCAGAATAGCTCTGTACATCGTACTTGCGTATCTTCCCGTGTATGTGTTGGGATTTGCCTTCTCGGACAAGGAGGGCGGTCTTACCAGCGCACTGGCAGGTAACAGTCTCATGCTCTTTCCTGCAATAGCGGTGATAATAACAAGACTCATCACAAAAGAGGGCTTCAAAGACGCACTTCTCGGCACAGGCAAAAGAAAAAGCGGCAAATACTACGCTGCCGCTGTGATATTTCCCGTGCTGCTGCCGCTGATAAGCGGACTCATACTCCACCTCTTTATAGTAAAGAGCGGAAGCATAGGGGACAGCGCATTCTGCGACAACGGTATGCTCACGGCTGCCCTGCTGCTGACCGCACCTGCAACGGGGGTGGCTATGGCTGCCCACGGCTTCGGCGAGGAGCTTGGCTGGCGCGGCTATCTCACTCCCAAGCTTGAGGAGCTCATGCCCACACCGCTGGCAATAGTGGTAACGGGTATCATCTGGGCGCTGTGGCACGGGCCCCTCCTTGCATACGGCTATGACTTCGGCAGGGACTACGACTTCTTCCCCTACGGCGGCTTCATAGCGATGATAGTCATGTGCATAGCACTTTCGGCTTTTCTCACATGGCTCACCAAGCGCACGGACTCGGTATATCCTGCGGCGCTGTGCCATATGGTGCTTGACCTGACCCTCACGGCAGAGCTTTCTCTGTTCGCCGCAAGGGCAGACGGCACTCCCTTTGAGTACAGGGTGTCGGAATTCTGGGTGCTTATACTCAGTACCTTCCCCGTAATGATAGTGTGCGGCATGGTGTGTATGGTGCTGCTCCGCAAAAAGAGGATAAGTGATTAGTGCAGGGACGCCCATCGGGCGTCCGTTTTTTTATCCGCCGGAAAATTTTTTCTGCAAATTCTTACCGAAAAACAGCCGCTTACTCCTCATTTGAAAAAAATCTCAAAAAAAATTTCAAAAAATGCTTGACAAACCTGTTTTCCTGTGGTATAATTATTTTCGTCGCCAAGGATAAGGCGTCTGCAAAGTGGGGGTTTAGCTCAGCTGGGAGAGCATCTGCCTTACAAGCAGAGGGTCACAGGTTCGAGCCCTGTAGTCCCCACCACATGGCCTCGTAGTTCAGTTGGTTAGAACGCCTGCCTGTCACGCAGGAGGTCGACAGTTCGAATCTGTTCGGGGTCGCCAACACGCTTCTGTAGCTCAGTCGGTAGAGCAGGGGACTGAAAATCCCCGTGTCGTTGGTTCGATTCCGACCGGAAGCACCATATAGAACGCGGAAGCGTTCTATATACAATGCGGATTTAGCTCATCTGGTAGAGCGCCACCTTGCCAAGGTGGAGGTAGCGAGTTCGAGCCTCGTAATCCGCTCCATAGTACTGGGGTAATAACCTTGGTATTACACAAATCCCGAAGCAATAGTTTCGGGATTTTTTATATTCTCACGAAGATAACGCAGAAGCGCTTTTTCTGAGGCACTAAATAACAGTAGCTCTTTGAATTCCGCACAAAGACGGCTCTTTGTCTTTGTGCGGAATTACTATATACAAATTTAAATATAAATGTTATAATAAATGTGTATCACTATATTAATATGAGGTGAACTATGGAAAAGGAAATGCGCTATGCCGTTCTTATCGACGCGGATAACGTTGCGGCAAAGTATACCAAGTATATTCTGGACGAGGTGTCCAATTACGGTATCGTTACCTATAAGAGAGTTTACGGCGACTGGACCCGCCCGAATCTGGCGGGCTGGAAGAATATGGCTCTTGACAACGCTATTACTCCCATTCAGCAGTACAGCTACACCACGGGAAAGAATGCCACGGACTCGGCTATGATAATCGACGCCATGGACATTCTCTATTCTCATAATATAGACGGATTCTGCATAGTGTCCAGTGACAGCGATTTTACCAGACTGGCTATACGTCTGCGTGAGTCGGGCATGCACGTTATCGGCATGGGCGAGCAGAAGACTCCCAAGCCCTTCAGCACAGCCTGCAACGCTTTCAAGTACCTTGAGATACTTGCAGATGAGGAGCTCCAGAATACGGGCGAGAGCGAGAAGGTGGAGCTGAAGGCTCTCGAATCGGCGATAGTCCGCATAATAACCGAGAACGCCAACCTCAGGGACGAAATAAATATCGGCGAGCTGGGAAGCAGACTTCTCAACCGCTATCCGGATTTCGATGTGAGAAACTACGGATATTCCAAGTTCTCACAGTTCCTCAAGGACTTTGACGGTCTCAGCTTCCGTCAGGAGGGAAGCAGCATACTTGTCTCCCAGAAGACAAGCATGACCGATCTTGAGCGCATTGAGTCGACTCTTGCGGCGATAGTCCGCACCAACGGCACAAAGGGCTACAACCTCGGCGAGCTGAAAAAGCAGCTCTGTGTGAAGATACCGGGATTTGATGTAAAGTCATACGGCTATTCCAAGTTCAGCAAGTTCGTGGAAAATCTGCCGTCATTCAAAATAAAGAACAATACAGTAATGATATCGGAGAATTGAATTGGGAAAAAAAGTAACTGCGCTGTTCCTTGTTATAGTATGTTCAGCCTTTCTGCTGATCGGCTGGAGGTTCATAAAGAACTCGGGCATACTGAGGTCATACCCCGACAAGGGCTATCTTTCCACGGTGGAGTCGAAATACAGACCTGTATACAGACAGCTGACACCGGATGAGCAAGCTGTATATGCGGCGCTGTACCGCGGTATAGCTGAGCATGAGGAGGAAATACCTCTGCCGGTGGAAATGGACGGGGATGAGTATTCAAAGGTCTACCGCATTCTCGAAAAGCAGGAGAGCCGCTTTTTCTATCTTGACTCTGTGTACTATACAGCGGCAAAGGTACGCGATGCAAAGGTGGTCTATCGGAAGATGGGCGACTTTGAAGGCAGGCGCAAAAAAATGGATGACGCTGTTGATGAGGCTGTCGCAGGGGCTGCGGATCAGAAAAGTGACGAGTACAAGGTTCGCTACATCAATGATTATCTGGTGAAAAATTGCAGATATGTCTCGGGAGATAATGAGGAGTTCGCATCTACTGCCTATGGCTGTCTTGTAGACGGCGAAGCGAACTGTGAGGGCTATGCGAAGGCTTTCAATCTGCTTGCTTCCGAACTGGGGATCGAAAGCGTGGTCATAACAGGAAAGACAGACGAGGGCGAGAACCATGCGTGGAATCAGGTGAAACTTGGCACTGACTGGTATAATATAGACGTAACATGGGCGGATACGGACGTTTCGGGAGAAGTGAGACAGATGTATTTCCTGTGCTCCGACAGCAGCTTCCGTAAGACTCATTTTGCGGATACTGAGCTTTTTGAGTCATATGTATGCAGCAAGGACGACAGGAATTACTACGTTCACAGCGGTCTGTACGCGGAGAGCATGGAGGACGCAAAGGACATCGTCCGCCGCGAGCTGGAGAGCGGCGAAACTACCATTGAGATAAGATTTGCAACACAGGGGCTCTATGACACCTTTATGAGTGAGCTTATAGATGAGCAGAATATATTTGATCTGCTACAGGAAGCGGGTTATCAATACAGCGGAGAAGTGACGCTGTCACTTAAAGAAAACCATCCCGAGCTGTGTATGACGCTGACTTTTTCGTAGCAGTTGTGTTTTTTTGACACAATTCGGCTTAAAATGATTACCAAGCTTGTTTATTATTCCGTGTTGACTTTGGCTCATCATCGTGCTATAATAATTAAGTCGCCTCGAGGGGACGCAAACAGTAAGCCTGCTGGCGCAGCGTGGGAGCGTAATGAACGAGAGGACGACAAAAAAATCACAGAAAAATTTTCAAAAAGGT
>Ga0255342_1001188_pt1 | contig 38691 bp, 28 predicted proteins | sample wastewater_treat_3_FD_192416 | JGI IMG/M metagenome (GOLD analysis project Ga0255342, IMG submission 192416) | Wastewater microbial communities from Lulu Island WWTP, Vancouver, Canada - plant14 | ecosystem: Engineered > WWTP > Wastewater > Unclassified | place: Canada: Vancouver, British...
ATTTTCAGTGTCCACGATGCAGATTCACTGTCTGCAAATTGGGATTTTCTCAATAACAGTTACCTGCGCTTCATTTATTGCAGGGTGGGTGCATTTTTACTGTCTACTTTTTGGGGGACAATTTACATTCAGCGCTGGGTGTACAGTGACGGAGTGCCCTGCATCGAAAGCTTTGACATTACTGCAAGAAAATACAGTTTCCGTAAATATTCGGAGTATAACAACACTTACAGAGGAGATAGTTTATGATAATTTTTCCTGCAATAGATATCAAGGACGGCAACTGCGTCCGCCTGTTCAAGGGTGACTTTTCCACAGTTGAAAAGGTGGCTTCCGACTACCTCGAGACTGCAAGGAGCTTTGAGGCGGCAGGTGCTCAGTGGATACACATGGTGGACCTTGACGGCGCCAAGGAGGGCAGACCTGTCAACACAAAGATATACAACGATGTTGCCGAAAAAACAGGACTTAAAGTTGAGCTGGGCGGCGGTATCCGCAGCCTTGAGACCATCAGGGAGTACCTTGAAATGGGTATCACAAGAGTTATTCTCGGCTCGGTCGCTCTGAAAGATCCAAAGCTTGTCCGCGATGCTGTTGAGAAGTTCGGCAGCGAGAAGATAGTCGTTGGGGTAGATGCCATGAATGAGATGGTGGCAACAGAGGGCTGGCTTGAGAGCTCCGATGTTCACTACATCGACCTTGCAAACAAGATGATAGAGTCAGGTGTAAAGTACTTCATCTTTACCGACATCTCAAAGGACGGAACTCTCTCGGGCGTCAACCGTGAGCAGCTGAAAAAGCTTGCCGATGCAACCGAGGGCAGAGCAAATATAGTTGCAAGCGGCGGAGTCCACACCATGGATGACATCATCGCCTGCAAGGAAATGGGACTTTACGGCACTATCTGCGGAAAGTCCATATACAAGGGCACTCTTGACCTGAGAGAGGCTGTAAAGTACGCGGAGGTGTAAAAATGCTTGCAAAGAGAATAATCCCGTGCCTTGATGTCAGAAACGGCAAGGTAGTCAAGGGTGTAAATTTTGAAGGAGTACGCGACGTAGGCGATCCTGTTGAGTGTGCGGAGGAGTACAACAAGCAGGGGGCGGACGAGATCGTATTCTATGATATAACGGCTTCATTTGAGGGACGCGGAGTTTTCCTCGATGTGGTCCGCGATACTGCCAAGAAGGTCTTTGTACCTCTTACTGTCGGCGGCGGAATAAAGACCGTTGACGACATTCGCGAGGCGCTGAGAGCGGGAGCAGACAAGGTCTCTGTCAACTCTCAGGCTGTGCAGAATCCGCAGCTCATAAAGGACGGAGCTGATATTTTCGGCAGTCAGTGTATATGCGTCGGTATCGATGCCAAGAAGATAGCCGACAACAAATGGACCGTCTATATCAACGGCGGACGCAAGGATATGGGCATCGACCTTATAGACTGGGTACACACCATCGAAAAGCTGGGAGCAGGCGAGATATGTCTCAATTCAATTGATGCCGACGGCACCAAGGAGGGCTTTGATATACCCATGCTGAAGGCTGTCTGTGATAACTGCTCAATACCTGTTATCGCCAGCGGCGGAGCAGGCAAGATAAACGATTTCTACGAGGTATTCGAGAAGACAGGCGCAACAGCTGCACTCGCGGCTTCACTTTTCCACTTCAAGGAGCTCACCGTGGGAGAGGTCAAGGACTACTGCCGCGGCAAGGGAGTTATCGTGAGGTAATATATGTTTGAGCTGTTTCTGATAATTGATATAATTATGGCTGCAGCGGCAATTCTGAGCGGATACTACATGAGATACAGGGCGCCGAAGGACGAGAATATGAAGCATGGTCTCCGCATCTCAGGTTCCCTGAAGAGCAGGGAAGCATGGGAATTTGCGAATATCAGCTGCGGAAGAAGCTGGATGGCAGTCGGAGTGATCGAGATATGCCTTGGAATGCCCATAGCAATGCTGATGTATTGGTGGAAAGGCGAGAGTATCGCAATAGCTCTCCTGTTTGTTTATCTGGAGTTTTTCACTATAATACAGTGTGTATCGGTTATTAATGTTTCAAGGAGCATCAGTGATAAATTTGATGAAAACGGTAAACCTATCGAAAAAAGGAGTAAAAAATGATCAAGATCGATCTTAATGACCTTGACAAGTTCTTCGTTAAGGGAGAGCTTATCCCTGCGATATGCTATGAGGTCAATACAAAAACTGTTCTTATGCTTGCGTATATGAACAAGGAGAGCCTGAAAAAGACTCTCGAGACAGGCTATACATGGTTCTGGAGCCGCTCCCGTCAGGAGTACTGGAACAAGGGCGCTACTTCGGGACATCTTCAGAAGGTTGTCTCTATATATGGAGACTGTGACAATGACACACTGCTGGTAAATGTTGAGCAGACGGGAGTTGCCTGTCATACAGGAAGCTACAGCTGCTTTTTCAACGAAATATATAATAATGAGGAGAATGAATAATGACAGTTTATCAGGAAATTTTTGAGGTCATCAAGGAAAGAAAAAAGCAGTTCGAGAACGGAACTGCTGCTGAGAATTCATATACCTGCTATCTTTTTGACAAGGGTGTCGACAAGATATGCAAGAAGGTAGGCGAGGAAGCTACCGAAACTGTTATCGCCGCAAAGAACGGTGACAACGACGAGCTGAAGAACGAGATCAATGATCTGCTCTATCATGTTATGGTTCTCTGTGCAAATCAGGGACTTGACTGGTCCGAGGTGGAGAAGGTACTTGACGAGCGCAATGAGAAGATCGGAAACCTCAAGAAGTTCCATGAGGTAGATAAGAATACATGATGAAAAAAGATGCCGTACTAAAGGCGGTACTCTTATAGAAGCTTTACAAGTGATATTGAGGAAAACCCTTTTGAAAAAGGGTTCTTCCTCAAACTCCTTTCCTAAAACTTTCAGCATTAAATTTAGCCCCAACAGGGCGCTCTCAGTATTATTACTGATTTTCACATCTTGTGTGGAGCGCCCTGTCGGGGCTAAATTCAGTTATAAAGTCTTTGGAAAAAGGGGGCTTGGGGGAAAAGAACCTTTCTTCAGAAAGGTTTTTTTCCTCCAATAATTACATATAAACTTCTATATAAGTACTACTCTTATGGGCAGCTTCTTTTTTATCCGCCCATTCGGGCTTTAAAATCAGTTGTATCGAGAAAATCGAACAGGGCAGACAGTATATCACTGTAGCAGGGAATATAAAGGTGCAGACCGTCACCCGAGGTATAGTCCTCGCGGAGGTCAAGATTCTCGTCGCAAACTACGGAATAAACGTCGAAAAAGACCACCTGCGGCGAGTTCATATCATCAACCATTTTTTTGAGTTCGGCGTTATACTCCCTTATGATGTCGTTGCGAACCACCTCGCAGTAGGAGCAGACAGGCGTAATTGAAGCAACAACTATATTTATATCCGGCATACGCCGTATGAGTTCGTCAATGACCTCGCGGTAGCGTGTCACATAGGGGTCGGGATAGTTCATGTTGACATCGTTCATACCAATGGAGATATACAGCAGCTGGGGGTGTATGTACTCCACCGCGTCGATAAGTCCCATCTCACCGCCGCCCACATCAAAGGTAAAGTAGTCCAGATTCCACATGGACACGGATTCGCCGGCGATGTTATGTATATCGGGAACGAAGCCGTATACGTCAAGTCCCAGTGCAAGGGAGTCGCCTGCAACGGCGAGCCTGTCCTGATAGAACTGACTGTTAGGGGAGCTTCCAGTGTAAGTGGTTGGAGCACATACAGCGTAGGGCGATACCGAGACTGTTGTAGTGGTGGTAGTTGTTACGGTAGTCGCAGTGGTGAAGGTATACTGTGTCATCTCCTCTGATATTGCCTCGGCAGCCGTGTTCATTGCGTTTACAAGAACACTGTCAGCACTTCTTGGCGGAGGAGTCGGGATATCGGCAGATGTAAGGGAGAACAGTGATATGATCGACATGAACAGTATGAGGCAGAAGATGTGACTTTTGCTCCTTAGACTGTATAATAAGCTTTTCATATAAACACTTCCTGTTTTTTAGCGGCAGTTTCCGAGGCTCACAGACGAGCTTCATTACTGCCGCATTATATTTTACCACATATTACCATAAAAGTAAAGAGATATGACAGATATGACAGATTTTGCACATATTTTCTTGACAATGTGGCGAAGTAAGGGTATAATTATAGTTGCATATATTTTGATCAGGAGTTGAATAGCATGAACAATGTTAAAATATCAGATCTTTACGATCTCTCTCATACAGCTGCAAAGGATTACCTCAGCAGGTTCACATATCCGTGGGAAGCTCTCAAGGGCATCAGCAGCTTTATAATTGAGCTGGGAAAGACTCTCAGTCCCGATGAGTATGATAATCCCTCCGAGAACGTATGGGTACATAAGACCGCAAAGGTTTCCCCCACAGCTTATCTGGGGGCTCCCTGCATCATCGGAGCAGGTACAGAGGTGCGCCACGGTGCTTTCGTAAGAGGGAGCGCTCTCGTCGGCGAGAACTGTGTTGTGGGCAACTCCGTTGAACTGAAGAACGTAATACTCTTTGACAACGTACAGACTCCCCACTACAATTATGTGGGTGACAGCATTCTCGGCTACAAGTCCCACATGGGAGCAGGCTCCATAACCTCCAATGTCAAGTCCGACAAGACCAATGTCGTTATCAAGGACGGGAACGAGCAGCTTGAAACAGGCATAAAGAAAATAGGCGCAATGCTGGGCGACTGCGTAGAAGTGGGCTGTAACAGCGTTCTCAATCCCGGTACAGTTATCGGCAGAAATTCCAATATCTACCCCACAAGCTGCGTAAGAGGAGTTATCCCTGCGGACAGCATATACAAGACAGGCGGAGCAGTAGTTCATAAGTCCTGAACGGAGGTCAGAAAGTGAAAAGTAAGATGATTTCTGCGGCAGTTCTTGCCTGCGCTATGGGGCTTGCGGCTACAGCTGCCTGCTCGGATAATAATACTGATGACTACCTCTCTGAGATAGTTACGACCGCAACCGAGACCGAGACAACTACTACAGTCACAACGACAGAAGCTACAACAGAAGCAACCACAGCAGCAAAGAAGGAGTATCCCGAGCTGGTGAATACATATTCGGGTACATATGTGGCTACACAGGGACTTACCGCTCTCGATTTTTCCGTATTCGGTACCGATGATGAGGGCGTTATACAGGCACTTTTCTCATTCCATGAGGACCCTGCCAATAAGGGCGTTCCAACGGGAAGCTATCTCATGCAGGGAACCGTAAAGGACTCAGACGATGATGATATCATCAAAGTGGAGTTCACAGGCTCAGAGTGGGAGAAGCACCCCGATACATACCATATCCTTGATTTTACGGGTGAATTTGACCTGAAGAACGGCACTCTTACATCAGACGATTACGAGATAGACCTGAAGAAGTCTGCAGGTGCAGACCTGAGCATGCTTCTCAACAGCTATGACGGAAACTATACTCCCGACAAGGGCGATAACCGTATAAAGTTCAATATCGAGACCGCCGACGTTCACGGCGAGCTTCAGGCTGTATTCGAGTTCGAGCCCGAAGCAGGCAAAAAGCAAGCTTTATCAGCGTGGGACAGATAACGAATATCGCTCCCGACGGCAGGATAACCGCAAGTTTCACAGGCTCTGAGTGGATGGAAAAGACCGAGGATCAGAAGTTCATCGACTTTGAGGGCGTATTCACTGCCGACGGAAGAAACTTCAACGAGACAGACGGACATCATATAAATCTTTACGTCAGCTGACATAACATCGCTGCCACGGAGCTTTCCGCGGCAGCTTTTTTATATATTTTTTAAAGTAAATATTGTAAATTCCGCCGAAATGTGGTATCATAGAAATAGTATTCGCATAGCCTTTGGCAGATTGGAGGACTGTATGGAGAATAAAGTTGTTTTCAGCGGCAGTATGACCGCGCAGATCAATTTTGCGATGCAGCAGAGCTACGTTCCCGTGTTCAGAAATATGGTAATGACAAATAATACCGATGAGGAGCTGAAAAGCGTTCGTCTGAGGATCAGCTTTGAGCCCGAATTTGCAAAGACCTTCGAGTCAGTACCCGTGGATCTTGCGCCCTCTCAGCCCGTTGAGATAGCTCCCGTAAATATAATCATGCTTGCCGATGAGCTTTTCAACCTTACAGAGAAGCTTGTGGGCAGCGTCACCATCGAAGCCCTTCAGGGCGATGAGGTCATAGGACAGGAGAGCAGGACTATCGAGCTTCTTGCCTACGATCAGTGGTCGGGAATAAACTTTATGCCCGAGACCGCAGCAGCCTTTGTCACGCCCAATCATCCCAAGGTGCAGGAGATCATTTCTGCGGCGGGAGTTTATATGAAGAAGTGGTGCGGCGATCCTGCCTTCACAGGATATCAGACCAGAAACCCTAACATCGTAAAGCAGCAGATGGGAGCGATCTATGCGGCTCTTCAAGAGCAGAATATCGCCTACACCATGCCCCCTGCAAGCTTTGAGGAGGCACAGCGTATCCGTATGCCCGATGCGGTCCTTGACGGCAAACAGGGAACCTGCCTCGATCTGGCTGTGCTGTACTGCTCATGCCTTGAGGCTGTGGGACTCAATCCGCTGCTTATTATGATACAGGGACACGCCTTTGCAGGCTGCTGGCTGGAGGAGGAGACCTTTTCCGACTGCCTGCAATACGATATGTCCGCGGTCACAAAGCGTATCGCTCACGGTATAGACGCAATCAGCATAGTTGAGTGTACGGATTTTGTTGCAGGAAAGAATACAGACTTTGACAGTGCCGAGAAGCACGCTGCGGCACATCTTGATGATGCGGCAAAGTTCTGTTTTGCCATAGATATAACCCGTACACGTTCAAGCGGAATACGCCCCGTACCGTCGAGGATATCCGAAAACGGCACATTCAAGGCTGTGGACTACGGCACACGCAAGAAATCTGAGATAACCTCTGCTCCCAATGAGATTGCTCAGCAGGCTATTGCCGCAGGTGAGGGCAGGGAGGTCACCAAGCAGGTAATGTGGGAGAGAAAGCTCCTTGACCTCAGCCTCAGAAACAGCCTGCTCAATTTCCGTCCCTCGGCAATGAGCGTACAGCTCATGATAAGTGATCTTGGCGTTCTGGAGGACGAGATATCCAAGGGCGAGGACTTCAAGGTGATGCCTGTGCCCAATGATACTACACTTGCACTCACAGACAGCAAGATATTCGAGATAGAAAATGACCGCGACCTTATATCCACCATATCCGAGGCGGAGTTCAAGAGTCACAGGCTCCGTACCTTCATCAAGGACAGCGACCTTGAAAAGATAATGAAGAAGCTCCACAGACAGGCTAAGGTGAGCATTGAGGAAAACGGCGTAAATACCATATATCTGGCGCTTGGCTTCCTGCGCTGGTATGAGACCGAAAAGAGCGATAAGGCTCGTTATGCACCTCTCGTACTGGTACCTGTTGATATCATCAGAAAGGTGCAGGAAAAGACCTACCTCATCCGTATGCGCGATGAGGATACCCAGGTCAACATAACCATGCTTGAAATGCTCCGACAGTTCTTCGGCATCGACATAAACGGGCTTGACCCTGTTCCCGAGGACGAGAACGGCGTGAATCTGCAGCTTATTTTCAATACCATTCGTCAGGGCATCATGTCACAGCCCAGATGGGATATAGTTGACTACGCCTTTATCGGACAATTCTCATTCAACCGCTTCATCATGTGGAACGATATCCGCAACCGTGCTGATGAGCTTGCAAAGAACAAGGTAGTTGCAAGTCTTATATCAGGCAAGACCGAGTGGGCAGGGGACGATCTGTACATATCTCCACTTGACCTTGACAACAAGGTAGCACCCACGGATCTGGTAGTTCCCCTCAGTGCGGATTCCTCACAGCTTGCGGCTGTGTATGCGGCTTCACAGGGCAAGAGTTTCGTGCTCCACGGACCTCCCGGAAGCGGTAAGTCCCAGACCATCACCAACATGATTGCCAGCGCACTTTATCAGGGAAAATCCGTGCTTTTCGTAGCGGAGAAGATGGCTGCACTTTCCGTAGTTGAAAAGCGTCTCAACAAGGTGGGACTGGGTCCTTTCTGTATCGAGCTCCATTCCAACAAGGCACAGAAACGCGCAGTTCTGAAGCAGCTTGAGGAGACCCTCAACGTTGGCAGGATAAAGAAGCCCGCGGAGTACAAGGCTCAGGCGGAGAAAATTTCCGAAATGCGCCGTGAGCTCAACGGTACCATGGAGGAGATACATAAGATACGCAATTTTGGCTGCTCAATGTACGATGCAGCTGTAAGATACGAGAAAAACAGCTCTTTTGGCGGCAAATTCAGCTTTACCAATGACCAGCTGGATGCAATGAGCGAGACCTCATACTCAACATGGCGTGAGACTCTGGAGAGCCTTGCCGCAGCAGGCAGAGAGTTCGGTGACGTTACCACAACTGCACTGGGCGTCTGCGAGCTTACCTCATGCACTCCCGAGACAAGGGGAGCAATGGAAGCAAAGCTCAGGGAGCTCAAGACCGCTCTCACCTCAGCTCAGGAGGATACTCAGCAGCTGGCGCAGTTCACGGGCAGCAGCGAGATGACATTTGAGGAGTGCAAGCTGGCGGCTGAGATAATCACTGCTTCTGCAAGCGGCGAGCAGTTACTTCCCGACATTATCTCCGACAGCCGCTGGAACGGATTCAAGGAGCCTGCACAGGCGCTTATCGGCACAGGTAAGACTCTTTCACAGGTAAAGGAGGAGCTCCTCTCCAAATTCGAGCCTTCTGTGCTTGACTATAACGCATCTGATGCCCTTGTAAGGTGGAAGACGGCACAGGGCAAGTGGTTCCTTGCAAAGAGCATTGGAAGCAGCAAGCTTGTAAAGGAGCTTGCCGCCCACGCCAAGACCTCCTCGACAGTAACAAAAGAGAACATCACGCAGTTCTATGACAAAATAAACCAGTTCAAGCAGCTGAAGCAGAATGTAGCTTCCGCACAGCCCGAGCTGATGAAGTATTTCGGCAGTCTCAGACTTGACGAGAATGCGGACTGGGCAGCTATTGAGAAATGCGTTGAGCGCTCCTCACAGCTCGGCGAAAGAGTTTCAGCTTCAACATTCAGTCCCGAGATAAAGCAGAAGCTCTGCACCAGTCTCACACAGGGCGTAAACGGTGATACTTCAAAGATAACCTCAGACTTTGCCGCTCTTGAGAATGTGGCTTCACAGCTCCGCAGCAGCTTCGGCATAAATACCGACAAGCTCATCACCGGTGACAGCTGGTGCAGCGACGCTCAGCAAAAGGCAGACGCCGTTATCGAGGCACTTCCTCAGCTGAAGGAATGGACAGGTATCGTCACTATCTGCAACAGGCTCAGAGAGCTTAGTATCGGCAATGTGGCAGACGCCTACATGAACGGCGAGGTGCCGACAGAGCAGCTTATAGGCGCATTTGACTGCGATATCAGCAAGGCTATGGTGACAAGCACTATATCACGCACTCCCGTGCTTTCAAGGTTCCAAGGAACACTTTTCGAGGACACCATAAGACGTTTCGGCGAGGTGCTTGATAGCTTCTCCACACTCTCAATCAAGGAGCTGGCAGCAGAACTGTCAGCAAAGATACCCACTCCGGGAAGCTCAGCAAACAGCTCTGAGATCGGCATACTCCAGAAGGCTATCAAGTCGGGCGGAAGAATGATGTCTATCCGAAAGCTCTTTGACAGCATACCTAATCTGCTCCGCAGGATGTGTCCCGTAATGCTTATGAGCCCTATATCCGTGGCACAGTACATCGACCCATCCTATCCCAAGTTCGACCTTGTTATCTTCGACGAGGCTTCTCAGCTTCCCACCTGTGAGGCTGTGGGAGCTATTGCAAGAGGCGAAAATGTCATCGTAGTCGGTGACCCGAAGCAGCTTCCGCCTACAAGCTTCTTTGCTTCAAATCAGGTGGACGAGGAGAACTACGAAAAAGAAGACCTTGAAAGCGTTCTGGATGACTGTCTGGCACTGTCCATGCCGCAGAAGCATCTGCTCTGGCATTACCGTTCGCGTCATGAGAGCCTTATCGCATACAGCAATTCCAAGTATTATGAGAACAAGCTCTACACCTTCCCGTCGCCTGACGATCAGGTATCTGAGGTAAGCTGGGTACACGTTGAGGGCTACTATGACAAGAGCTCTACCCGTACCAACAAGGCTGAGGCACAAGCTGTCGTGGAGGAGATCTGCCGCAGACTGAGAGCCCCCGAGCTGAGAAAGTTCAGTATCGGTGTCGTTACATTCAGTCTTCCCCAGCAGAATCTCATAGATGACCTTCTCATAGATGCTTACCGCGAGGATCCAAAGCTTGAGGAGTACGCCAATGAGATGTATGAGCCCATACTCATCAAGAACCTTGAAAACGTTCGGGGCGACGAGAGATGTTATCATGTTCTCTATCGGCTACGGTCCTGACAAGGACGGCAAGGTGTCCATGAACTTCGGACCTCTCAACCGTGACGGCGGCTGGAGACGTCTTAATGTTGCTATCTCCCGTTCAAAGTGTAAGATGATAGTATTCTCTGTCATCACACCCGATATGATAGACCTTTCGCGCACACGCTCCGACGGTGTTGAGGGACTCAAGGGCTTCCTCGAATTTGCTGCAAGGGGCAGGAGCGCTCTTCCCGTAAGAGCAGGTTCCAAGAGCAGCTCCGAGGGCTTCGAGACAGTAGTTGCCGATGAGATAAGAAAGCTTGGATACGAGTGCAAGTGCAGCGTAGGCTGCTCTGATTATAAGGTCGATGTGGCAGTGGTAAATCCCGACAAGCCCGATACCTATATCATGGGTATCAACTGCGGAAATGAGTCCTACTTCCACAACGGCACCGCCAGCGACAGAAGTCTGTCTCAGCCAAGCGTGCTGAGAGGACTTGGCTGGAACGTCATGAGCGTTTATATCATCGACTGGCTGGACAATAAGGAAAAGGTCCTCAGCAAGATAAAGTCTGAGATAGATTCAGCTGTTGAGCGTTACCGCCATCCCGAGGCAGCTCCCAAGGCTGAGGAAAAGAAGAAGCAGGAGCTGGTATTCGAGACCGAGGAGGTAAGCAGTTTCTCCGAGAGCTTTGACGAGTTCAAGCCCTTTAAGATAAAGGCACTGGGAAGCTCAGAAAACTTCAGCGAGGCGAGCCTTGCAAAGATTAGCAAGTGCATAAGCGATATACTGACGACGGAAGCTCCTATGAATAAGAAGACACTTGCAAAAAAGACCTTCTCATGCTGGGGCATATCACGTCCGGGAGCTAATATGAAGGCACTGTTCGAGTCTGCATTTGAAAAAGCTGACGCAAAGGTCACAACAGCAGGCGAGAACGAGTATGTATGGCTGGGAACTCAGTCTCCCGAGGAGTACGACAAGTGCCGCACAGTCTACAAGGACGACGAAAAACGTGACATAGACGATGTGGCTCCCGAGGAGATAGCTGTGGGCATAAAGGAAATAATGTCCCGTCAGGTAGCTATGGAGCGTGCGGACCTTCTTCGCGAGGTGGCGCATCTCTTCGGCTTCACAAGGATAACTCCCACTCTAGAGACCTCTGTTGCTCTGGGCATAAAGAATGCAAAGCAGCGCGGCTGGATAGGCTTTTCCGAGGACGGAAGAGTATCATATACTGGAAACTAATAATACGGAGGACGAAATTGAAACGACTTCTGATAATAATCGGCAAGATAATAGTAAAGGTGCTGAGACTTATGCACCGAAACGCAGGAAACCTTCCGGGAATAATCCTGTGGCATCTTTCAAGGCATAAGGCAGTCTCCATGTTCAAGGTGGACTGCCCCATAATCGCGGTAACGGGAACCAACGGAAAGACCTCTGTTACCAACTGTATCGCTCAGCTCTTTGAGAGGAGCGGCAAGAAGATAATCATAAACAAAGAGGGTAACAACCTTGATACGGGAATATGCTCGCTTCTGCTGAGACACTGCGATATGTCTGGCAAGGTCAAGGCGGACTACCTCATACTGGAGACCGATGAGTCTCATGTTCCCGTTGTGTATTCGCAGCTGAAGCTGGATACACTGGTGGTGCTGAACTTCTTCCGTGACCAGCTTGACAGAAACGGCGAGATGGAGACCCTTATACAGAAGATAAACGGCTTCTGCAAGACCTTTGAGGGCAATCTCATACTCAACGGTGATGACCCGAATACTGCCCGTCTTGGCAGAGCTAATCCCAAAAACAACAACGTGAAGTACTTCCACGCAGAGCCCTATGCCTTTGCGACACAGAAGATATTTGAAGCTTCTGAGGGACGCTTCTGTCCATTCTGCGGTGAGGCGCTGGAGTACGATTACTACCAGTACTCGCACATCGGCAAATTCATATGTAAAAAGTGCGGCTTCGGAAACTACGAGCCATATATCACAGCAAAGGATATCGACCTTGAAAAGCCTGTGTTCACAGCTGACGGTCATACATATTCGCCAAAGCTCAACAGCATATACAACGTCTATAATATGACAGCTGTTGCAGCTGCGGCAAAGCTCTACGGCATAGACCAGAAGATAACCGACGGAGTTATCAACAGCTATACCGTCAAGAACGGACGTATGGAGAACTTCATGCTGGGTGACAGAAAGGCTACTCTCAACCTTGCGAAAAACCCCGTGGGAGCCAATATGACTCTCCGTGTTATGAACGAGATGCAGGGCGAAAAGGAGCTCCTTTTCGTGCTCAATGACAATGTTGCGGACGGTCTGGACGTATCATGGATATACGATATAAACTTCAGTATCTTTGAGCGCGTAACGAGAGTAGTTACATCTGGTACAAGAGCATATGATATCGCAGTCCGTATCAAGACCGCAGGCTATGACCCTGCAAATATAGTTGTGCGTCCCGACCTTGACGAGGCTGTTGAGGAGCTTGCCCGCACTGAGGGACGAAAGTTCATTATTGCCAACTATACGGCAGTTCAGCCCACAAGAAGCGCATTGAAGCGCTATATCGCAAAGCATGGAGGTAACAAATGAAAACTATAAAGATACTTCATATGTACGCCGATATGCTTGACCTCTACGGCGACAGCGGCAACATGGAGGTTCTTCAGTTCCGCTGCAAAAAGAGAGGCATAAACTGTCAGATAGACAAATATTCCATTGATTCCGAGATGCCTGATTTCAGCTCCTACGACCTTGTATACATAGGCGGCGGTGCTGACCTTGAGCAGCAGCACATTTCCGAGGACCTGCTGAAATGCAGAGACGGCATTATCAAGGCATACAAGAACGGAACATTCCTTTTCCTTATCTGCGGCGGTTATCAGCTCATGGGCAAGTATTATCGTGACGCAGACGGTAACGATATAAAAGGACTGGGTCTCTTTGACTACTTCACAGTTGCACCCAACAGCCGCAGAAAGCGCTGTATCGGCAACATCGTAATTGAGACAAAGATAACGGGCAAGCCTGTTAAAGTTGTCGGCTTTGAGAACCACGGAGGACAGACACAAGGCATTAAGACGCCATTCGGCAAGGTGCTTTACGGCAACGGAAACTGCTCAAAGAGCGAAGCTGAGGGCTACTGTGAGAAGAACGTCATCGCCACATATCTCCACGGCCCCTGCCTGTCAAAAAATCCCGAGATATCGGACTACATGATAGAGTACTGCATCAACAGGGGAGAGTCTGAGCACATCGCTCTTGAGCCTCTTGACGATACGCTGGAAAAAGATTGCCGTCAGGTAATGCTGGACAGGCTGCTGAAGAAGTGATAACGCGCAACAGACAGTTGCTTGCTTTTTGATACAGCTGTGGTATAATAGCCTTGAGGTGATAAACTATGGAAACAAAAAACGTAATACTTGAACTCAGAAACAAACACGGTCTTTCACAGGATGAGCTTGCAGAAAAGGTATTTGTTACCAGACAGGCTGTATCACGCTGGGAGACAGGGGACACTGTCCCGAACACGGAAACACTGAAGCTGCTGTCAAAGCTTTTTGATGTTTCCATCAACACACTTCTCGGCTCACCGAGACAGCTGAAATGCCAGTGCTGCGGAATGCCTCTTGAGGACGGCTCTATCAGTAAGGAACCTGACGGAAGCTTCAACGAGGACTATTGCAGATGGTGCTATGCAGACGGAAAGTTCATGTACCATAACATGGACGATCTTATAGATGTCTGCGTTAAGCACATGGCAGAACAGGGCTTCTCCGAGGAGCAGGCTCGCTCATATATGAAGGAGATGCTTCCCAAGCTCGACTACTGGAAACAGGGTAAGGATCTTGAGGATGACGGCGTTGAGGACTTCAAGCAGAAGCTCGTTGAGGAGTTCAACTCTCTGAATATCGAGGGAATGCCAAAGGTCGAAAAGCTCAATGCCCTTGTGGGAGCCTATGTGAATATCGAATATCCGCTTCCCAATGGCAAGACAATAAAGCTTCTCGATGACAATGCAACATACCTCGGCGATCAGCTTGAAAGCGAGCTTGGTGACGGACGCTTTTTCGGAGTCATAGCAAATTCGGATATCCTTATGGTAGCTTCCTATGGCAAGGACATAACCGATCCCGAGCTGATTCTCTACAAAAAAAGATGACTTTAAGGCGGACACAGATGTGTCCGCCTTGTCATTTTTACGTCAAAACCTCCATATTATGTATAAGTACGATAGGGAGGAAGCTATGATAATCAGAAGCAAAATAATAAGGGATACCGTAATTCTCACGGTCATGCAGCTCATTCTTGACTCTGCTGCACTGCTGCTCAATGTGTTCATAACGAAAAATCTCGGCACATCTGCCATAGGTATTCTTTCGCTCATGGGTTCATTTCTGGGATTTGCAGGCATACTGTCAAACGGTAATGCTTTTCTGTGTACCAGCCGTCTTATCTCCGAGGAGCTGGGGAAGCCCAAGGGTGACCCAAACGGAATTCTTGCCCACGGCATAAAGCTGTGCCTGCTGCTGAGCGCCGCTGTGTCTGCGGCAGTTGTCATACTTGCCGAGCCTGTCAGTCTGCGGTTCTTCAGCGGCGCCCACATGACCGCAGCCCTGAGAAAGATGCCCTTTGCACTTGTTACGGGAGCAGTTACAGCCTGCCTGAAAGGCTACTTTAATGCGACGCGGAGGGCTGCGGTCTCAGCAGCAGGCGATATAACCGAGTTTGCCGCAAAATGCGTCTACATAGTTGTCATGACGCTTATGACAGGAAATGTGACCGAGGACGCGGTATGCGGCATAATGATAGGCGGAGTCATCGCAGGCAATGCAGTTTCACTGATATTTCTCGGAACGGTCTACATAAAGAACTATCATAGGTCGCAGGGGAGGTGCTCTCTTTCATTCAGGCGCTATGCAGCCTTTTCCTTTCCTATAATGGGTGGGAGCATTCTTACTGCCGTCCTAAGCAGTACAAATGACGCCCTGATACCCATATGTCTGCGGCAGTACGGGGACTCCGCAGGACGGGCACTGGGAGAGTTCGGGGTTTTTGAGGGGATAGTCATTCCAACACTGTTCTTCCCGTCGGTGGTATTATGCTCGGTATCGGGAATAATAGTCAGTGAAGCAGCCCGTGCAAGGGCTTCGGGAAACAGTGAAAGGATTCGCCGTATGACAGAGCGGTTAAAGGCGTGTACATTGATGTTCTCCGTTTTTGCAGCAGCTGTGCTCATGCGCTTCGGAAGCGTCATAGGCGAGCTTCTCGGAGGGGGGCACTTGCGGGACGAATGATAACAATCATTGCTCCCGTTGTGCCGTTTATCTACATGGAGATTGTTCTGGAGTCAATGATAAAAGGGCTGGGGCTTCAAAGCTTTTCGTCCGTGAATTATCTTGCCGAGTACATTATACGGATAGCCGCAGTGCTGATATTAGTGCCGCGTATAGGCTTCTATGGCATCGTGATATCCTATTATGCCAGCAATATCATTGGAAACAGTTCACGTTTCATAAGGATAATAAGAGCATCAGGCGCAAAAGCTTCACTTTTGCGGACCGTTGCTTTGCCTGTGGCGCTTGTTTTTTCAACAATGTCCCTGTCGGAGCTGATATTCCGTTTCATGGGGCTTAAAGAAGAAAAACTGCTATATTCAGCCCTGTTTATAGTTGTATGGGGCGTGTTCTACTGCCTTATCTTCTCCACTTTGGGAAAAGTAAAGCTATTTAGTAAATCAGAAGTAGTTTTATTTGGTGATAATGCACAACAAACAGTTGGCCGTGTACTATGAAATGTAGAAAATTTTATGTTAGTATTGCAATTTTTTTATTAATGAATTATAATATTTGTATGCCGTGCATAAAAAACGGATAAACCATTTAAGAGGAGAAACTTTACCATGAAAGAATATGATGTAAACAAAGTCAAAAACATAGCATTTGCAGGCCATAACGGCTCGGGAAAAACTTCTCTTGCAGAGGCGATCCTTTACAAGGCAGGAGCTTCCGACCGACTCGGCAAGACTGCTGACGGCACAACTGTTTGCGATTACGATCCCGAGGAGATCAAGAGACAGATTTCGATCGGTACGTCTCTGGCTTCATTTGAATATAACGGATTAAAGGTAAATCTGCTCGACACTCCCGGTCTGTTCGACTTTGCAGCCGAAATGATCGAGGGCATCAGAGCTTCCGATACTGTAATGATCACTGTTTCCGCCAAGTCAGGTGTCAAGGTCGGCGCAAGAAAGGCTTATGACGAAGCGGTAAAGCAGGGTAAGTCCAAGATGTTCGTGGTTACAAAGATCGACGACAAGGACGCTAATTTCTTCAATGTGCTCACAGAGCTCAAGACCGTTTTCGGTCCTACTGTATGCCCTGTTGTAGTTCCCGTTGTCAGCAACGGAAAGATCGTTGAGTACGTTAACCTCATTGAGATGAAGTGCTATAAGTACGATGACAAGGGCAACGCTATCGAGACAGATATGCCCACAGCTGAGATCTCCGAGAAGTTCGAGTACCGTGTTGACGGTCTGGTAGCTGCTGTTTCAGAGGCTGTTGCAGAGACCTCCGAGGAGCTCATGGAGAAGTTCTTCGAGGGCGAGGCATTTACTCAGAAGGAACTCATTGACGGTATCCACGATGGTATGAACCGCGGAATAATCACACCTGTCGTATGCACATCTGCTGCTGATCTTGCAGGTATAGATATGCTTCTGAAGGAGATAGAGCTTCTGCTCCCGTCACCCAACGAGGTATACTCCGCTGAGGCGTACACTCCCACAAAGGACGTTATCGAGGTAGCCTGCAATACAGAGGACCCTCTTTCAGCATTTGTATTCAAGACAGTTGCTGATCCTTTCGTAGGCAAGATGTCATTTATAAGAGTTATGTCAGGCAAGCTCACATCAAACTGTGACGTTGTCAACTCTACAACAGGTACCTCAGAGAAGATAGGCAAGCTCTATAATCTCTGCGGCAAGAAGCAGACCGAGGTATCCGCAGCATATGCAGGCGATATCGTTGTTGCTTCCAAGATATCCGCAAATACAGGAGATACACTTTCAGACTCGGCAAGAGTTGTTGAGTTTGCAGGCATGGAGTTCCCCAGACCCTGCTATTCAATGGCTGTAAAGGCTAAGGCTCAGGGCGATGAGGCTAAGATCTCGGCAAGTATCCAGAGACTTATTGAGGAGGATCCCACTCTCACATATGTTCAGGACGAGACAACCAAGGAGCAGATACTCAGCGGTCTCGGCGAGCAGCACATCGAGGTTGCGGCTGCAAAGCTCAAGACCAAGTTCGGTGTTGAGGTCAACCTGACAGTTCCCAAGATAGCTTATAAGGAGACTATCCGCAAGAAGGTAAAGGTTCAGGGAAGACACAAGAAGCAGTCGGGCGGTCATGGACAGTTCGGTGATGTATGGATAGAGTTCGAGCCCTGCGTAAGCGATACTCTCGTATTCGAGGAGAAGATCTTCGGCGGAGCTGTTCCAAAGAACTTCTTCCCCGCAGTTCAGAAGGGACTTGAGGAGTCTGTCAAGAAGGGCGTTCTTGCAGGCTGCCCCGTAGTCGGACTGAAGGCTATACTGGTAGACGGTTCATATCACCCTGTTGACTCCTCGGAAATGGCATTCAAGACTGCCGCTTCTATCGCATACAAGGAGGGACTCCGTCAGGCAGACCCCGTAATGCTTGAGCCTATCGGAGAGCTGAAGGTAACAGCTCCCGACGAGAACACAGGCGATATCATGGGTGAGCTGAACAAGCGCAGAGGCAGAGTTCTCGGCATGGAGCCTGTCGGCAGCGGCAATACCGTTATTCAGGCTGAGGTACCTATGCGTGAGATGCACGACTTTGCAATGTATCTTCGTCAGACCACAAGAGGTATGGGAAGCTTCACATTCGATTTCGTAAGATATGAGCAGCTCCCTGCAAATCTCCTGACAGAGGTAATTTCCGCAGTAGGAAATGTTGAATAAGACAAAAGGAGAAATTAATATGTCAAAATACAGAGCGATTTTAATTTATCCTGACGGATATGAGGAAGAAAGTATGTCAGATTATGATACATATGCAGAAGCCGAATCAGAAGGTGAAAGAATGGTGGATGATTATTATAGTTCAATTGCCGTCGGAGCTGAGGTTCTTCATTTAAGTGATCCAGATGAATACCCTGACGAAGAATACGATTTTGACAAAAGTGATGAACCAAAAGTTAAAATAATTAAAGTGAATTGATTGTTAAGGCAGCTACGCAGGTAGCTGCCTTTTGTGTCTGTACGGGGCTTGATTTATTTTTGTCAGTGTGGTATAATATAATTTGAAATTAAATGAAAGAAGTGTTGTTCACATGACAAAGATAACTATTTTCTCGGGTTTTCTCGGTGCAGGAAAGACCACTCTTATAAAGAAGCTCATTCAGGAGGGCTATAAAGGCGAAAAGCTGGTGCTTATCGAGAACGAATTCGGTCAGATAGGCATTGACGGCGGATTTTTACAGGACGCAGGTGTGGAGATAACCGAAATGAATTCTGGCTGTATCTGCTGCAGCCTTGTCGGTGACTTCGGAAAGGCTCTGGAGAAGGTTCTTGCAGACTATGCTCCTGACCGTATCCTTATTGAGCCATCGGGCGTCGGCAAGCTCAGTGACGTTATCCGCGCAGTTCAGAATATCAACGCTCACGATGTGGAGCTTGACGGCTTTACAACAGTTGTGGACGCAAAGAAGTACAAGATGTATATGAAGAACTTCGGCGAGTTCTTCGATAATCAGATAACATACGCAAGCTGCCTCATTCTCAGCCATACAAGCGGACTTTCACAGGAGAAGCTTGATGAGTGTGTAAAGAGCCTGCGCGAGAAAAATCCGGCAGCTCCCATCGTTACAACAGAGTGGGATCAGCTCACAGGCGCACAGCTTGTTGATGCAATGACACAGAAGAACACTCTCGATGATGAGCTGAAGGAGCTTCTTGAGGAGGCTGCAAAGCACGACCATCATCACCATCATGACGATGATGAGGATGAGCATGAGCACCACCATCACCATCACGACGATGATGAGGATGAGCATGAGCACCACCATCGCGACGACGATGATGATGAGCATGAGCATCATCACCACCATGACGACGATGATGACGAGCATGAGCACCATCATCATGATCATGGTCCCGACTGCACCTGCGGCTGTCATGATCACGATCATGAGCACGAGCATCATCATCACCATCATGCTGACGATGTATTCACAAGCTGGGGCAGAGAGACTACAAGGACCTACACTGTTGAGGAGATCACCGCTGCTCTCAACGCTCTCGGCGATGAAGAAAAGTACGGCATGATACTCCGTGCAAAGGGAATAGTTGCAGGAGCTGACGGAAAGTGGATACACTACGATTATGTTCCCGGTGTGCCTGATGTCCGTAACGGAAGCGCAGGTACCATCGGCAGACTTTGCGTTATCGGCTCAAAGATAAACGAAGAGGCTATTGCCGAGCTTTTCAATGCCTGATCGAAAGGAGCTTTTATAATGCCTGATCAGAATGATGTAATACCGATATATCTCTTTCTCGGCTTTCTTGAGTCGGGAAAGACTAAGTTCATACAAGAGACCTTAGAGGACAGACGCTTCAACAAGGGCGAGAAAACACTTCTCCTCATTTGTGAGGAGGGTATTGAGGAGTACGATATCTCCCGTATGCCCAAGAAGAACATCGTTACCCATGTCATTGAGGACAAGGAAGACTTCACCATGGAGAACTTCACAAAGATACTCAAGGACAGCGGTGCAGAGCGTATCGTTGTTGAGTACAACGGTATGTGGACCATGGACGAGTTCTTCAAGGCAATGCCCGATGAGACCACTATCGCACAGGTAATGTGCTTTGTGGACTCCACTACATTCATGAACTATAATTCCAATATGCGCAGTCTTGTAGTGGATAAGTTCAACACCACAGAAATGGTGGTTTTCAACCGCTTTGAGAAGAACTTTGACCCTAACGAGTTCCATAAGATCGTCAGGGGAGTTTCAAGACGCGCTGAGATAGTTTACGAGTATTCCGACGGACAGATCGCTTACGACGATATCGAGGATCCGCTGCCCTTCGATGTAGAGGCTGACGAGATAACCATTGAGGACAAGGACTTCGCTCTCTGGTACAGAGATATAATGGAAGAGCCATTCAAGTATGACGGCAAGATCATGACTTTCAAGGGACTTACTGCCAAGAACAGCAAGTTCCCCGAGAACACCTACGCTGTGGGACGTCATATCATGACCTGCTGTGTTGAGGATATCCAGTACTGCTGGATGGTAGCTCAGGACGAGAGCGGAAACGAGCCGCCCAACAAGGAATGGATAACCATTACGGGAAAGATAAGCGTTCAGAAGCATAAGCTCTACAAGGGCAAGGGACCTGTGCTTATGGTGCAGAAGGTTGAAAAAGCCGAAGCCCCCGAGCAGCCTGTGGCTACATTCTATTAATAATAAAGCTCCCGTTTTGCGGGAGCTTTTAACATTGTATTCAACAGTGTGTTGAAAAAAATATTTGATGTTGATAATAAACAGTTGAATATCAACAAAGGGAGACTTTTGAAAAAGTCTCCCTTATGTTTTTATTTGTACTTTCTTATGTTCAGCACTCTGATTGAGTTAAGTATGAGGAGCATTGCCGTGCCCGAGTCAGCGAAAACAGCCAGCCACATATTGGGGTGACCTATGAGACCCAGCACAAGCACAGCCGCTTTGACTGCCAATGCAAAGATGATGTTCTCGTAGGAGATTCGCAGTGTCTTATCGGCAATTTTCTTAGCCTTTACGACCGAATCAGGCTCGGAGTTCATAAATACTGCGTCCGCAGCCTCAAGTGCAAGGTCGGAGCCGCTGTGCATTGCACCGCCCACATCAGCCCCTGCAAGTACGGGACCGTCATTGAAGCCGTCTCCTACGAACATGACTGCCCCCTTTTCCTTACGGATACGCTCTATTTCGGCGAGCTTTCCGTCAGGGAGGAGGTCTCCCTTAGCGGAGTCAACTCCAAGCTGTTTAGCCATAGCCTGTGCATTGTCGTTCTTGTCGCCTGTGAGCATGGCAGTAGCGATACCCATTTGTCTAAGCTGTGAAACAGCGTCGGCGGAGGTCTTCTTCACAGTATCGGATACAACTATCCTGCCTTGTATCTCGCCGTCAACAGCGATGTAAACTATGCTTCCGAGAGGTGTTTCCTCCTTGGGCACTGATATATTGTTCTCTGACATAAGTCTTTCGTTTCCACAGAGTATGTTCCTGCCGTCCATAACAGCTGAAACACCGCGGCCTGCTATCTCCGTGGCCTTTTCAGCAGTAAACAGCCTGCTGTCATTCTGCCTGCAATAGTCCACAATACTCTCGGCAACAGGGTGAGTAGAGCTCTGCTCGCAGCTTCCGCATATGGAGAGAAGCTCTTTTTCTCCAAGTTTTCCGTAGGACTTTACCTCCGTAACAGAGAAGCTTCCGTTGGTGAGCGTACCTGTCTTGTCGAAAGCAACAGCCTTGACCTTGCCAAGAGCTTCGATTGCATTACCGCCCTTGAAAAGTATTCCCAGCTTTGAAGCCGCGCCGATACCCGAGAAGTACGCAAGGGGCACGCTGAGTACCAGAGCGCAGGGACAGCTGATTACAAGGAAGGTAAGTGCAGAGTATATCCACTTGCTCCAGTCTCCTGTGATAAGAGAGGGGACAACAGCGGTAAGAACTGCAATTGCAATAACTATAGGAGTGTATATCTTTGCAAATCGTGTGATGAAGCGGTCTATCTTGGGTTTTGCTGCGGAAGCGTCCTCAACTGCCTGTGCTATCTTGGATATCATTGAGTCTGAAGCTGCCGCTGTAGCCTTCAGCGTAAATGTGTCTGACAGGTTTATGCAGCCTGACAGTACCTCATCGCCCTTTCTTACAGTGAGGGGAACAGGTTCGCCGTTGACAGCGGAGGTGTCGATCCTTGACTCACCTGACTCTACAATACCGTCGGCAGCGATCCTCTCGCCGGCTTTTATGCGGAGAATATCGCCAACCTCTATCTCGTCGGAGTGTATCCTTCTGAACTCACCATCAATGAGTACATCGGCTTCCTCAACTTTAAGCCCTGCAACATCTGTGATAGCCTTGCGGCTTCTGGAAACAGCGTAATTCTCAAACAGTTCACCGATACGGAAGAACAGAACAACTCCCACAGCCTCGGCGTATTCACCAAGGGCGAAAGCTCCGATAGTTGCAACTGTCATAAGGAAATTCTCGTCGAAGAAGTTTTTGTTTTTAAGGTTTTTGAAGGTTGCGATCAGTACATTGTATCCGAGAATAAGATAAGCTGCAACGTAGAGCGCTATTGTAAGCGGCTTTATATCAAGGAGCTTTCCGCTGATAACAGCTGCTGCAAAGATGATTATACCTATTATAAGAGGAATGATATCTTTTTTCAGGCTTTCACGCTTTTCCGAATGAGAGTGAGTATGCTCGGTCTCGTGTTCCTCACGCTCTGCGTGACTGTGGAGCTTGCCAACGGGAGCAATAACCACACCTGCTTCGATACTGTTTGCAACCTGATTGATCTTTTCAAGCAGTTCATCGGTTATATTGCCCTTTATTCTGAACTTCTTCATGGGAAAGTTCAGTACCGCCGACTCAACGCCGTCAAGCTTGCTGATAGCCGCCTCGATCTTTGCACCGCAATTAGCACAGTCAAGGTTCTCGATCGTAAACTCATCTCCGCTTATGTCGCGGTGATGATGTTCGTGTTCATGTTCATGTTCGTGACCGCAGCCGCACTCCTCGTCGTGGTGGTGATGTTCGTGCTCATGCTCGTGCTCGTGACTGCAGCCGCACTCCTCGTCGTGGTGGTGATGATGTTCGTGCTCGCGCTCATGACCGCAGCCGCACTCCTCGTCGTGGTGGTGATGATGTTCGTGCTCATGCTCATGTTCGTGACCGCAGCCGCACTCATCGTCATGGTGGTGATGTTCGTCCTCATGCTCGTGGCGGCGGGAGTGATGATGAGCCTCCTCCATAGCAGCGATAACTACTCCTGCTTCGATGGAGTTGGCGACCTCGTTGATCTTCGCGATAAGTTCCTCTGTAAGATCGCCTTTTATCTTGAATTTTTTCATGGGGAAGTTCAGCACAGCAGACTCGATACCCTCAAGCTTGCCGATAGCTTCCTCTATTTTAGCGCCGCAGTGAGCGCAGTCCAGATTAGATATAGAAAAGTATTTTTCCATAAGGTCACTATCCTTTCACATATGAACGGTTGTTCATATGTTTAATATATCATATTTATCTGTGTTTGTCAATAGTATCCATGAGATTTCTTGCAAACAATGAACTATAGTGGTATAATAGCAGTATAAAGCCATAAAAGAGTTAGCTAAAGTTAACAATTTATACTGTGATGTTTTTTTAGGAAAATAGTGTATACGGCTATATTGCGGCTTTTTTAGATCGTTTTATTATACTAACTGGCTTTTGAAAATTTTTTTGAAAACTTTTCGTCTTTTTGGGCTCCTGAAATCACTTATATATGAAAGCTTTCATTATGGCTGAGGAGAAGCTTCCGTTTACGGAGCATACCCGGTTCTCTTTCAGCCGCAAAAGGAGTGATAATATGGATGCCGCAACTAAATCTATCAGCGGAGGTGACACAGCGATTTTTACAGTATTTACAGAAAGTGGCAAGGTTTCTCAGCCTGATAATACCGTGAACGAGCTTATTTCAGACTGTGCGACCTCCAAGGAGAGCCTCAGCAAGCTGTACCTGATGTTCAAGGACAGCGTATTCGCAGTTGCTTTCGGAATAACATCTGATTATCATTTGTCACAGGACTGTGTGACCGAGACCTTTGTCAGACTAACTCAGGTGAAGAAATTCTCCGCTAAGAAAGGGGACGGCAAAGGCTTCATACTTACAATAGCGCGCAACGTTGCATTAGAGTTTCGCCGAAGGTACAAAAAGGAGATATCAAACTTCATTATACAGAGCTACGGCGAGGCTGAAAAGACTGTGGAGGACAGTATTTACATAAATCAGCTTCTGAAGCATCTTAATGATGTACAGAGGCAGACCGTTATCCTCAGATGCTGTGCAGAGCTGACATTCAAGCAGATCGCAAAGGTCATGAGATGCCCCGAAACAACGGTCAAATCAAGGTACAAAAAAGCAATATCCATATTACAGGAAAAGGCAGGTGAAGATCAGTGAAAGATAAAAATATCAAAGGAGATCCCGAGTTTGAGAAGAAACTCAGAGACAAGATGAAGGAGCTTTCATCAAATGTAGACTGTTTCGACAAGATCTCCGCAAGAGCTTTTCCTGAAAATGATTCGGATTTTTCCGACAGCGAGTTTACCGTAAGCGACCTTGAGAACGTTACGGGCAGACACAGGGCAGCACCTATCCTCAAATGGGTTGCAGCTGCTGCGGCAGTAGTTATCTGCGTGGGAGTTCTTCCCAAAACAGCATTTGTTCAGGATTTCCTTTCAAATTTTCGCAAGGATGGCGATGACAAGTACAGACAGATCGTATCCGAGATACTTTCAGAGACAGAAGAACACACCTATGATATATATGATATGACGCTGAAGGAATACATCGCTTATGATATCCTTGTGGATCCGCTTTACAGAAGTCCTTTTGAAGACAGTGACAATGAAGATATAAGAGTACGCTTTTTTGTGAGGACTGCTGCACCTGACATATTTACCGATCAGGTCTATGCAGTTGAGTACACAGGCGAATTCAGAAGATCAAATATAATTGCAGCTGCTGAGTCTAAGGTCAAATACAGCGATAAGGAGTTTGATGAGCTGAACAGTGATTGCACTTTCATGTCTCGTTCCGAAGCGCAGTATGCAGTGGATACTCATTTTAATGGCGATAAATACGGAAACATGACTGATGAGGACGGTAATTTCGTTGCAGCAGCTTCCTACGAGTATAAGTGCTTTATGAAAGACGGTAATGAGATAAATTCAGTTACTGCACAGGTGCTTTATTCAATGGGAGAAGAATGCGGCAGCTATTATGATATGTTCATTGCGGCTTATAATGAAAAAACTGATGCCTATACAGCCGTTGAACTTCCCGAGTCAAAGGATATGTGGAAGTGCTCCATAAACTTCGACGGGACCTCAGCGATGCCCGAGGATAATGAGGGCGGTTTTGCCAGAAAGGATTATTTCAGCGGTATAAATGATGCAGTTACATCAGAGTCCATGGCGTACTACTTACCATTTGAAGATGCAGCTGACAGTATACTGAGTGACGGTCATCCTGATTTGCTTGAAATAGTTCCCGATATGCAAGAAAAAACTGTTATCGCCGCTCCTGCGGCATATGCGTCGAAAATCTTGATGCAGGTCTATATTTCGCCGTTTAACTTCTTCCAGTATTCGTCAGACAGCAATGCCAAGATACTTATTAAGGTAAGCGGTACTGATGAAGAAATACGGATACATCAATCAGATGTTATCGATCATATCGGAGAAATAGACACCTCATCGGAAGAAATGGAGAAGCTTGCCGCCAATAATGAGAAGATAGAAGCAGAAATATCAGAACAGTCGCAGAAAGCGCAGGAAGTATATGAGCAGGAGCAGAACAGAATGAAGGCAGAAGCTCATAACATTGAAGCTGTAACAGTACCCGAGGAAATTATGATTGACCCTTCAAAAAATCCTGCATTTACGTTAACATCACCCAATTAAGCAGCTTACGGAAGTTCGCTCAAGATATAATTTGAATTGCAAAAGAAAGTTCAGATACAGCCCTTCGAGAGATCGAAGGGCTGTTTTTTGCAAAAAAGTGCTGCCTGTGGTGGGACACAGACAGCGGAGTGAGGAATGGAATTGGGGGGTATATTAACGACTGAAAACCAGTCTTGGATCAGGCAGCAGTCCGAAGCTTTTTGTGGTGTATCACAGAAGTTTCGAGACTCTTATTTAATGTATGCTCAAATGAAGCCATATTGAGGATAAGTGCTCCTATCCATGCAGAGGCTTCTGCATAGGCTGTGGCTCTGAATCCGATAACGTTTATGAAAAGGGCGATAACACCTATTCTGAGAGCCATTTCTGCTATGCCCGAGATCATGGGCACAAGTGGCTTTCCGAAGCTCTGACAGCCGTTCCTGAATACAAAGAGGAAGTCAACTGCAAAGAGGAATATACCGCATATGGGGAGGTATGTTCCTGCGATCTTTACAGGCTCTGAGCCGCTTACCATGATCCTTGCGAGATAAGTGGGGAAGAATATCATTACCGAGCCGAGGATAACATAGGATATCGTAGCTATAGCCAGACATACATGGAGCCCTTCGCGGATACGGCTGAACTTTCTTGCGCCGTAGTTCTGGCTTGTGAAAGCGGACATTGCAAATCCTGCTGTGCAGGCAGGCTGCATGAACAGGTTTATGAACTTGCTGCAGGCTGAATAAGCAGTAGTATATGCAACACCCAGACCGTTAACAAAGTACTGGATGACCATGCAGCCGACAGCTGTGATGGAGTTCATGAGCGCCATGGGAAGACCGTTCTTGAAAAGCTCGGCGTAGAGACTGCCGTTGCCTTTGAAGTCTTCCTTGGTGATGTTGAGGACATCGATCCTGCGTATCTTCAGCCAGCAGATGAATGCAGAGACTATCTGCGAGAATATTGTAGCTATTGCAGCTCCCTCAACGCCGGTTTTCAGCACGAATATGCATAACATATCGAGGCAGATATTGACGATGGTGGAGATGATTATTGCAATGAAAGGTGTCTTGCTGTCGCCCAGTGCGCGGAGCATGCAGGAGCAGAGATTGTAGGCGATAGTTGCGATGAGACCGCCGAAGATAAAGTAGCCGTAGACCAGTCCGTCATGCATGATAGCGGCATCAGTCCTGAGAAGTCCAAGCACGGGACGCAGGAATATTATGCTGACTGCACTGAGCACCAGAGCGATGATGAAGCAGAGCATTGCCGAAGAAGCCACGGAGCGGCGAAGCTTTGCATAATCCTTAGCGCCGAAGCTTTGTGCAACAATAACTGAGAAGCCGTTTGCAAGTCCCATAGAGAAGCCGAATATAAGGAATGTAAGGGACGACATATTTCCCACAGCTGCGAGAGCGTTGTCGCCGAGACCCTTGCCGACGATGGCAGTGTCCGCGATGTTGTACATCTGCTGGAGCATATTGGTCAGCAGCATGGGAAAGTAGAATTTGAGGATAAGGCTTGAAACTTTACCGTTTGTGAGATCATTTGCCTTTGCCATAGTGATGCCTCCTTATGAAGCAGTTTTTCATGTTTATTCTTTCTTTCTTTGTGATTATTATAGTCCAAGGCACCAACAAATTATATCAGAAATATTGCATTTGTATCAAAAATAGGATATAATAGAAATATCACAAAATATGACCAAAACCGCAACAGGAGGTGAGCTTGTGAAAACCGACAAGGACCTTAATTACAGACTATATATACAGCGAAATGACGGCTTTACAAGGAGTCCGTTCGAGTATGAGCTGAGCTTTTACAGAGCTGTTCAGTCGGGAGATACAGAGCAGGTAAAAAAGAGGTTCGAGAGTATACGTCCCGATTTTATGAAAGGCAAGGGCACTCTTTCTCAGGATCCCGTCCGCAATCTGATGTACCATTTTGTGACAGCTGTTGCACTTGTGGCGAGGTACTGTGTAGAGGGCGGTCTGGGGCACGATACAGCATACACTCTCAGCGATATTTATATACAGCGCGCTGACAAGATCAAAGACATCGAGGAGCTCATCGACCTTTTCGGCGAGATGGAGCTGGACTTTGCCGAGCGTATGAGGACGCTCAAGAAGGATAATGTCATATCCCTCCATGTACGCAGATGTATCGACTACATCTACGAGCACCTGCACGAGGACCTGACACTTGGTGTTCTTGCGGAGCACGTCGGGCTCAATCCCTCATATCTGTCCAAGCTTTTCTCAAAGGAAAAGGGTATGAGTATCAAGGCGTTCATCACAAGAGCGAAGATATCCACGGCGGAAAATCTTCTGAGAAGCTCTGATTTTTCATGCCTCGATATATCTCTTGCACTTGGATTCTCATCACAGAGCGCATTTATCAGCGTTTTCAGAAAGATCACAGGTATGACTCCCAAAAGGTTCAGGGAGCTGCACTATAAAGACGTTATCGAAGGGAATAAACACGGCAATGAATAATAAAACTAAAAACGAAAAAAGGTCTGATCTGCTGTTTGGATTTATAATAACTGCTGTGGCAACAGTAATAGGCATAGTCGGACTTATCTGTCACGAGCCGTGGTATGAGGAGGCTCAGCCCTATCTTGTGGGCCGGGACGCTTCATGGTGTGAGGTGATATTTACTATCCCACACTATGAGGGACATCCGCCGCTGTGGCATATGCTCATAAAGCTTGCCTCCTGTCTTGGACTGTCATATGAGCTTACCATAAAGGGAGTGCAGTTCATATTTTTTGAAGCCATGATTATCATGCTGGAGCTGCGTTCACCGTTCAGCCGCGTCACAAAGGCGCTGCTGCCAACCAGCTTCTTTGTTATTTACCATTACTGCGTGCTTTCGCGTCCGTATGCAATGCTGATGTTTGCAGGACTGCTCTGCGCTTCATTCTATAACGACAGGTGTGAGAAGCCTTTGCCGTACATACTGTCGATGGTGTTCCTCTGCCTTTGCCACTCCTACGGAATTGCCTTTGCAGGTGGAATTGCTCTTGCGGACATAGCAGGAGGTATGATACGCGAAAGGAGCTTCCGCAGGACTTTTTCGGAGCTGTTTGCAAATAAGAAGCTTTTCATCGGCTATGCAGCACTGCTTGCAGCGGCGATAGCAATTATTCTGGATATAGCTCCCAAGCAGGATACCATGGCTGTACATCTCGATAAGACATACAGCTATCCTGTGGTACTTGTGCTTTGTTTTATATTTATACCCAGCGAGGTGTTCGTGACCTCATTCTCCTCAGATGCATCAAGCATACAGGACGAGGCAAATACCATAGGAGAGATGGTGGGAGCAGGAGCAGTTTCCCTTATTATCTGGGCTGTCATCTTCATAGTCTGCAAAAAGCGCCGAATGATAGCTGAAATGATAATACCATATCTCTGTGCCGCAGTTATAATGAGCATTTATGCCTATCCACACCATTACGGAATGTTCCTGCTCTATGTCATTTTCATTATGTGGACCGCCTCTGCCAAGGAGCCAATTAAGCTGTCTGAGTTTACAGACGTAATAAAAAAGAGCGGCATTTCCGAGAAGTTTGCCAAGACCTGCATTGTTGGCGGGGCAGCAGTTTCGGTTGCAGTAAATATCTACTGGGACATTTACAGCTATGCCAATGACATTATAAAGCCCTATGACAATGCCACTGCGGCGGCAGAGTGGATAAAGGACATGAATATCGAAGGCAGCAGGATAATGATAGCATGGATGCCCGACGATACAAACATCTATCCTGATGCCCCCGTAACATTGAACGCATATTTCGATAAGAACCTCTACTACAATATGGAGGGGGATGTGACATATGTTACTCACATCATCGCAGATGAGGAGGAGATGGAGGCGGACAGAGCATATGCAAGAACATTTGGTGCTCCCGATTATGTCATCTGTTCATCACCTGTGGCAGTTTCCCCCATAATCGAGTCACTTGGCTTTGAGGGAGGATATATTGCAGAGGCATTCAGCGGAACAGCATACCGTCCTTTCAAGGATAAGCTTGATGAAAAAAGACTTTATATTATCTGTACAAAGGACAAATACAAGGAGCTTTACGGAAAAGACTATGAAGTATCATCATATAAGAAAGGCTGAGTTCCTTAGCCGTCCCAACAGGTTTATCGCAAGGGTGCTCATCGACGGAAAAGAGGAGACTGTCCATGTGAAGAATACGGGACGGTGCAGGGAGCTTCTCACCGAGGGCTGTACCGTCTACCTTGAAGAGTCTGACAATCCTGCGAGAAAGACGCGCTTTGACCTTGTGACAGTTGAAAAGCTGCGGCAGGGCGCTCTGCCTCTGCTGGTCAATATGGATTCGCAGATACCCAATGCAGCCGCCGAGGAATGGCTGAAAAAGGGAGAGCTTTTCTCGGAGCAGGCTGTTATCAGGCGTGAGTATACATACGGAGATTCAAGGTTCGATTTCCGTATTGAGGACGGGGGGAAGGTCTCATTTCTCGAGGTCAAGGGAGTCACTCTTGAAAATGACGGCGTAGTGCTTTTTCCCGATGCTCCTACCGAAAGAGGAGTAAAGCATATACACGAGCTCATTCGCGCAAAAAACGAGGGCTTCGGAGCATATATACTCTTTGTGATACAGATGAAGGAGGTCACTGAGTTCAGACCGAATGACGCAATGCACAGAGAGTTCGGAGATGCCCTGAGAGAAGCCGAAAAGGCGGGAGTAAAGCTTCTGGCATATGACTGCATTGTGACTCCCGACAGCATGACCATCGATAGACCTGTCACCATAAGAACGGAGCAAATGATATGAACTGGAAAAAATTGTTATGTGAAAAGAGAAGAAGGAGCTATACCACTTCCGCAGTAAGCTCTGATCAGAGGAACGAGTTCCAAAAGGATTATCACCGCATTATCGGAAGCGCTTCATTCAGGAGGCTTCAGGACAAGACGCAGGTATTTCCCCTTGACAGAGGTGACTTTGTCCGTACACGCCTCACCCATTCTCTTGAAGTGTCGTCTTTTGCAAAATCCCTCGGACAGATGATATTCCGCTATATACTTGACCGCCGCTGGGATGATGATATTTCCGAGGCTGATATCGGGAAGATATGCAGTGTCCTTGAATGTGCGGGACTTATCCATGATATCGGCAATCCGCCCTTCGGACACTTTGGCGAGGATTACGTCCGCGACTGGTTCAGGAGAAATCTTCCTAAGCTGGAGCTGGGCGGCAAGAGCCTTGACAGTATACTGACACCGCAGATGGCAGGGGACTTCTACCACTTTGAGGGTAATGCACAGGCACTTCGCCTGCTTACAAAGCTTCATTTCCTCGTAGATGAGAACGGAATGAACCTTACATATACTCTTCTCAATACTATAATAAAGTATCCCGTTCCGTCTACGGGTATCAACAAGAAAAGCGGCAACATCAAGGATAAGAAGATGGGCTATTACTATGCGGACAGGGAGATATTCGAGGACATAGTCAAAAGCACGGGAGCTGTGGACTGCCGTCACCCTCTTGCATTTATACTGGAAGCTGCCGATGATATCGCCTATAAGACAGCAGATATCGAGGACGCAGTCAAAAAAGGCTTCATGACCTATTCACAGCTGGTCAGCGATCTGAAGGAGCACTACATGGAGAAATGTGCCGATGAGGGCGAGAGGGAAGAATACATCAGAGCCGTAGAAAAGCTGGAGGACTATTATTCACAGGCGATCAAGAGAAGGATATCCTCTCCCGAGCAGAATGCGGTCCAGCGCTGGATAATCTATGTGCAGGGCGTTCTGCTGAGATGTGCCTCTTACGGCTTCACCAACAACTATGACGCTATAATGGAGGGCAGCTTCCCCAAGGAGCTGCTTGCGGTATCTCACGGAAGCACCATCGCCTATGCATTGGGAGACATGGCTTACCGATATGTTTTCTGCTCCAAGGAGATATACAAGCTTGAGATAGCCGCAGGAGAGATATATGAGTTCCTGCTGAACAAGCTTACCCGTGCGGCTGTGCTGTATGATACCGAATACGAAAGCTCTGCCATTGAGCAGAGGATAATGCGTCTGGTTTCCGAGAACTACATCCGCGCCTATAAAGTCAGCGCGGAAGGAAAGTCCGAAGCGGAGAGGCTTTATCTCAGGCTTATGCTTGTGACAGACTATATCTGCGGCATGACCGACGGTTATGCCCGAAAACTATACAGGGAGCTGAGCGGAATTGAGTGAAAAGACAAAAAAGCCGCTTAAACGGCGGATATTCGACATTATCCAGATAGGCAACAAGGACGATCTCATAAGCCGCTTCTTTGACTGGTTCATAGTAATAGTTATAATACTGAATATACTGACAGTTTTTCTGGAGACCTTCGACGAGCTGGAAAGCTTTACGACTTTATTCAGAGTTATCGAGATAGTCACAGTATTCATATTCTGCATTGAATACATACTCCGCATATGGACTGCGGACTACCTCTATCCGAAAAAGCGTGGGCTGTCTGCAAAACTGAGGTTTCTGTGGTCATTTGACGGAATAGTTGACCTGTTGACGATACTGCCCTTTTTCTTCTTAGAAGGCTTCATAGTGTTCAGGATGCTGAGAGTAGTCAGGATATTCCACCTTTTCAGAGTTAACGCACACTATGATTCGTTCCACGTCATAACGACTGTACTCATTGAAAAAAAGAACCAGATAATTTCATCAGTGTTCATCATCATAGTTCTTATGCTTGCTTCGTCACTGGGAATATACAGTGTTGAGCACGAGGCTCAGCCCGAAGCATTCAGCAACGCTTTTTCGGGTATATGGTGGAGCGTTTCCACGCTTCTTACCGTGGGTTACGGCGATATCTACCCTATAACCGTAATAGGAAAGCTCATGGCGATATGTATCGCTTTCCTCGGTGTGGGAGTAGTTGCCATCCCCACCGGTATCATAAGTGCGGGATTTGTTGAGCAATATACGAAAAATCAGCATTCAGATGTCAGATTCAGTGATATCAATGAAGTAGGAGAGATACTCATTGATAAAAACAGCGAATTCAAAGGAATGAGAGTCAGCGAGGCTTCCGAGAAGTATAATATGCGTATACTTGTCATACTCAGGGGAGACCTGACCGTAGTTCCTATGGATGAGCTTAAAATGCGTCAGAATGATATCCTTATTGTCAAAAGCGAAAAGTTAGTTAAGGAATAAAAAGTTACATAAATATAAAAAAAGCAGCATTATTTGTTTGATTTAGACAAATAATACTGCCGCTTATTGACAAGACTGGATAGAAATGATATAATGTATTTGCGAGAATAATTGGGTTGATTATTTGAGCGTGTGCCAAGGTTCGGTATCTGCACAATAACCGCACTGAGGTAATTCTTTTGTAATGGACAAGTCAGAAAAGCTGTATTCTTAGGCGAATACAGCTTTTGTCCTTTTCAGAAGCCGAATTCCTCATAGTCCTCACGGATAAAGCGGTGATAGGACGCATGGATGCTGCCGTCTATTTCTTCTTCCTCGGAAATGCAGTAATAATACTCATCGGGAACAGAGTCGGGAAAATAGGCGAGATAGCGGAATTCCTCGTTATTGATCTCCTTTATGACCACATCGGGAGAAGCGCTGCGGAACAGCTCCAGAAGGGGCTCTGTGCTGCAATGACCTGAAACTGCGGAAACGAGATTTTCCATGAAGCTTCGGTCGTCGCTGCTGTTATGAACGTATTCCGTGCCCTCAGCCGGGATAGTAATGCAGAAGCCGTTCTTTATGGGACGGAATGTGAGCCTGCCAAGCCTGTTTTCCACTTCATTTGCAAATGCGAGGAGCACTTCCTCGTTAACATCGCTTCCTATGAGGTGCTTCAGTGAAGCACTCATATAGTTAAAGCTCATTTCGCGCTTATCGTAGCCCAACTTGAGCTGAGCTTCATAAATATTGTCACAGAGATTTTTTTCAAGTCTTTTGAAATCCATAATTATTACCTCCGTTATCATTATAACATGAAAACATTGTAATATCAATAAAAAGGTCTGCCTGAAGCAGACCTTTTTTCTTATGCACTTTCAAACTGAGAGTTATAGAGCTGGGCATAGAAGCCGTTCTTGTCGAGGAGCTCCTGATGACCGCCCTGTTCGATGATATCGCCGTCCTTCATAACAAGTATGAGGTCGGCATTTCTTATAGTTGAGAGACGGTGGGCGATAACAAAGCTGGTCCTGCCGCTCATAAGTCTGTCCATAGCATCCTGAATGAGCACCTCAGTTCTGGTATCAACGGAGGAAGTTGCCTCATCCAGAATCATTACCTTTGAATCGGAGAGAATAGCTCTTGCGATGGTGAGAAGCTGCTTCTGTCCCTGAGAAACATTGCTTGCGTCCTCATTGAGCACCATGTCATAGCCGTTTGGCAGAGACTTGATGAAGTGGTGGGCGTGAGCTGCTTTAGCAGCTGCAATGACTTCCTCGTCAGTGGCGTCAAGACGTCCGTAGCGGATATTTTCCATGATAGTGCCGTTGAACAGCCATGTGTCCTGCAATACCATGCCGAAGCTCTCACGGAGCTTTTTCCTTGGTATCCTGCGTATATCGATCCCGTCAAGGGTGATGGTCCCGCTGTTGACATCGTAGAACCTCATGAGCAGCTTTACAATTGTGGTTTTTCCTGCACCCGTCGGACCTACTATGGCTATCTTCTGACCTGCCTTCACATCCGCACTGAAGTCACCGATAATGATCTTTTCCGGATCGTAGCCGAAGGAAACATGGTCAAATCTTACAGCTCCGGTAACATTCTCGGGGATAACAGGATCCTCGGGGGACTGTTCCTCCTCTTTTTCATCGAGAAACTCAAATACTCTTTCGGCAGCCGCAGCCATGGACTGCACCTGATTTATCACCTGAGCTATCTGCTGGATAGGCTGTGTGAACTGCTTTACATACTGGATAAAAGCCTGTATATCACCAATGCCGATGACTCCCTTTATTGCAAGGAGACCGCCTGAGATAGCAACTCCTGCATAGCCCATATTGCCGACGAACTGCATAACTGGCATCATGATACCTGAAAGGAACTGCGATTTCCATGCTGACTTGTACAGCACATTGTTCACTGAGCAGAACTCGTCAATAGTCTCCTGTTCCTTGTTGTAAGCCTGAACGACAGTGTGACCGCTGTATGTTTCCTCAACGATACCGTTGATGTGACCGAGGTATTCCTGCTGTGTGCGGAAGTGCTTCTGTGACTTCTTTATTACGAATGAGAGCAGAAACGCGGAAACAGGAAGAATGACAAGGGAGATCAGAGTCATTAGGGGAGAGATGGACAGCATCATTACCAGAGTACCGATAAGTGTGGCAACAGATGTGATGATCTGAGTAATGCTCTGGTTCAGAGTCATACCGAGGGTGTCTACATCGTTGGTGATACGGGAGAGGACTTCACCGTAGGTCCTGCTCTCGAAATAGCCCATTGGCATACGTCCGATCTTTTCTGAGATATCCTTTCTCATGCGGTAGGATATCTTCTGGGAGATACCTGTCATAATCCAGCCCTGAACAAAGCTGACAACGGAGCTGAAAATATAAAGTCCAAGTGTGAACAGGAGTATCTTGCCGATATATCCGAAGTCGATACCACCAGTGCCTGCGATCTTGCTCATGAGCCCGTCAAAGAGGGCATTGGTAGCCTTTGCCATTATCTTTGGTCCAGCCACAGAGAATACAGTAGCAACGGCAGCAAGTATCATAACGATGAGAATAGCTATTTTATATACGCCGAGGTAAGAAATGAGCTTTTTAAGTGTGCCCTTGAAGTTCTTGGGCTTTTCACCGGGAGCAAATCTTCCGCCGCCCATAGGTCTGCCGCGGCGCTGATTATTCATGCTGCTGTTGTTTTCACTCATTATCTTCACCTCCCATACTCTTTTTGATCTCTTCCTCCGAGAGCTGTGAGCCTGCGATCTGCTTGTATGTCTCGCAGTTTTGCATGAGCTCTCTGTGAGTACCCTTACCTACGATCTTACCCTCGTCGAGGACAAGTATCTGGTCGGCGTTCATGATAGTGCTGATACGCTGTGCAACGATGATGACAGCTGAGTTTTTAACATAGGCTTCCAGAGCTTTTCTCAGAGCCGCGTCTGTCTTCATGTCGAGAGCCGAGAAGCTGTCGTCGAAGATGTATATCTCAGGCTTCTTGACAATGGCTCTTGCAATGGCAAGACGCTGCTTCTGACCGCCCGAGACATTGCTTCCCCCCTGTGAGATAGCTCTCTCAAAGCCCTTTTCGTCCGAGCCGATGAATTCCATAGCCTGAGCTATCTCCGCAGCCTTTTCAAGCTCCTCGTCGGTAGCCTCTGTGCGTCCGAATTTAAGGTTTGAAGCGATGGTTCCCGAGAAAAGCACTCCCTTCTGCGGCACAAGACCGATCCTGCTGCGGAGGTCGTTTTTGGTGAGCTTTCTGACATCTACGCCGTCAACAGTGATGCTGCCCTCGGTAACATCGTAAAATCTTGGTATAAGGTTTACGAGAGTGGACTTTCCGCAGCCGGTGCTTCCGATGATGGCAGCAGTCTTGCCCGATTCAGCAGTAAAGCTGATGTTTTCGAGGGCGTTATCGTCAGCGTTGGGATACTTGAACGATACGTTGTCGAACACAACTGTACCTGTTGAAGCGGAGATGCTCTCGGATCTTTCGGGATCCAGCACTGTTGTATCTGTCTTGAGCACCTCGTCTATACGGTCGGCAGCAACTCCCGCACGGGGCAGCATTACCGACATTACTGTGAGCATAAGGAATGACATTACTATCTGGATAGCGTAGCTTATGAAAGCTGTCATTGCACCTACCTGAAGCTCGCCTGCGTCTATCCTGTGAGCGGACACCCATACGATGGTAAGGGTAATGCCATACATTACCAGCATCATACATGGCAGCATGAAGGTCATTACTCTGTTTGTAAAGAGCTGAGTACGCATGAGAGAGGTGTTTGCCTTGTCGAAGCGCTCCTCCTCTTCCTTTTCTCTGCCAAAAGCACGGATAACGCTGAGACCTGTCAGTATCTCACGGGAGATAAGGTTCAGACCGTCCACAAGCTTCTGCATAGCCTTGAATTTAGGCATAGCGATGAGCATAAGGACGAGCACAAGCATGAGGATTATGGCAACTGCAGCAATGATTATCCAACTCATATGAGCGCCCGTGTTCAGCACCTTGAAAACGCTGCCTATACCGAGGATAGGAGCGTACATGAGGACTCTCAGCAAAAGAGCCGTTACAAGCTGTATCTGCTGGACATCGTTGGTGCTTCGTGTGATAAGTGAAGCGGTGGAGAATTTATCGATCTCTGTATTTGAGTAGCCTATGACCTTTTTGAATATCTTCTCGCGGAGGTCTCTGCCTATACCTGCGCCTGTACGGGCAGCAAAGAAGCCTGCACATATGGAAGCTGCCAGCATGAGTATCGCCATACAGAGCATTTTGAAGCCCTGCTTCCATAGATAGCTCTTCTGTATGGCGTCAACATCAACTCCAGCAGCCTTGTCAGCGTCGATAGCAAAGGCAATACCCATAGAGTGCATGGTGTTCTTTCCAACAGTGGAAACAGTTTTTTCCATCTGATCGCGTATGGTGTCGAGCTGTTCGGGGTTCATCTGACCGCTCTGAATAAGTCCCATCATAACAGGACGCATATCCACATATGTGGTCATTACACCTTTTTCATTCTCGGCTTCGTGAGTCTTCAGCTCCATGCCCATGAACTGTCCGATCTCCTCGAGAGTGAGACTGTCGATGTCGAAGCCTTCGGGAGCCTGTTCGGGAGAAGCCTGCATGGACTGCTTTATGGTCTCACGGAAACGGTCCTCGCTCATATTGCCTGTCTGATGTGAAAGCGTAAGCGGGATAAGGAACTTGTCGCTGAGCTCCTCGAGAGCGCCCTCATCGGCAGTTCTTTTCAGTATATCGCCGTCCTGAGCATCATAATATCCCGTCCATTCATTTTTCTCATCATCTGTCATGAAAAGCGTCGAGTACATCATGTCCTCCGAGGTCATTTTCTCGGGGAGGGCATATTCCACACCGTGGTTCTGTATTCCCGTGTCTATCATATCCGAGGTGTACTGGGGGAGGGACAGGTCACAGTAAGCCTGAACTCCCAGCAGCAGAAGAATGACAAGCACGATGAATTTGTACGGTGCCAGATTCAGAATTATTCTTTTCATCATATCCTCCTTTTATAGTATATCAGCGTATATTATACATTAATAGTATAAAAAAGTCAAGTGAAAGTATGGTGAAAAAAATCCCTCGCATAGGGGCGAGGGACAGGCATTATACAAGTATTTCCTTTAGTTTTTCATAATTTACCTTTATCCCGTCATCGGGATCGAGAATGATATTCTCGGCACTTTAACACTTTCAAATCAATATAACCAATTCAAACCGCATAATTTCGGCTTTTTTTGTGTCAAATTTTCTGAATTTTAGCGTTGTATGGTGTTGTATTTTTATTTCAAATATGGTATAAT
>Ga0255342_1001195_pt1 | contig 38587 bp, 34 predicted proteins | sample wastewater_treat_3_FD_192416 | JGI IMG/M metagenome (GOLD analysis project Ga0255342, IMG submission 192416) | Wastewater microbial communities from Lulu Island WWTP, Vancouver, Canada - plant14 | ecosystem: Engineered > WWTP > Wastewater > Unclassified | place: Canada: Vancouver, British...
GTTTTTTTTCTGATACCTTGGGTTTTATTGGTTTAATATCTCCAAATGAAACTTACAGTTCGCTTGAATTGACAAACTATGCCAATGCAAACGTTAAAAATATTTTAAAACGTGTTCCCGGTATGGGAGATTGCCAAGTTTTCGGAGCGAAGTACAGTATGAGAGTTTGGCTTGATCCAGCACGTATTGCCTCATTGGGATTAAGTGTATCGGATGTATCAACTGCTATAGCAAGTCAAAATAGACAGGCTTCTATAGGTGCCGTGGGAGGAGCCCCGGGAAATGAAGATAGCCTTCTCGTTTACTCTCTTACAACAAAGGGACGCCTTGAATCCGTTGCGGATTTTGAAAATATTATTCTAAGAACTTCGGCACAGGGTGGACTAGTTAAATTAAAAGACGTTGCACGAGTTGAGCTTGGAGCGGAACAATATACCACAAGCGCCCAGTTGAACGGGAAACCCTCCGCCATGATGCTCCTTAGCCAAATGTCTGGTTCCAATGCTGTTCAGATAATGAGAAACGTCAGAAAAGAAATTGCAAAAATATCAGAAACTTTGCCTGAAGACATGCAATTTGTTGTTTCGTACGACTCCACTGCTTATGTCCGTGCAACAATGAGAGAAATATTCCAGACACTCATACTTACTTTTTTGCTTGTAGTTTTTGTTTGCTATCTTTTCTTGCAAGAGTGGAGGGTTACACTGGTTCCGGTTGCAGCCATTCCGACATCGCTTCTCGCTACATTTGTAGGGTTAGGAGCACTTGGGTACACCATCAATATCCTTACACTTTTTGGGATAGTACTTGTTATAGGGACGGTCGTTGATGATGCGATTGTCGTTGTTGAAAGAGTTCAATTTATCATGGATAGAGACGGCAGTTCTCCAAAGGAAGCAACTGCACAAGCAATGAAAGACATAACTGGAGCTATGGTAGCCACGACGCTAGTATTTCTTGCCATATTTGTCCCAGTAGCGTTCATGGAAGGAATTACGGGAATTATCTATCGTCAGTTTGCTGTAACGATTGCATTTGCTGTAACAGCATCTTTGGTTGTAGCACTAACACTTAGTCCAGCTATGTGTTCTCATATTTTGGTTAAAAGTGAACCGAAAGAGAGAAAGGGATTGTTGCGCTGGTTCAACAAAACCCTTGAAAAGTCTACAAATGGATACGTTAAAGGCGCAACTTATTTGGCAAGAAGATCTCTTGTTACCATTGCCTGTCTCCTAATGGTAATATTCTCAGCTACTATGGTTATGAAGCTTTCTCCGACAGAATTTATTCCGGATGAAGACCAGGGAGCCATATTTGCCGCAGTTCAGCTCCCAGAGGGCGCCACCCAGGTACGCACTAAGTCTGTAATGGATAAAGTGTTGTCCGACATAATGAATGTTCCAGGAGTGGCATACGCTGTTCAGATTATGGGTTATAACATAATGGGTGGGGCCGGCGAAAACGTTGCATCAATGGTTTTGCCCCTTGATGACTGGAGTAAAAGAGAGACTAAAGATAGAAGTTTGAGATCTATAGTCTCTAAAGTACGTGCTATTGCTGCCACAGTTCCTGAAGCACAATTCAGCGTTTTTACACCGCCCGCTATTTCAGGCCTGGGTGCTAGCGGAGGACTTGACATGAGACTTCAGTCGCGTCTTGAAAATAATCCGGAAAAATTAGCCATGGTATTAAGAGATTTGTTAGGCAAAATAAATCAATCTCCTGAATTTTTATATGCTTTTAGCACTTATACTGCTGATACTCCGCACCTGTTCCTCGATATAGACAGAGAGAAGGCTGAAATGTTGAATGTTCCTGTAGGAACAATCTTCTCTACATTACAGACATACTTCGGCTCAGCTTATATCAATAACATTAACATAGGTACAGAAGTCAATAAGGTTATGGTCCAGTCAGAGGGAGTTTTCAGAAGCAATATGGATAAAATAGGAGAGATATTTGTAAATAGCACAACAGGAACTCCTGTCCCCCTAGATAGTCTCTTGACAGTAAAAAAGACACTTGCACCTCGTACCATCAGTAGATATAACCTTTATCCATCTGCCGCGATTACCATAGTTATGAATCAGGGATATTCCACCGGTCAGGGAATGGAAAAAATCCGCGAGTTAGCTAAAGGATTACCTACAGGTTATAATTATGAATGGTCAGGCTTAAGCTATCAGCAACAAGATTCAACCGGCACCATAATAATGATTTTGGCAATTTCTCTGTTATTTGCCTACCTTTTCTTAGTAGCTCAATACGAAAGTTGGGTTGTGCCTGTTCCGGTCATACTGTCTCTTTCTGTTGCTATGCTTGGAGCACTATTGGGACTTTGGGTCATGGGCCTTTCAATCAGTATCTATGCACAGCTAGGGATACTGCTCTTGATAGGATTGGCCGCCAAAAACGCAATTCTTATAGTTGAATTTGCAAAAGAATTGCATGAAGAACAACAGATGCCTCTTATCGCAGCAGCAGCCGAAGCTGCAAGAGAGCGTTTCCGAGCGGTCTTAATGACAGCGTTCACCTGTGTTCTTGGAGTTCTCCCCATGCTTTTTGCAAGTGGAGCCGGAGCGAATAGTAGGGTACACGTCGGAACCACAATGGTTTTCGGGATGTTGGCGGCTACAGTCGTAGGAATCTTCTTGGTCCCCCCTCTCTACGTGCTCTTTGAGGGTGGAACGGAAGCTTTGCTAGGACGGTTGTCAAGCAAATCAAAAAAAGAAAAAAAATCCGAATATGAAGATATATCTACCGAGGAAACAGAGGTAAAAACAGATGAATAAAACTAAAATCACACTGTTTACGGCAGTTATGCTACTACTTTTTTCAACGCAAGTAGTAGCTCAAACACCTGTAGAAGCAAGAATTATAGAGCTTTCTGAGGAGAAGTGGACAGAGCTTGCTTTAAGCAATCCTATTCCATCATTTTCAAAAGAAGATGCAAAAGCACCATCTGTCGTAAACTTGGCAAGCTGGTGGCAATCTCTTGGTGACAGCACTCTAACTAACCTTATAATGAACAGCTTGGAGAGCAACAAGGATCTTGCTTCTGCTCGTGCGAAGATAAAAGAAGCAAGAGCTGCTTTGGGAATAAACAAAGCAGCCATGCTCCCCTGGCTAGACACGTCAAATAGTTGGTCCGCTACGAGGTCTCCCCTCAATACTGGAGGAGAAAAAGTTGATACTTATCGACTCGGAGTGGATGCGTCTTGGGAAATAGACATATTCGGCGGACGTCGTGCCACCGTTGAGGCAGGAGTAGCAACTTTGGAGGCGCAATATGCGTTTTTGCATTCGACGTGGGTTACTCTATCCTCCGAGGTTGCAATTAACTATCTGAGTCTCAGAACTTTACAAGAACGTTTGGATGTAGCTAAGAATAATCTTGCCATACAGAAAGAGTCTTTGGAGATGCTCTCTTCGAGCTATAAGGCCGGTCTAACCGATGCACTGGCATATAATCAAGCAAAGTATATTTACGAACAGACAAACGCTTCTATACCCCCAATAGAAACCTCTATTGAGAGAGTCAAAAATAACCTTGCCGTTCTTACCGGTGTTTTGCCGGGTACTCTTGAAAACATGTTAAAGGACAAACACTCTCTTCCCAAGGGGGACTCCCTTGAACTCATAGGGATTCCGGCAGAAGCTCTTCGTCAGAGGCCGGACATCCATTTTGCTGAACGTCAGCTGGTTGCTCAGTTAGCTCGTACAAAATCAGCAAGAGCAGATTTGTGGCCTAAATTTCAACTTGCTGGCTCAATAGGAACAGAAGCTCTCAGCACGGGAGATTTGTTCAGCGGACCCGCTAAGGCATATAGTTTTGGCCCCAGAATATCCTGGCCAATATTTCATTGGGGAGCTATAAAAAATAATATTCGGGTGCAGGGCGCAAGGGAAGAGCAGCTTCTTGCCGTCTATGAAAAAACAATTTTAGAAGCTGTTGCAGAAGTTAGAAATGCTCTTACAGCAGAAGCGCAGGAGAGACAGCGTAATTCCTCATTAAAGCTTAGTGTAGATGCAGCTCGTGATGCTCTCACTGTCGCAAATGATAAGTATAAAAGTGGCTTAACGGACTACAATAACGTACTGTCTGCTCAAAAATCGTATCTTTCAGTGTCAGAGCAATATGTTATAAGCGAAGGAGAATTGGTTTCCAACATCGTTAGATTATACAAAGCACTGGGTGGCGGTTGGGAGCCGATGAAATAGCCTGCTAGGCAGTAGAACTAATTAAAAGAAAAGGACAGGGGGAGTCGATTAAAACAACTCCCCCTGTCTTTTAATAATTTAATTTTGGATTAGAGTTTGACGTCTATGATTGCCGTAACTCCTACACCTTTAACTCTCTTAAACTGAGAGATAGGTATCTCCTTATCAATTGGTATCAGGGCCTTAGCTCTGATGCTTTGGAATTCACCTTCGAGCTGAGCGACTGCTTTTGTTCTGTCAAGTGCATCCTGCGTGTTTGCTCCCACCTGTGCTGCTCCAATACGTGTCCCGGATCCTATGGATAAAATTGGAACAACCTTGGTAAACCCATCAAATTTTACACCTTTATTAAAAGTTATTGTGTTAATAAAATCATTGAGCTGTGGAGCAATAGCTTTTACTGCAGTGCCTCCGACGACGGTAATAGCGGCGTCCTTAAGGATACTGCCTAAATCAATCGCTGATGCGAGAGGGGCTGAAACGAACAAAATAGCAATGATTAAAAACGTTGAAAAAAGCTTTTTCATTTAATTATCACCAACCTTTCTTAATCTGATTATAGTATACAAAAAAATACTTTGTTACGTATTTATAACGAAAAAATCATAGTATTTCTATCTTTTTAAAATTAATATGAGAATACACCCGTATTTTTTACCTATATTTTATAACAAGCAATGGTGTATAATTTACCTTATACATAAAGCATATAAAGAGCCATTCTGTTGTGTAATATAGGATTAAAGGTGACTCTTTCGTAAATATTCGAAAGAGTTTCTCCTTTTTAAAAATCTTTGTTCTTTAATAAATTCACAAAAGCAAAAGAGTACAGGGGAGGATAAATTCATGTACGATCCAAAACAATTTCATGATACTACTTTCATAGACGACGAAGAGATACTTTCGACGCTTAAAGATGCGAAGGAGCTTGTCGAAGACAAGGAATATGTTCGGTCGCTCTTAGATAAAGCCAGAACATGCAAAGGACTTACTCACAGAGAAGCCGCTGTTCTTTTGGAGATAACTGATCCAAAACTGGAAGAAGAACTATTTCATCTGGCAAAAGAAATAAAAGAAAAGATTTACGGAAAAAGAATTGTACTTTTTGCACCCTTATATCTTTCGAACTACTGTACCAATAGATGTGAATATTGCGGATTTCATAAAGACAATACAGTCATGCTTAGAAAAAAACTTACCATGGAAGAGCTTGACGAAGAAGTAGAAGCGATTTTGGCTCTCGGACATAAACGGATAGCCATAGAATCGGGAGAAGACCCTGTGGAAACACCACTGGATTATATAATTAAATGTATAGAGCGTATTTATAAATATAAAAATAGCAAAGACGAGTCTATCCGCAGGATTAACGTAAATATTGCGGCTACTACGGTAGAAGAATATGAAAGATTAAAGGCGGCAGACGTCGGAACTTACATTCTTTTCCAAGAAACTTTTCACAGGCCAACTTATGCAAAAATGCACACAGTAGGCCCCAAAAGCAACTACGATTGGCACACGACTGCGTTGCACAGAGCACAGCAAGGCGGACTTGATGATGTAGGAACCGGAGTTCTATACGGGCTTTATGACTATAAATATGAGATGGTGGGACAGCTTATGCTAGCAGAACACATGGAGGAGATGTTCGGAGTAGGGCCTCATACTATATCCGTACCCCGTCTGCGCATGGCTGAGGGCGTTGACCTCAATAGTTTCCCATATCTTCTAACTGATGAAGAATTTCTAAGACTAATTGCAGTCATAAGAATTGCGACCCCATATACAGGTATGATTCTTTCTACAAGAGAGACTCCAGAAACCAGAAAGAAAGCTTTGGAGCTTGGGATATCGCAGGTTAGCGCTGCTTCATGTACGGGTATTGGAGGATATCATAAAGACATTGCACACGGCAGTTGTGACGATACAGCACAGTTTAAAGTTTCCGACGAGAGAACCCCGGAAGAGATACTTACGTGGCTCTGCGAAGATGGATATATCCCCAGCTACTGTACTGCATGTTACAGGGAAGGACGCACTGGAGACCGTTTTATGTATCTTGCCAAATCCGGCGAAATAAAGAATATTTGCCAGCCTAATGCGTTGCTTACCTTAAAAGAATACTTGGTAGGTTATGCTTCGGAAGACTTAAAAGAGCTTGGCGAAAAAGTAATAGAGAAAGAAATAGAAAAGATAGCTGATGAAAAGACGAAAGAATTAACAAAAAAACAGTTGAAACAGATTGAAGAGGGAGTTCAAGATCTCTATTTTTAATTTGTTGATGAAATAGAAAGCGGGTGCTTTGGATATCTCCAAAGCACCCGCTTTCTATTTTAGATGATACTAAACGGGGATTTTTTTAGGTGCTTTTAAAGTGGCAAGTATCGCCACAGAGATAGCAAGCACTACAGAAGAGACCAAGAAGGGCGCAAAGAAAGAGCCGGTCATAGCCTGTAACTTCCCGCCAATGTATGGACCACAGAACCCTGCAAATCCAAATGCTGAGAAGAGCAGTCCATAATTAGAAGCTTGATTTGTTGGGCCGTAGTATTGCAATAAAGTTGCCGGAAAAAGTGTAAAAATTGATCCGTAGTTCCATCCTATAAGTCCGGCGCAAGCGGCAAGGAGAGCCGCAGATTTTCCTGCCGTGAACAGAAATAACATCGCAACTGTTTGAATTGCGAACAAAGTAACAAAAATCTTTTTTGTTCCTACTCTGTCGGCAAGAGGCCCTATCAAAATTCTAACTGCGGCATTAAAAACAGCAAGTGCGCTTGCAGCAAAAGATGCGGACATGGCAATGTTCTTAGCAACGTCATCTGGAACAGCCGTTAAAGCGTCAATCCCTTCCCTTGCGGCATAAGCTATTGTCATGGCGTCAATGCCGTGCTTAGCGATTAATCCTATAACCATTAATCCTGCAAATGATCCTCCGAAATAAGTGAGCCAAAGCAACCAGAATTGAGGAGTTTTTCGCGTTTCTTCATGTGTATAATCTCTATAATTCTGTGGCACACCTTCAGATGATGTTTGAGGAGGGTTCCAACCAGCCGGTTTGTAGCCTTTCGGAGGCTCTTTTAAGCACATCGCGGCAAAAACCACAATTACTCCCATTGCAATTCCCATGTATTTAAAAACAGGCAGAGCACTTCCGAAGTGATTTATCATGCTTGTAGACACAGGAGCCATTACAAAAGAGCCTAGCCCTATACCAACGACAGCGAACCCTGTAGCAAGAGCTCTTTTATCCGGCCACCATTTCGGCGCAGTTGCTATTGGGGGGAGATAGACACAAGCTCCTCCGAACCCTGCAATAATTCCGTAGTATATATACAAAAGATAAAGTGGGAGCTTGCTAGTGGATTGTGTGGCTCCATCTCCGGTCAAAAGTGCAGGATCAGGAGGTGTGATGGTTGAAACTAAAAAGAAACCCAATGCCATTACAATCCCACCCATAAGGACAACTTTTCTAGGACCGAATTTATCGCTCAAACGTCCGGCTGGAAGAGTCATGAGCCCAAGCACCAAACATATCAGAGAATAGGCCAGTGTAACTTCGGGTACTGTCCATCCGAACTGTACTTGTAAGGGGCGTATAAATACGCTAAAAGCATAAAGAAGCATTCCGCAAGTGATACTGCCAAGAAGTCCTCCCAATAAGGGAATCCAACGTGGAAAAGTTTTTTCTGTTTTTGACATTAAAATTCTCCTTTTGAAATAGGGTAAAGTTTAAACTGTTGAGGGGTATTATTACAGAGAATCAAAGATAAAACAATATGGCTTGTCAGTTTTTTCATAAATTTTACGGTTTTTTGTAGTTGTCATATAATTTTAGAAAGCGAAAGAACTTTACAAGGATTGCAGATAAGCGTGGAAAGTTAAAGTAAAATCGCTAATCGCTAACTAAATACATGAGAAATGTATATCAAACTGATATAATAGAAAAAATTAAGAGGATTTAGAATAAAAATATAATTATACAGTTAATAAAGATGCCACAAAGTTCTGTCTCTGTTTTTAAAAACCCACTTAAATAAGTTATTTAAGTAAAATTCTACGCTATAAGATGAAGCTGGAATTACAAACCTTTTTAATTACACTAGAGAGATGGCAGAAATGTTTATAAAAAACAAAGCCCCGGCACTTGTCCTTACTGAACTGCTCATAGTAATCATAATAATTGTGATTCTCTCCTTTTCTATTTTCATGGCCTATGTACGCTTTTTGGAAAAAACTGAATTGGCTTTTGATCGTTCGAATATTGCTATATTGAATTCTGCAACAAAGATATATAGGAGTATTAATTATGACTATAAATCTATGAATGCTAAAGATCTTTTTGTGAATATTGATACAGATGAAAAAAGGATAGAGGCTTTGGTTAGAAGCAAGTGTTTGACAAATATGGTGACACCTATGCATGAGGGAGCCAAATACAAATGGTCGGTTCCCGATCAGCTTTGGGTTTTAAAAATATCAAAAGACTTTCCTCCTTTAACACCCCTAGGAGACAACTTTTCAGAAATAGTTCCAAATATTATAGAGAAAATGACAGAGAGATTTAATGAAAGTGGCAGTTACGGTCTTACTTGGGGAGACAGAAGATGGACGGATATAGGATTAGATCCTGATGATTGGAAGGATAAACCAATCAACCATCTTTATTTCACTCCCAGTGGAGCAACGCTGAGAATAACCATTGAAAATGGCTACTCTTTGAGATTTCAAGATGTATATGGGGTTGATTTTGAACTAAAGTCAACGTTAAATTGGGCTCTTATTTATAATGATATCAGTAAAAAGTGGCATTACCACTCAATTGATCCAACCAAAGAGGTTGATATGAGCACGCTAAAATTAACTGAAACTGGGAAAAGCGAAGCACTAGAATTTTAATTTAAAATCTAAATGATATACAACAAATATTAAGATACAAAATCTTCGGAGTGATTTTGGAAACGTATTCCGTCAGGTAGAGATGAGTCTTCTTTTTTCTCTACTTTTTTTGAATGGAATTCAGATTTAGGAGCCCATTTTTTCTCCTGATCCGGTGCTTCGAAGAGACTTGCCGGCTTTATGATTCCCTGTTTAAATTTGTTGTTTATAGAGTCTACAGCGGAGGCAACCCTGAGATTCTTTTCATCCTCACATCTTTTTTCTTCGAACAGAGAAGTTTGAATTCCCGCAGACACATCTACAAAGTTGGACAAAATGACTCCACATTTTTTATATTCATATCCAGGCATAAAAATTTCCTCAAAAATAGCTTCTGTGCACTCCATTAGCTCTGAATCTGTGCAGCAGGGATTATCAAAGGAAATTTCCTTACTGTTGGCATAATAGTTGTCCTCGTTAAATCTGCTTGTTGATATAAAAACCGACAGCTTCCCTGCCATCTGCTTAGCCTTACGCAGCTGTTTCCCTGCAGATACTGTAAAACAGAGAAGAGGGTCGAGCAATTCTTCATAAGTGGTAATAGCTGTTCCAAATGATCTGGAAACCATAATAGATTTTGGTGGCTTCTCTCCGCTGTCTATACCATGTGCTGGGAAGCCTTTTAACTCCCACAGAGTGTAAAGGGCACTGATATTAAAATTTTTCTTTACCCACATCTCATCCTTCTTGATAAAGTCTGAGGCCTTTCTCACTCCATATTTCAATAATTTGTCGCTGCTTTTTCTTCCTATACCCCATATGGCTGAGCAATCAAAACGAGACATGAACTCCGAGTTAGAATACTGATCTCTTTGAAGCCAATAGACACCGCCTGTCTCTTCGTTTTTTTTTGCATATTCCACAGCCAACTTACAAAGAGTTTTCGTTGGGGCTATACCTACAGATATAGGGATTCTGGATTCTTTCCATACTGCCTCTTTAATTTTACGGCAGTAGGATAGAGGGTCTTTTATAGAGTTTATTCTCAAACTAAAAAAACACTCGTCTATTGAGTATATCTCTAAGGTATCAGAGAATTGTCTGATAGTAGCCATTACTTCGGCAGATACTTTTTGATACAAGGCCATATTTGTAGATCTTATTTTGACCCCGTTTTGAGCGAGTATGTCTTTAACTTTGAAATAAGGAATTCCGATTTTAACTCCCATTTTTTTGACCTCATTGCAACGAGAGATAACACAACCATCATTGGAGGAAAGAACCAAAACAGGACAGTGATCGAGGCTATTATCTGCCCTACGCTCACAAGAAACAAAGAAATTGTTGCAGTCGGCAAGAGCTATTGACCTATCATGCATTGGATCCGAAATGTTCACTCTGCTACCCCCCACAAGTCTTTGTTGTCTATAATATGTATACCATGAGTATACATGACTGTCAATAAATGGAAATATTCGGCGTCTCGGTAGAATTAATTTAATGTCATATGAAGCAGGTCAACATAAAAACTTGAAGGGGTTATAATAGACGAGGAAAGTTTCGTAAATAATATTTAAAGATGCTTCATGTAGGAGTATACTTATACATCATAATAAATTGGAAGTGACCTAATTGAAAAAGTTTTTTCGTGAACCGGCAAGCGGCTTTAGTCATTTAGCGGGAGCTGTTCTATCCGTCGTAGCCCTTCTGTCTCTTTTGTATGTAGCGATTACAAATAGAAACGTCTGGCAAATAGTCTCTTTCTCTATATTTGGAGCAAGCATGATACTTCTTTATACAGCAAGCACCGTCTATCACTTGGTAAACGCAACAGATAAAGTTATCAATGTACTTCAGAAAATAGATCACAGCATGATATTTGTGCTTATTGCTGGTACATATACGCCCATCTGTCTTACCTTGCTGAGAGGATGGTTGGGGTATACCCTTTTATCTGTTATATGGAGTTGCGCTGCTATAGGAATAGTTAGTAAAATCTTTTTTTTCAATATTCCCAGATCTGTCTATACTGGGATATATATCATAATGGGCTGGATTGCCGTCTTCGCCGTGGCACCGCTTTATAAAGCAGGTGGAGTTCGCTCGATTATATGGCTTTTAATGGGTGGCGTGCTTTATACAATCGGCGGGGTCATGTATGCCATAAAAAAACCCAACATCTTTCCTAGCTGGCTGGGATTTCATGAGCTGTTTCATGTTTTTGTAATGTTGGGGAGCACGGCGCACTACGTAATGATTTTCCGCTTCTGTTAGAACCGAAATAATATATTGTCGCAGCTGAGCAGGGTTGACCTCTTCGCTTCGTTTCGGTTAATCTTCGCTGTTTTTAATTTCGAGAACCTGATTATTTGCTCCCATAAATACTGTTTTGGGAGAGTGGGACTTCGCTTCAGCAGAATCTATATGACAGTAAGCAAGAATTATAACTTTGTCTCCGCACTGTACTAACCTTGCTGCAGCGCCATTGACACAAACGATTCCGCTCCCACTCTCTCCTTCAATCGCATAAGTGTCAAATCTATTCCCGTTCTCTATATCCAATACCGCCACTTTCTCATACTCAAGTATTCCTGAAGCATCCATCAACTCTTTATCAATAGTTATGCTCCCAATGTAATTGATGTTTGACTCGGTCACTATGGCTCGATGTATTTTTGATTTCAGCATTGTGAATATCATTTTGTTTCTCCTTCAAAAGTAAAGTTGTCTATCAGCCTCGTATTTCCGAAATAAACGGCTGCTGCTACGAGAGTGTTGTGAACTATTTTGTCAGTAGGACAAAATGTTTCGGCATTTAGTATTTCAATATAATCAATTCTCGCAAGAGGTTCAGAAGATATCTGAGATATTATAGAATCTCTTATTAGAGCGGCATCTCTTTCTCCTTCTATTATACGCTTTTTTGCGTTTGAAAGGCTGCGATTCAAACAGAGAGATGCTTTTCTCTCATCTGGTGAAAGATATGCATTTCTTGAGCTCAATGCAAGGCCATCTGCTTCACGCACTATAGGAGAGGAAACGATTCCTGTGTCAAAATTTAGATCTTGTACAAGCTGTCTTATTATTCTTAGTTGCTGTGCATCTTTCTCACCAAAATAAGCTTTGTTGGGAGATATAATATTAAAGAGCTTTGCTACAACCGTGCAAACCCCTCGAAAATGTCCCTGTCGTTTCGCTCCACAAAGTGAGTCTCCTAGCATTTTTACATCAACATAAACAAGATTTTCTGAAGGGTACATTTCAGATGTTTTGGGAGCGAAAATTAAATCGGTTCCCGCCTCTTTACACGCTTTGATATCCCGGGCCATGTCCCTTGGGTACCTATCAAAATCTTCATTAGGTCCAAACTGCGTAGGGTTAACAAAAATACTTACTATAACAAAATCATTTTCTCTTCGAGCCCGTTCTATTAGACTAATATGACCTTCATGTAAAAACCCCATTGTAGGAACAAGTCCAATAGAAAGTCCGCTTTTTCTACATTCTTTTGTTATGTCTCTTACTTCTTGTATACTATCTGAGACCCTCATCGCAATATGCCTCTCTTTTTTGCTGTCGTTATTTACAATAGAATTATAACTTTTCTATTATATTTGCATCAATTTTAAAAGTATGCTCCTTTGTCGGGAAGTCTCCCTTTCGCACTTCTTCTACGTATCTGCTTATTCCCGTCATAATAGATTCTCCCGTATCAGCAAATACTTTGACAAATTTCGGCCTGAAATCTGAGAACATACCAAGGACGTCGTGGTAGACGAGAACCTGTCCATCACAGTGAGGTCCTGCACCTATACCTATTATAGGAATGGAAACTGCTTCCGTTATCTTCTGTGCAAGATCTGAAGGGACGCACTCTAGTGTGATGGAAAAGGCTCCGGCATCTTCAAGACGCTTGGCATCATCTATTAGCTTCCTTGCAGCTTCCAACTGTCGACCTTGCACTTTGAACCCTCCAAAAATATTTACAGACTGAGGCGTCAATCCAAGATGTCCCATAACAGGAATTTGTGCTTTTACTATGGCCGCAACATGTGGAACTACATCTGCTCCACCTTCAAGTTTCACCGCTTCAGCATAGCCTTCTTGTACGAGACGTCCTGCATTTCGCACGCTTTCTTCAATAGAAACACAATATGACATAAAAGGCATATCGGTAATCAGAAGAGCATTGTTGATACCATTATATGCAGCTTTGCTATGATGTATCATATCCGCCATTGTGACCCTAAGTGTATCCTTATAACCCAGACAGACCATCCCTAGAGAATCTCCTACAAGGATTGCATCTACTCCGCAAGCATCGGCAAGTTTGGCCATAGAATAATCGTAAGCCGTTATAACGACAAGTTTTTCTTTTTTAATTTTAGCCTCTTTAAATGTTGTGGTTGTCTGTTTCATGTTTTTATCCTCTCATAAATAAAAGTTTTAGCAGTCAAAGCTCTCAAGAAGTTTCTGAAGCTCTGCATAGTCCCTTTCAGGATGTTTCACCTTTGAAATTTCTATTAACTCTTTCGTAAGCAGAGCATATATTAAGCGTTTATCCCCGTTTAGCTCTGTCATGTGTTCCTTTATAGTTTCTATATCGTTGCGTTCCGTAGGTCCTGTAAGTGAATCAATAAAACCTTTTTTTCTTATGTTATAAATATTTCCTTGAATAAGGGGCAGTAGTGCTTCAAATGCTTCTTTTTCTGAGTCCCAAAGATTGCCTAAAGATTTGACTCCGATACTAATAAGCGCTGTTATGAGATTTGAGACCATAACGTTAGCCGCATGATACTGTATTTTTTGCTTTTTATCTATAAAGCAGCATTTATTGTCAGTTGTTTTAAAGATTTCTTTAATTACATCTATTCCCCCCGCTGTCCCTTCTATAGTAAAAGTGGCGTTTTCTAGCCCTTCGAAATCACCCTCCTTATTACTGAAGGGAAACATCGGATGTATCGAGTAGACATGGCTTCCCAGTTTATCGGCTTCAGAGAAAATAGATGATGAAAGGGAGCCGCTGAGATGACAAATTATTTTGCCTTTTAAATTATATTTTTTTATGTTTTGCCATACTTCTGCAATGTCTCTGTCTGGAGTAGAAATGAAAATTATTTCAGAAGAAGAAATGAGATTGGCAATATCTTTGAACGGGAAGGAGGAAGTTATTTTTGCCGCAGATTGAGCAGATTTTAGCTTAAGGCTTGAATAACCGGAAATTTTCAATCCTTTGTCTCGGAAATAAGCACCGAGTGTTACGGCTGCCTTTCCGGCCCCTATAAAGCCAATCCGCAAATTTAAAGTGTTCTTCAACAGGAGCGTCGTCTCCTTATGTAGAATTGTAAAAGCGTTGTAAGATAGAGGATAGCATAATTGTGTTGTAGGAGCAATGATAATTATTGTTTATATAGAGTAAATATAAAAATAGGCGGGACAATGTCCCGCCTACCTCTAAAAAGTATTGATTATTTAAGATTCTCTTTTGTTATTTATTCTTGACAGGAATCAAATATCCTATAACCATCAGCACGATTCCAAGTATCAAGAGACCGACATACCCAATATTAAATACTGAGGGGAATTTGTCAGAGATATTAAAAAGAGTGAGTTTGCCGTAATTTAACACATTGAAAATTCCGGTTGCAGCTATTTTCTCGTATACGAGTGAATAGACCAAAGCTCCGGCAAAGCCGCCAAGTACAATTACAATAGCTTGTTTGTAGATATTGGTTCCGATAGCTGCAGCTGCGGTGCCGGGGCAGGAGCCGACCATTCCGAATCCCACACCAAATATAATTCCACCGACTATTACTCCCAAATGCATTGTTTTAATGCTTAGATGCGATAAATCTAGTATGTTGAATAGGTCAAAAACATATAGTGAAGCTGTGGCGAGCCCTAAAGCGAAGAGCATAATCTTAAAGATTGTATTATCCTCTAATCTTAGAGTTGCCCTCATTTTAGGAGGACATGCAACGCCGGCAAGATATAATGCTGCACCAAATAATGCTCCTGTAATTAGACCGATAAGAAGATTCATAACTATACCCCCCAATCCATCTTTTTAAAGAGTAAGGCGACTGGGATAGCTACAACAAAGACAGCTATCGCAAAAACGAATCCGCTCACGCTGCCCTGCATTATGCCGCTCATCATATGTCCGCTTGTACATCCGTCTGCAAGCCTTGCTCCGAAGAGGAAGATAAATCCACCCACAAACTCTCTTATATAATATTTTTTACAGAAATTTTTAAATCCCTTGGAGTCTTTTATCTCCTCCACCTGACAGCTTGTTTTTTTCTTTGGATCCAAAGACCAGGCTACAAAACCACCCAGAGGAATCGCAAGTAAAAACACCATGGCGAAATTCAAGGGGTTCTTTATGTTCTTGGCAAGAGATCCACCGCTTTTGTTGTAGTAAGCATTTGTGCTACTGTAGCCATGTTTGCTCTCTGCATTTTCAGTGATTACAGAGGAATCTACTGCACTGTGTATCATTCCTCCTACCATTGAAAATTGCGTTGATACCCCTACCGGTTTAATGACGAGGACCGATATGGCAAAAACAAAGCCGAGAAAAACTGCTTTCCACAGCCAACAATTGGAATTTTCATTCATTTTTCCTTTTGCCTCCTTTATATGTTTAGTATTTTCTTCAATTATTATACCATTTTAAAAATATACTTTTAGAATGGAAAAGATTGAAAACAATAAGCCAATCGGCAATTTCTATATTTGCATTAGATTACGTATTACTTGGCTAATCCGTAGACTTTATTGACATCTTGAACAAAGATTATGCCTTTTCCCGGTTCTTTTATGTCAATTTTTTCTCGAATTGAAGAGATGATGGCATCGCTATCACACTTCTCAGAGAGAATTAAGACCATTTCTTTTTCCGGTTCGATATCCATGAAGAATAATTTACTCGTTTCGTGAATACCGGAGCCTCTTGCATTTATAATAGTTCCGCCTTTTGAGCCGGCAGCGGTCGCCGCGTCAACTACATCTTCTGCTTTTCCCTTTTCAACGATAACGGTTATTGAACAGTACATTGATTCATCTCCTCTTTCTAGCTTTTTCGAGTTTGTCAAAATACAGCCGACTGAACCTATAACGGTATGAAGAGCTGTAGTGAAGGCTATTCCATGTTTTGGCTTTTCAAATTGAAATTTTTCATTAAGGGTTTCAAGGACACATTTTGATGTTTCTTTATTACACGCCATCAGGACAATCTCTTTGCGTATCTCTGTTAGTCCCAAGTAGCTTATAAAAGAGCTGTTGGCTGTGCCCTTCGCAAGAACAACAGTTCCTCCAGTAGCGCCACATTTCTTTGCTGTTTGCAAAACGCTGCTGCCCTTGCCAAAATTAACAATAACCCAAATGAGATCGAAACCCGTGTTATCATTAATCATTTTCTAACTCCTCCTGCTCGGCGATTTAATTCTAAAGAATACTCCCAAAATCTGTAATGCGATCATAGGACTGAGAGCAACCATGGCAATAACGCCAAAGCCGTCCGTTAAAACACTTGCACCTTCAATGGCATTGGCTGCTCCATGAGCGAATGCTAATATGAAAGTGGCTGTCATGGGACCAGATGCCACCCCACCTGAGTCAAAAGATATTCCGACAAAAAGTCCCGGAACATAATATGCCAATGCTATAGAAATGATATAGCCCGGAAGCAAAAAGTGCCAAAGCTCTATTTGCGGACTTAAAATATTAATCATTGCCAACGCCACAGCGCTTCCCACACCCAAACTCAGAGCGCCCATTACCAAACTTCTTCTGACATAACCACTGGTGACCTCTTCAATTTGCTGAGTGAGAACATAAACAGCCGGTTCTGCGAGAATGGTAACGAATCCTAAAATAAAGCCTATACCTATCAGATAATATTTATTATCAAAAAGAGCGAGTTTATTTCCTATTATACTTCCGACTTCCATAAATCCTCCATTTACTCCAGTCAGAAAGAGAACAAGTCCTATTAGGGAAAATACGATTCCCAAAACTATTCTGCTTACAGTTCTTTTTGAGAGTTTAAATGAAATCTTTTGAAATATTGCGAAAATAAGAGTTACCGGCAGAAGCGCCAAAATAACCTCGCCTAAAATAACAGGGGCGTTTTCGAGGAAGGGGCCCATCAGAGAGGATGACAAAAGGTCTGTCGCAGGGAGGGTACCTTCTAGGCTTTCTGTTTTAGAAAGTATTCCCATCACCATGACTGCAATAATGGCTCCGGCTGATGCAATGGCTACTAGGCCGAAACTGTCTTCTTCAGAAGATTTGCTGTCCTTTTTTAAAGACGATATACCCAAGGCTAGGGCCAGCATAAATGGAGTGGTTATTGCGCCAGTTGTGGCACCGGATGCATCAAAAGCTATCGCTAAAAATTCTTTGGGGGTAAAAATTCCCAACATCAGGATGATAAAATAGAGGGCGGTTAAAAGCTTATTCAATGCAATATTGAATACTATTCGAACGAATCCTAATGCCATTACGAATGCGATGCCCACCGAGACGACAAGTATGATGCTTGCTTTTCCGATGCTATTTGCCGTAACCATTCTTACTTGTTGTGCAAGAATATGAAGATCCGGCTCCGCAACAGAGATAGCAAAACCCAATACAAGGCCTGCTATAATAACTATCGCTACGCTGTTGCTTTTTGCTACTGCCGTTCCCATACGAGTACCGATTGGCGTTACCCCCATATCAACACCCAAAAGGAAAACAGTGAGCCCTACAACTATAAAAAAAGCCCCTATCAAAAATCTTAAGTAAAGATGCATTCCAAGCGGCGTAATTGTAAAGTTAAGAAAAGTTACAATTAGCGTTATAGGCAATACAGCAAAAAAAACTTCTTTTGTTTTCTCTGTAATAACGTTCAAACAATCTAACTCCTCTCATCAATCCCTCATTCATATTAAATTTTTAAAAAGAATATGTTCTTATAAAAAATCGAATTAAATCATAGAATCATAGAAAGATTATAGCAAAAAACAATCCTTTGCCTAAAACAGTGTTTTCGCTCATATACAAGCGGGGAAACTACATATTATAGCCGTGGCACGATATGTTATATTGTAAAGTATTATGAGAAAAATATAGTACCAAATACGCATATGATAAATTGAGTTTTTCTGCGACATACATTTTATACAAAAAGGATTGTCTATTTTGCAGAGGAGGCAATGACCATGTTAAATTTTTATTATTCTGTGCCGACTGAAATATTTTTTGGTGAGAATCAGATTAACGTGTTGGGAGAACAAATAAAAAAATATGGGAGCAGAATTCTTCTCGTATATGGAGGAGGAAGCATAAAAGCAACGGGGATATATGAGGAAGTAGTAAAAATTCTAAAAGAGAACAACATATATTTTTGCGAACTTCCCTCAGTTGAACCCAACCCGAAAATATCAAGCGTAAGAGACGGAATCAGGCTATGTAAGGATAACAAAATAGACTTAATCCTCGCAGTGGGCGGAGGAAGCGTTATAGATTGTGCAAAAGTTATTGGTGCCGGCTATTATTACGAGGGAGACCCGTGGGAGATAGTTCTTGACTACAGAAAAATCAAAAAAGTTCTACCTATTGCAACGGTATTGACCCTATCTGCAACCGGTTCTGAAATGAATGCCGGAGCAGTAATAACAAATTTAGAAACTAATGAGAAACTTTCTACATTTCACGAAGAAATGGTTCCAAAGTTCTCAATTCTTGATCCTACTTATACCTTTACCGTGCCTAAAGAACAAACTGCAGCCGGTACGGCAGATATAATGAGCCATATTTTTGAAGTCTACTTCAGCACCACAAAAAGTGCATATCTACAAGACAGAATGTCAGAGGCACTCCTTTTAACTTGCATAAAATATGGGAAACTCGCCATAGATGAGCCGGAGAACTATGAGGCCAGAGCCAACTTGATGTGGGCTTCCAGTCTTGCAATAAATGGCCTTTTAAGTCTGGGGAAAGAGACAGAGTGGAGCGTACACGCAATGCAGCACGAACTGAGTGCATTTTATGACATAACTCATGGTGTAGGACTTGCGATTCTAACGCCTCATTGGATGGAGTATGTGCTCGATAAACATACCGTAGATAACTTCGTTGAATATGGAGTAAATGTTTGGGGAATTAACCCCACCGTTTACAACTTCAAGATAGCCCGTATGGCTATTCAGAAAACGAGAGATTTCTTTGTATCCCTAGGAATTCCCACCACACTTAGAGAAATAGGCATTGGAGAAGAAAGATTTGAGGAGATGGCAAAACATGCCGTTTCGAACGGAAAGATTGGAAATATCAAGCCATTGGACTCTCAGGACGTTCTAAACATATTTAAAGCAGCTTTATAGCAACACTGTTTCCCAAGCTTTATCACTAATATCAAGGAAAGAAAAAGAAAACTCTACTTCGTAAAAAATGAAAGTGGAGTTTTTTCTATTCATCCTTTGAAATGTTATACTGTTTTGCGGATGCATTATGAAGGGATGATATTTTGTCACAATCTAAGTTGCCAATAGATATTCTTAAAAATGAGTTTGGATACGTATCTTTTCGTAGAGGACAGGAACCCGTTATCGACGCCATACTCAGAGGAGATGACGTAATTGGCGTTATGCCAACTGGAGCCGGGAAGTCACTTTGTTACCAGATTCCTGCTATTTTAAGCAAAAGTACAACAGTAGTAATTTCTCCTCTCATTTCACTTATGAAAGACCAAGTTGATGCACTTGTACAAAATGACATATCAGCAGTCTCCATAAACAGCACTATGGAGTGGGATGATGTTGTTTCAACTTTTAATTTAGTAGCGGAAGGAAAAGTTAAACTTCTCTATATTGCACCAGAACGCTTCAACAATAAAAGTTTTCTTCGTTTTTTTCACTCTATTAAAGTAGAGCTGCTTGTTATTGATGAGGCGCACTGTGTTTCTCAATGGGGACACGATTTTAGGCCAGCATATTTGAATATTGCACCCGTTATAGCATCTCTGAGTAAACGACCCGTAGTAGCTGCGTTTACAGCAACCGCAACTCCGGAAGTGCAAGAAGACATCAAGATACGTCTCGGACTAATATCTCCGTTAATTATTGCAACGGGTTTCGATAGAGAAAACCTTTTTTTTCAGGTGGAGCATCCGGATATTAAAATAGATTTCCTGCTGAATTATGTAAAAAAACATCGCTCACATTCCGGCATAATTTACTGTTCTACGAGAAAAAATGTGGAAGAAGTTTGTAGCAAGATATGTCGCACAGGGATATCTGCCGTTCGCTATCATGCCGGGTTGAGTGATGAAGAGAGAAAGAGCAATCAAGAGGCTTTCATATCGGATGAAGTAGGGATAATCGTTGCGACAAACGCTTTTGGCATGGGCATAGATAAGTCAAATGTTCGATATGTAATTCACTATAATATGCCCCCTAACATGGATGCTTACTATCAAGAAGCAGGCCGGGCAGGAAGAGATGGGCTCCCGGCGGACTGTATTCTTTTGTTTGGAGCTAAAGATATAACTACAGCTCGCTACTTCATATCACAAATTGAAAATACTGACATTAAAAAAGCGGACTATAAAAAACTTAGAGTTATGCTAAATTACTGTCATTCAGAAAAATGTCTCAGGGCTTCAATTTTGAGCTACTTCGGAGAGGAAGTTGAGAAAGAAAACTGTGGTTCTTGCGGCAACTGTAAATCAGAGGCGGAACTTGTAGATATTACAGAAAGTGCAAAAAAAATACTTTCTTCCGTCTATCGCATGAAAGAAAGCAGCGGAGGCCGTAATTTCGGCAGTTCTATCTTAATAGATGTTCTTCGCGGCTCAAAAAAAGCACAAATTAAGGCTTTGGGATTTGATAAAATTTCAACCTGGGGAATAATGAAAGAAGAGAGTGTAAAAAGTTTACGAAGAAAAGTAGACTTTCTGATTTCCGAAAACTTCTTGCAGACAGAAGACACAGAGTTTCCAGTCCTTTCCTTCAATCAAAAAAGCATTGATTTTCTAAACGGAGATTCAAAACTAGTAATGAGACAAAAAGGCGAGAAAAGAATTTTTAAAGACTCATCTCTCACGTCCGAAAAGCTTCCGGAAGGGACGATGGACGAAGAGCTATTTGAAATATTGCGTTCACTCAGGAAACAGCTGTCGACAGAAGAAGGGCGTCCTCCATTCTTTGTATTTTCCGATAAAAGCCTAACAGCCATGGCAATAGCACAGCCCACAAATAGAAGTAAATTTATGGCAATGCCAGGTGTTGGTGAAGTAAAGCTCGAAAAATATGGGAAAGATTTTATCAGAGTGATAAAAAGTTGGAAAGAAAATAAACTTTATTAGTAATAACGAACTTTAAACAGTGGCGTTACTGCAGGAAAGTGTTAATACTAAAAACATTCTTTTCTTATTTTGGCAAAAGGCGAGAAACAGCGTTTTTCGGTATTTTACGCTTGAACAGCAGTTGTTATTTTGTTATTCTCACCGATAGACAATTCATAGTCTAAAAAGATTATTTTTATTATGAATAGTTGTGATAATAAGATATAATGTAAAATCGATTTTTTCGAACTCATGTCAGCAAAAGAGACGTTTTCCCTTTATAAAAATGTTGCGGGAAGATGTAGGGCTGTTTTAGGGAGAGATATAAATGTTAGAAGTTAAAAACCTGGGATTAACGCTAAAAGGCGACGATGGTGAAGTCGAAATACTCAGAAATGTAAACTTCACTCTTGAAGACAAAAAAATATATGTAATGACCGGCCCTAACGGAGGCGGTAAATCTGCTATTTCCAAATCTATAATGGGCATCTATCAACCTACGGCTGGCCAAATCTTGCTTGATGGCGTTGATATTACAAACAAAGAGCTCTATGAGAGAGCACGTATGGGTGTGGGCTATGCTTTCCAGCAGCCAGCACGTTTTAAGGGGATTAAAGTCCGCGAACTTTTAGAGATGGCGGCAGGCGATATAGGATTGCTTGAAATGTGTGACCTTCTCTACGATGTTGGACTCTGTTCGCAAGATTATATAGACCGAGAAATTAACGCGAGCTTTTCCGGTGGCGAAGTGAAGAGAATAGAAATAGCTACTATTTTAGCCAGAGATTTAAAACTTGCGATATTTGATGAGCCCGAGGCAGGCATAGATTTATGGAGCATGCAAAGACTGAGAGAAACATTTGAAATCATGAATAAAAAACATAACACTACGATATTGATTGTTTCTCATCAAGAGAGAATACTGGATTTGGCTGACGAAGTCATAATGGTAACAGACGGTACGGTTTCAGAGATAACCGATAGAGAAAAAATACTTGGTGAGATTCGCCAAATAGACTCCGATTGTCGTTGCCGTCAGATTTGCAACAAAGGAGGGAATACAGTTGCTGAATGCGATAGATAAAAACATGCTCTCACAAATTGCAGGGCTGGAAGAACTTCCGGAAGGTGCATATAACATCAGAAAAGATGGAGAGGGCATAGAACGTCACATAACTGAAAATATAGACATTCTCCCTAAGAAAGACAAACAGGGAATTGATGTAATCATAAAACCGGAAACCAAAGGAGAAACTGTTTATATCCCGGTTATTATCTCAAAAAACATGACCGATACGGTTTACAACAGTTTTGAAGTGGGAGAGAACTCAGATGTTACTATTGTTGCTGGCTGTGGTATACACAATTCATGCGGTAACAAAGCTCAACATGATGGGATCCACGAGTTTTTTGTACGCAAGGGCGCGAAAATGAAATATATCGAAAAACATTACGGCGAGGGAGAGGGAACCGGGATGAAAATCCTAAATCCCAAAACAGTGATAGAAGTTGAAGAGGACGCTACCGTTGAGCTGGAAATGCTTCAGATAAGGGGAGTCGACAACACAGTAAGAGATACAGAGGTACATTTACACAAAAATGCTAGTTTGGTAGTGATGGAGAGACTGCTTACTGATTTGGATCAAACAGCCGAATCAAACACAACCATTAATTTGCTCGGAGAGGACGCCTCAGCACAGATAATCTCTCGTTCTGTGGCAAAAGACGAATCAAAGCAAGTTTTTCATTTCAAGTTGTGCGGCTACGGAAAATGTCGCGGTCATATCCAGTGCGACTCAATTATTATGGATCAGGCACAAGTTTCGTCTATCCCTGAGATATCTGCGTTTGCTTCTGATGCAGAGTTAATTCACGAAGCCGCCATTGGCAAAATTGCCTCAGAGCAGATGACAAAATTAATGTCTCTAGGATTAACAAATGAAGAGGCGGAAGAAACAATTTTAAAAGGGTTCCTGAAATAATGTTTCTGGGACAACAAGTATAATATGCAAAGAGATCTTTCTCTGCATAATTAAGATTAAAGCACAAAGACTGTTGAGATCTTCTCTGCAGTCTTTTTTTACGAAATGGTGAGGTCTATGCAAAACGTAAAAAAAAGTATAAATGAAATATTATCTCTGACAGGACAAAAAATAATCGGGATCAATCCTCCCGTTTATGATTTTTCTTTTGCTGATCTTTGGTCTAAACCGATGGGATTACTCTATCTTCTTGAAAAGTTAAAAAGGAACGGAAACGAAGTTTTTCTTCTTGATTCAATACATGAGGGGTCATCCCAAATAAAAACTTATGGCAGAGCGAGAATAGATTCTGTGGAGATAAATAAACCTCCTGTATATCAGGGAATAAAAAGAAGGTATCATCGATTTGGATTAGGAACAGAAGAGATAAGGAAAAAGCTGCTTGCCATTGGCAAACCGGACGTTGTGTTTTTGACCTCTCTTATGACCTACTGGTATGGCGGAGTAAAAGAAATAATAGATCTCACTCGTGAGATATTTGATGACACGCCTATCATTCTTGGAGGAATCTATGCCAAATTATGTCCGAAACACACCGAAACTCTTGCGGCAGACTACATTGTCACAGACAATTGGCTACCTGATGTTCCCTATCCTGCTATGAATCTTTATGAAAATATAACATATGGAGTAACTATGACCTCTTTCGGTTGCCCTCTTTCATGTGAATACTGTGCTTCAAATATTTTATGGCCCACATTTTATAAACGAAACATTGCTGAGGTACTCGGAGAAATAGAGATGCAAAACAATCTTGGAGCGACTGACTTTGCATTTTATGATGATGCACTTCTATTAAATAAAGAAGCCTATTCTTATCCTCTCTTTGAAAAAATCTCAGCTTTTTATAAATCTTCTATCCGTCTACATACTCCTAACGGTCTTCACGTAAGAGAGATAGATGCGAAATGTGCGGAAATGTTAAAGAGCACAAACTTTGTCACGTTAAGACTGTCCCTTGAGAGTATCGACACAGAAATTGCAAGAACAGGCAGTGATAAAGTAAAGTGGAATGAGTATGAAAGCGCCGTTAAAAACCTTTTAAATGTTGGTTATAGCACGAATGACTGTGAGACATATATTCTTTTAGGCTTGCCCGGACAGAGTTTGAAGTCAGTGAAGGATACAATAAGATTTGTCCGAGATTGCGGCGGCAAACCTAAACTTGCAGAATTTTCTCCCATTCCGGGAACAGTTACATTCGCACATGCTGTTAAGGAGATTCCTGCTCTTGCCACGGAACCTCTGCTACATAATAATTCTGTCTACTCATCTTGGATATCGAAGAATATGGAGCCGGAAGAGCTGCAAGAGCTAAAAGATTTGGCATCACGGAAAGCATAGTTAGGTTTTAATAAAATACATAAAAGAATAAGTGGTAATATATGAAAAGGTTGTGGAGAGGTCGTAGATTAAGATAAAAAAAATTATTACGGTTCTGATTTTAATAAGCGTTATATTTAGCTCAACCCCATCTTTTGCAAATGTTTCTCTCGTGAGAAAAGACTCGGGGGTTGAGAGCTTTTTGGAGAAATTAACAGACTGGGGCAGCTTTATATCTCGCTTTACCGGTCCTTTTGATTTCACAAAAAATATATTAATATTTTCTAAAATTGTACGAGCGTTTAATAGTCTCATTGAGAGCGGGGAACTGTCTCCTGCAGGTTTTATTAAGTTCTTATTAAGACAGTTTGGGGTGGACATATTTACGACACCTCAACAACACAGAGAGAGAAATATGCCGGAAGGAACCTATTCGATATGACGGCCTATGTATATATTGTTAGATGTTCTGACAGTACACTCTACACGGGTTGGACATATGACGTGGATAAACGTATTCTGGCTCACAACAATGGGTCCGGAGCAAAATATACTAGAGGCAGAACTCCTGTTTTGCTGTGTTATACAGAGTCTTTCGAAACCAAGGAAGAAGCGCTCTCTCGTGAGATGGAAATCAAAAAGCTCAAGCGCTCAGAGAAGGAAAAGCTTTTGGAGTGTTAGAGCACGAAAATAAAAAAATTATAAAAGAGCGATAGAATTAACGTAGTGTGGCACGACAGTATTTAAAAAGATTACAATTTCTTTATGTTTTTTTCAATTATACGTAACTACTCTTTTCTTAGAGCAGAAGAAGGCAGCTCTATAATCTCTCCCTCTTCTTCAAAAATATCCGGTTCGTGTGTTTGCATTGGAGTGTCTATATCAATAACAGTCTCTCCGTGATATCTTTCGGAAGCGCTTCCCGATCTGTCGGAAAAGTCTTTATATTGAGTAAAGGGGCGGTTGGTATATATTTTAAAAGCGCCTCCCTTTCGTGCCAAGTTAAACATCATTACAAAAAACAATACAATGGCAAGAAGAGCGAATAACATGACATAAGCCGGAAATTTAAAGCCGAATATCATAGTTCCGATCAATAAAAAAAATAGAAATCTCATAATATCCTCCCTCTTAAAATAGTTGATTCTTTATTTGTGTAAAACAAAAAATAAAATAGAAACTCGGTTAAAGATAAAGGAGCTAATGCGTCTAATCGCTGCAGAGCCTGTCTGAATTCTCGAGATTATTTCCCTGTTTTTTTCTTGCCAGGTCTTTCCTCTTTTGTTTTCTTGGTGTCCCTTACCGTTCTACTCTTATATTTTTTATCTACTTTCCCTCGTGAAGCATCAAATTTACTAGGAGCTTTTGATGTTTTCGCACCGAAAGATGCTCTTGTCTCTTTTGTGTCGCCATCTTTTTCACTCTGTCCTCTGTAAGAGGGACGGGCGCTTTTCATTTTTCCGCTTCTATAGCGATCAGATTCTGGCTTGTCTATCCTTCTCTTCTTCCCATCGGATGAAGATTCTGTTTTTCTGTTTTTATGTAAAGGAGCTGGAACTTTCCTTGCAGTTTGGACGTTGTTTTTTACGGGACGTGGCATTGAGGGCTCTTCAGGCTGGGCGTTTGCTAAAGTCTTTCGTCTTAATTGTCCGCAGGCAGCTGCAATATCCATACCTAGGCTATGGCGGAATTCTGCTTCGAATCCCGCTGTTGTTAAAACGTTTCTAAACTTGAGAATACTCTCTGCTTCAGGTTTTTCATATCTACCGTCTGTATCATTGTATGGAATGAGATTTATATAGACATGAATCCCTTTTAAGAAACGAATCAACTCTCTGGCATGTTCAACTCCGTCATTTACACCACCGAGAAGAGCATATTCGATAGTTATCCTATTCCCTGTTTTCTTCTGATACTCTACCATGGCCATTCGCAATTCTGACACGGGATATGTGTTATTAATCGGCATCAAGGAGCTGCGCAGTTCATCATCTGCAGCATTTAGTGAGATTGCCAACTTTACACCCAATCCGGATTCAGATAGCTGTTTTATGCCTGGAATAATACCGGAGGTAGAGACGGTCATCTGTCTTATCCCTAAATTTCTTTGCTTTTCCGAATTAAGCATGGAGATGGATTTAAGCAAAGCATCTGTGTTAAGGAAGGGTTCTCCCATTCCCATAAAGACAATGTTGTTTATTTTTCTGTCCGACATCTTTTCCATAGCGAGAAACTGTGCTGCAATTTCTCCCGCAGAAAGATTTCTAACATAGCCGGAAAGGCCAGTCGCACAGAAAGTACATCCAAGAGGACACCCTACCTGTGTGGAGAGGCATGCCGTCAATCTATCATTTTGCTTGAGCAATACAGACTCAATCGTATTTCCGTCCGTAAGTTGCCAAAGATATTTTCTCGTCCCGTCTATTTGTGATTTCTGCATATTTAACAAGTAAGGGAGTGAAAAATTCAGGCGTTTCTCAAGCTGTTCTCTGAGTGCCAGGGAGAGATTTGTCATTTCTTCTGTATCAAAAGTGTTTTTTTGCCAAAGCCATTGGCAAAGTTGATCAGCTCGGAACTTAGGCTGATTAAGCTCCTCTTCGAGCCATACTTTCCATTCTTCGTGGCTAAAATCTAAGGCATAAAGTTTTTCTGTCATATATAGCACCCGCACTCTGTTTTATGTTTTTTATAGCTTTTTATAAAAAGAACTGTTTCATTTCGGTTATTCTACATCTTTTTGTATTTGAAAAAAAGCAAACCGCTTTATTATAACAGTTAATCCTTGACCGGCGTTCCAGGCTTAAACATGAGTATTGCATATGGAATAGGACGTTCTTCCTCGCTTTTGTTGCTTGGAGACGTGAATGTAAAGTCTCTCCACCAGATTGAACTGGAGCCGCCACCATCTAAATTCAAAGCGGTAGTTAAACCTAAATTAAGGCAAATTTTTCTGGTTTCTTGAATGGTTGCTCCTACACTATGCATATTGTTGCGACCATCAATGACAGCCCAATAGACTCTTTTGCCATCTGTTCCTACAAGCGTGCGAGGGTGACGCTTGTTTAATATGTTTTCGTTTAACATCTCGCTATTATCAACAACTCGTCCATTTTTAATCAAAAGGGGGCCGGCCTGAAGAATCTCCGTATAAATATCATAACTTTTGTTTTTTGAAATATCGTCTGTCATTTCTCCGTCGATAAACACAGCGCGCCCCTCTTTATTCCATCCAAAAGCGGAACGTTTCGGATGAAACTTTCCATTATCCATACGTCCTTGGGTTTTTAATATACCCACAGGCTTGCTTCCTGCAAAGTATCCTCCGTTAATTGCACCAACTACGTTGTAATTTTCATTTGCTATTGTAGACAGGGTTGCTTTTTCAGAGCCAATCATCACAGCAGAAATAATCTGAGAGGGGACTTCTATTATATCTATTGCTAACATGGCAATGTAAAGGGGTTCATTTACACCCTTTTCAAGATCTCCGTTAGCCGAAGAATTGGGATTTCCCACTCCACGTTTTTTGAGTATGAGCTCAGTGCCATCTGATTTAAAAGAGGCTTTCCAAGAGACATTTTTTTTACAATTAGCTATCCATTCAGAAAGTATGGGCATTTTATCTTCTGTAAAGGGTTTACCGAAGGAAGCAAGCAGCTGTTTGGGAAGAGGCGGAGACATATTGCTCGCTATTTCATAAAGCGGATCTTTCTCGCTCCATTCCGGAAGCAGAGTCGCACGTCCATATGCAGTGATGACAAAGTCCCACCCCATCGCTTCCAGAGAGAGTCGTACCGCGTCCATAGTAGTTAGGTCGTTTTCTGTTTGAGTAAGGTTTTTGTCCGGAAGAGTATATTCCAAAATTTGAAAGATTTTTGGCAGAAACTCTTCTCTTGTCATCGCAAACGAAGTGGAAGAATAAATCACGGTCAAAATGAAAACTGACAATATTAATATTGTATTTCCGGTTTTTCTAAGTGCTGTTTTTCTATCCATGCCAGTATCATAACCTTGACAGCGCTCACACTAATCAGTATAATTGCCCATGTTCACTATGGGGGTATAGCTCAGCTGGGAGAGCGCTTGAATGGCATTCAAGAGGTCAGCGGTTCGATCCCGCTTACCTCCACCAGAATCATATTATCCGAGCCTAATACCAATTGGTAGTGTGTCCGGATTTCTTATTTTTTTAGAATATTTGGAAAATCTTTATAACAAGGCGGTCAAGGCTCACATACAGAGCTTTGGCCGCTTTGTTTCATTGAGCGTAATTCTGCTGGACATAAAGAAATATATTGAGACCTACAAGCCAGAGACCGCTGTAAGCTAAAGGAGGGGCAATGTGAGTAGAAAAACAGTCGTTTTAATTTCTTGCACAAAAGCAAAGCTTGCTGCACCTTGCGAGGCACGGGAACTATACAGTGCAAGCAATATATTTACAAAATCGCTTAACTATGCCGAACGTATCTCTTCCGACATTTACGTCCTTTCCGCAAAGCATGGACTCGTTGCCTTGAATGATGTGATTGCGCCTTATAATGAGACGCTAAAAGGCAAATCCTCTGTGGAAGTTGTCGCTTGGGGTAACAAGGTTGCTGCACAACTTAAGACACGATACGATGTAAGTCAGACCGAGTTTGTCATCCTTGCCAGCAAATACTATTGCGAACCGCTGCAAACGCATCTTCCGCACGCCACGCTTCCTCTAATTAACCTTTCAATTGGGAAGATGTTGAAAAAGCTTAACCATTTGCTCTCCGGCCCGACAGACGCTAGCACAGCTATGAGTTATAAGTTACACCGATTGTTTGGCGCTATGCTGCGACTACATTGGGATGACATAGACACAATACCGTTTGACAGCGGAATTTATATCGTCTTTGAAAAAGGTGAGATGTATCACGAGTTTGACAGAATTGTCCGTGTGGGAACTCATAGCAGTGATGGTCGGTTAAAAGGGCGTCTGAAAGATCATTTTGTACGGGAGAACAAGGACGGCAGCATCTTCCGTAAGAACATCGGACGAGCCATCCTAAACAAGGGAAATCACACATATTTATCAGCATGGAATAAGAATACTAGCAAACCCGAAGTTGTCGCACAGATGGGCAGCACATACAATCCTGAATTTCAGAAGAAATTAGAGCAGCAAATCAGCAAATATATTCGAGAGAATTTTACTTTTGTCTGCTTCCCGGTTGCCACACAAACTGAACGACTCCGTTTAGAGGAAGGCATTATTGCGACACTCCATAGCACCTCAGATTTCACGACAAGTTCCAAGTGGTACGGTAAGTATAGTCCAGAAATTCAAATTAGACAGAGCGGTATGTGGCTTAGGGAAGGACTTAGTGCTACACCCTTATCCGAGAACGAATTTGAAGACATTAAAAAATACTGCATGAATGCGTTTGAGTGCAACACAGAAAATTCATTATGTGAGGAAGGTAAAGAGGTGCTGAATATGGGAATAGAGAATAGAATTAGCGAAGAAAAATATCGTGAGTTATGGCATACCATAGTCAATACATTTAGCAGCACCCCTCTGGAACTACATACAAATCCCTTAAACAATAAAAATTATAGGTGGTTTTCTGTAACCTCTGATGGAAATAAAATTATTATTAGTAGTGCAAAAAAGCATACACCTCCCTCATCACTCACTGCCGATAGGTATCTGAATTATTCGCAGTTTCTAAAAATTTATCCCATATATCTAAGGCGAAAAAAGGGAGAAGCTGTAAGCCAAGAGGCGATAAAAGCGTCTAGTAATTCGGTTTATTGGTACGGTATTATGAATTATTGCGATTTATAATGAGGTCATTATGTCTTTTATAGATTGAGATAACGAGTCTCACCAGAAAATTACAAAACCTCTCGATTATAATCGAGAGGTTTTGTGTTCTCCTCTTCATCAGCAATAATCCATTTTTGGAAAAACTACGTTATAAAATAATTTCAAGGCTCTATTTCTAGGTGTTTCTCTAAGTAGTATTTAGAAAAACGTAAAATCACCCATGTATTCTTCTGTCGGAGATGATAAAATAACAAGGTAAAAATAGGAAACTCGATATTTTGGAAGGAGTTTTATATAGATGCTTGTAGACTTTTTTTGTTTTGACATAAAAACAATCAAAAAAACAATTTATCTTCTCCTTTTATTGCTTTTAGTATGTATGCCAAATATTGCATCTGCCGATATTCGAGTCGAAGAACGAGTTGGGCAGCTATTAGTTGAAGAATTTGAACCTGAATCCTTGCTTGTTCAAGCCACAGAAGGAGGCAGTTTCTTGTATGCCAAAGCAAAGGGCGTTGTCTTAGAGGGAATGAGAGTGGACAGCATTTCTGTGTTTGCAATGATGAAAGAACCGCCTCACAATATTTCGGGAAAAGACGTATATGAGCTGGCTGATTTAATACATATGGCCAGAGCGGAAGTCGTTTTATTAAAAAAAGATGTTGACGGGTATTGCAGCACCGCAGTTGAAGATGTAAAAGGTTTTACGAATTTAGAAGTAGACTTTTCATCAGATAAAATCACTGTTAACGGCACATACACAGCTAAATTTCTCTTTACTTTCAACATACGGATGATGGCAAAAGCTAAACTGGGTTTTATAAATGGAGATTTTAGTTTGGTTGATACCGAATTTTTTGTAAACGGCATGAAACAGTCGGAATATTTGACAGAAAAGCTTCTAAAAGAAATTAATCCCTTGATAAAGAGAGAAAAAATTCCTTTCCCCGTAAACATTAACAACATTGTTGTAACGGAGGATAAAATCGTCGTTACTGGTCGTCCCAAGCCTCTTCAGGGAGACTCTCTTCGTGTTTGGAAGTATGCGAAAAATTAACCCCAGTAAAATTTCAAATTCTTAAGGCCATCAGTAAAATTTCGGCTTTACCGCAGGAAATTATACCTTTGCTTTAATTCTTAAAATCCCAAAACCTAAGAGACCAAAGGTTTTTCCGCCAGTATCCTTAACCTTACATGGTCTGCAATCCAACCATCTTTTTCCGTGTAGAGAAGCGGACGACAGTATTTTTCTACGTCATTATAAAAAAAATTCTTTTCGTCTTCTGAAAACCCTCTAGTATGAGAGGCTGTAAAGACTTCAAGCCAATGCCGAAGCCCTTTTGGCAGAGGAGTTGGCCTGTCAATTCTCGCGATATAGTTTATTTTAAATCCACGATTTTCCAAAATACCGGAAAAAGTTCCCAGTTCAGGGTATTTCCAAGGATTTCTCGCTTTATAATCCAACCCTCTCTTAATCAATGCTATTTTTAGACCTTCACGAATAATACGGATACATCCCTCTCCACCACATTCAGCGGCAAATCTTCCGCCAGGTTTTAGAGCATCCCAAATTCCTTGCACGACTCCATACTGATCTTTCATCCAGTGAAGTGACGCGTTGCTCATTACCGCGTCAAATTTTTCATCCAAAACCAACTGTTCCGCATTCCCGATTCTTGCATCAATTCCCAAAGCTTTTGCTTTCTCAATCATTTCCGGGTCAGAGTCAATTCCTGTGACATTACAACCTAAATCAACGAGCTCTTTAGTAAGCTTTCCATCTCCACATCCTAAGTCAAGGATTCTTTCCTTGCTTTTCGGATTTAACAGTTCTAGAACAGGGCCTCCTAATTCATATCTGTAATCAGACATAGTGAGTTGTTCATCGGAAAAGGGTTTATTTTTTGACATTTGAGAGCCTCCCCATAAGGTTAAGAGTGAATTGTAAAATAAATATAATGTTTTTTATATTTTTTCCCAATTTTTGAAACCAGCTCCCAGAACTTCAGAAGCTTCTGCTACTACAACAAAAGAGCGCAAATGATTCCTTGCTATGTATCTTTTAAGATCCATAGTCTGTCTTGGTGTAAGTAGACACATTAGAGTAGAGCTTTCTTGATTTGAGTATCCGCCCCTGCTTTCGAAAACAGTTGATCCTCTTTTGAGATTGTCTGAAATATACTGAATAATATCCTGCTCTGACTCTTTTGTTCCCACAATGAAGACAAGGCGCCTCTTGTCAAAAGAGGTTAGAACACTGTCTGTAGTCTCTCCTGCGACATAGCCTGCAACCAGTCCGTATAGGAGTTTTTCAAGACCAACTATATTGATAGAAGCAGCAAGAATAATCATGTTGAGATAGAAACTGTATCTTCCCATCTCAATTCCAAAACGTTTCCTTATAACTGCAATAATAATGTCTGTCCCGCCGGAAGATGTTCCACAGCGAAATATCATTCCAATTCCTATGCCTTTTATTATTCCACCTGTAATGGCAACCAAAAACATATTTTCAATCATAGGGAGATGAACTCTGCCAAGTATATCAAGCAGAAAAGAAAACATAAAAATATTGTATGAGGTCCACAAGATGAATCTCTTGGGCAACTCTCTCCGTCCCCAGGCCATTAACCCTACATTTGCGAGGAGATAGAAAATAGAGGGCGTCAGACCTATTGTGTATTTTAAAAGCAGAGCGATACCTATTAGGCCTGAATCAGGGAAATTATATGGCACAGTAAACCACATGACTCCGATAGCGTAAATCGTTATCCCGATTGTTGTCATAAGGAATGACGGAAATTCAAGCTTCGCGTGAACCTTAAGGTTTCCCATATGTTTCTTAAAAATATGTTTTTTAGACATATGCCCACTCCAAATCTCTGCTCGTGTAATCAGTAGAAGATATATTCATTCCAACTGTTATGCAAGCTTTTTCGTTATATATTCTTCCAACGCTTAAAGCCCTTTCCTAGAACTTCAGAAGCATCTGAGATGACTAGGAATGTGCGAGGAAAGTTTTCGGCCAGAAAACATTTAAGTTCCATTGTCTGCCTTCTTGTTAAAAGACACATCATAGTTGAACTCTCTGCGTGAGAATATCCACCTTTTGTATCGAAAAGAGTAGAGCCCCTGCTAAGTTCAGAGGAAATGAAATCTACAATATGATGCCGGTTTTCATGTTCGCTAACAATAAAGACAAGTTTTCGCCGATCAAACGAAGAGAGAACTCTATCAATTGTTTGCCCACTGATGTATGTTGCAACAAAACCATAAAGAACTTTTTCAAATCCGACAGTTCCGACTGATGCGCTTAAAATAAACACATTCATAAAGAACGTATATTTGCCCACAGCAGCGCCCAACCGTTTGCGTAAGACCGACGCGATAATATCCAATCCACCCGAACTTGCTCCAGAAAAAAATGTTATTCCCAGCCCTATCCCCTTTATAAGTCCCGCTGCAACTGCGACGAGCAGCATGTCATTAATAGGGGGAAAATTGATAGAGCCCAAAAGCTGTAAAAGAGTAGAGATAAGTAGTACGTTGTATATCGTCCAGCCGACAAATCGTTTTGGAAGTTCTTTTCTCGCCCAAAGAAGTAATAAGGAATTGAGTACAATATGCACTATAGAAGGAGGCAGTCCAACAGTATATTTAAAAATTAAGGCGATACCCATAAGCCCTGAATCAGGGAAGTGGTACGGGATAGTGAAACCGGTTACCCCGATGGTAAAAATTACGGAGCCCAGCGTGGAGAGAAAAAAAGTATTATATTCTTTTTTTATAAAGTAAAAAGCTTTTTTATACCAAAGCTTTAACTTATTTTCTGCTATGATAAAAACCTCCAAAAAGAGTTGATTTAGACTAAGATAACTCTTATCTAAAACAAAATCAATCGTAAAATAATGGAAAGTAGAATTTTCTAGTATTTTTTCGGATGTTTTTAGAAATTGCTGTGATAGAATACTTAGGGTAAAGTAAAAAAAAGGAGTGATTTGAAATGGCAACACCGGTTCAGGTAAGTCTAGAAGAGATAATATCAATGTTGCTTTCACGTGTTGATTCCCTTACAGCAAACGATGAGAACAATAAGACCAAGTCAAATATAATCTATAGAGTTCTTTACAAGAAGGGGCTCATTACAGAAGAGGATATTTTTGCTTCCGTAAAAGATGAGTATGGAATGCTCGTAAAGCTTGGAGTAATAAAGGACGAGCCTAAAGAAGAGATGTATCAGACGATTACAGATGGTATATTGCAGTGGTTAAAATGTGACGTAGAAGGAATAAAAAATACTATGGCGGAATATGAAAAGAGAGTCCAGGAGTATGTAAAAGAAGAAGAGGCAAAGAAACCCAAGATTGAAGTCGCAAGTGCAAACGTCCTCGAACAGCTAGATGCAGTCTCTGGTGCAAAGAGGCCCGGAGGCGGCAAGCTCATTATATAAAACAAGAAAAGTCTTTTTCTATTCTAAAGAAACAAAATACGCCTCCTCAGTTTTGACGGAACTGAAGAGGCGTATTTTGTTTTCATAAAAACAAATTTTAAGGATTAACGAACTATAAACTTTTTTAGCTTCTCGTAGTCCTCTTCTTCCATGTCATCATAAGGAATAAACCTCAATGAAGCACTATTAATACAAAAACGTACTCCGTTGGGGGATTCAGGGTCTCCAACGAAAACGTGTCCCAAGTGCGAATTCCCAACCCTGCTTCTAACTTCCGTCCTCACCATACCGTGGGAATAATCCTTGATATATACGAGGGCATTTTCATCTATAGGCTCGCTAAAAGATGGCCAACCGCAACTTCCTGCATATTTCCCCCTCGAAGAAAAAAGAGGTTCCCCCGTGACAACGTCAACATAAATTCCACGCTCACTGCTCTTCCAAAAATCATTATCAAAGGGAGGTTCTGTCGCATCATTTTGAGTAACAGAAAACTGAAGTTCAGTTAGTTTTTTTCTAATTTCATCTGTATGTGGACGATCGTATTTTGATGGGTCAACGATCATGCCGGCAGCCATATCCACTTTTTCATTGCTTATATGGCAGTACCCGCCCTTATTTTTCATCAAATAGCTTTGATGGTATTTCTCCGCTTCGTAGAATATAGATAGAGGCTCTATTTCGACAGAGAATTTTTTATAACGGAGCTTCTCTGTAGCAACAACCTTTTCAACTACTGCTTTAGAATTGTCGTCGTTATAATATATCCCGCTCTGATATTGACTGCCTCTGTCATTTCCCTGTCGATTTTTCAAAGTGGGGTCAATTATTCTAAAGAAGGAGTAAAGCAGAGCGTCAAGACTGACAACGTTTTTGTTATATTCAACTCGTACGGCTTCTTTGTATCCAGTGTCGCCTGAACAAACCTTTTCATAAGTAGGCACTATATTAGGGTTCCCGTTCACATAGCCGGAAGTTGCTCTTAAAACACCGGGAATTGCTGTCATAAATTTTTCCACTCCCCAAAAGCAGCCTCCGGCAAGATATATAACGTCCACCCCATCTTTTTTGGCGTAGTTTATGTCTCTACTATTCATTACAACACCCTCTTTCTCACAGAATTAACTTTTGATAAATCACAAAAACATGGCTATAAGAAATATAAATAAAATAAAAGCTAGAAAGACTATTCCGTAATTTATAAACTTTATAATAATTCCCCCAGCTTTTTCCTCAAAGAAAACAGAAAATCGGAAGCATTGCGAATCATTTTTATATTATATAGATATTTGTCGAAATCCACATGATTGAAATTACATTGCAAAAGAGTGGATAATGGAATATCATATCCAGTATTCTGCTATATAAGATAATTATTAGAAAAGGATATACATAAAGGAAGTGTTTATTATGAAAGAGAGTAAGGAACACGCATTGCAAATTGGGAAGCATAAACCAAAGTATCCCATAGTTCAGGGTGGCATGGGAGTAATGGTGTCAGGTCCCAAACTGGCCGGTGCTGTTGCCTCGGCAGGAGGAGTAGGAACGATAGCATCAGTGGGTCTTGCCGTGGCCTCCCCTAACTTCAACGGAAGAAACGTTGCATCTGAAAATGTGGTAATGATTAAGAAGTCAATCGAAGAGGCGAGAAAACTAGCTAAAGGCGGAGTTTTGGCTATGAATTGTATGTGCGCCTTAAGCGATTATGACGAAATGGTGCAAACCAGTTGCGAATCAGGAATAGACATTATTGTTTCAGGTGCAGGGTTGCCACTCAAATTGCCCGAACTTACAAAGGATTACCCTGATGTGGCTTTGGTTCCTATAGTGAGCAGTGTAAAAGCCGCAAATATCATACTGCGCAAATGGGAGAAATCTTATAATCGCATCCCCGATGCTTTTGTTGTGGAAACTCCTAATACAGCAGGAGGACATTTAGGTGCTAGGGATGAAGAGCAAGCTATGGACTGTTCGCTCTCCTTAAAAACCGTTATTCCCTCTCTTGTAAGCTTTTTAAAAGATTTAGGACTTAACATCCCTATTATTTCTGCCGGAGGTATTTGGGACAGCCAGGATATAAAAGATTCTATGGATTTGGGAGCATCAGGCGTTCAGATGGGGACGAGGTTTGCAGGTACAGAAGAATCTGATGTATCTTATAGATTCAAACAAGCTTATCTTGATGCTGAAGAGAAAGATGTTGTTCTAATAAAAAGTCCGGCAGGGTTGCCGGGAAGAGCTATTCTCAGTCCTCTAATAAAACGTTATTTTGCCGATGTACTAGAAAAAGCCACATGTAAAACCGGTTGTCTTACACACTGTATCTGCCGCATGAAAAAAGAGACTTTCTGTATAGCGGATGCATTAATGAGCGCTTATAAAGGCGACTGGGAAAACGGACTCTTTTTTTGCGGAAGCAATGTTGCAAAACTTAAAGAAATTGGAAGAGTTAGAGAGATAATGGAGGAGCTTGTCACAGGACTGGGTTATGCCTACTCTCCTCTGTAAATAAACGCATCTTCTTTCTGTTTGTTATAAAAGCGGCAATAAACGAATACTTATGAACAATCCCTCTTTTAAGAGAAATGTTTTATAATGTTCTAAGTTGCTATTATTTATAACAAACAGGAGGAATTGCAATGGAGTCTCTATTGACAGATTTACTTGCTTCACTGGCAGTTGTGGTAAACGGTATTCCCCAAGGTCTTTTAGCATTAAGCTTTGGATTCGCGGCGTTTCCTACAAGCATAGCCTTTATCATAGGAGCCGCAGCTTCACTTTTTCTCTCTTCTGTCGCCACAATTTCATTTCAAGCTGAAACAATCACCCTCGCGGGGAAAATGGGAAAGGATATCAGAGAGCGCCTGAGCCTAATTTTCTGGGGCGGTGTTTTTCTCCTTATTCCCTCCGCACTCGGACTAAATGAAAAAATTGTTGATTTTATAGGACCTGTGATAGTCACATCCATGATGGCAGGAGTCGGGATTATGTTGGCATATGTGTCGGTTGACATATTCAATTCAGAAAGGATATCCGGCTCAGTCTCTATGGCCGTTGCACTTGTTGTTTGGTTCATGACAAAAGACTTAGCACACACAATTATTATCTCTGTATTCATTTCGACGATTGTATATAACATTCTTATGAAAATGGGCAAAGTTGAGGTTTCCAACTTAGTTCTAGATGCAAGTCGTGAAAAGTTCACATTGAACAATATCGAGTGGAAGATTTGGAAATACCCTTCAATCATAATCAGCGGCCTTGCAATAGCATGTTTGAATATCGGGGCGAATATTAGCTTCGGAAAAATAACAGGAAACATAGCTGGAGTTAATGCCAATATAGATCACCTTGCAGTTTATTCTTCACTTGCTGATATCGTATCCTCTTTCTTTGGGGGAGCTCCCGTAGAATCTATCATTTCAGGAACAGCAACAGCACCAAATCCCGTTCGGTCTTCAGTCTTAATGATGCTTATTATGGCGGGAATACTGCTCTTTAAACTGCTTCCTACGATAGGAAGATATGTCCACAGCGCTTCTATA
>Ga0255342_1001197_pt1 | contig 38532 bp, 38 predicted proteins | sample wastewater_treat_3_FD_192416 | JGI IMG/M metagenome (GOLD analysis project Ga0255342, IMG submission 192416) | Wastewater microbial communities from Lulu Island WWTP, Vancouver, Canada - plant14 | ecosystem: Engineered > WWTP > Wastewater > Unclassified | place: Canada: Vancouver, British...
ATATCTCTATACAATCCCCGTCAATCATCTCTCCGCTGACCGCTATGGGCACCGCAGGCGGACAGGGCACCTTCACCGAGGCGCATATTCTTCCCTCTGCCGCTTCCACCGCTATCTCCTCCGCAGGCGCAAAGGCGGCTTCGCGGATGGCGCAAGCCATCCGTGGGAGCTTCACGCTTATATCACGGTGTCCTTTTTCTCTCACAGAAGCTCCCGACACCGCGCTCTCAAGCGCGGTGCGAAGCCGCCGGAAGTCGCATTCATCTGAAAAAGGAGACATCAGCAGTATGAGCAGTTCATCGTCGGCGTATTCACACTCAACTCCGCTGCTGCGAAGAAGTTCTGCCAGCTCAGTGCCGCAGAAGCCGCTTTCGGCAGCTCTGACCGTAATGTGAAAGGGGTCTCCCTCCGCAAAGATCAGCCTTTCTGCGAAGCTGCTTTTCAGTTCTGCTATCAATGGCAGCGCCGCCGCAATGTCGCCTCGGATGTCCTCGGCGATATATCGGTTGCAAAGATCCAGTGAAGCCATTATAAGGTAGGACGGGCTTGTAGAGCCGAACAGGCTCATTGCCTGCTTCAGCAGCGGAGCATACTCCTCACGGGAGGTATGCAGCACAGCCGCTCCCGTAAGAGCAGGAAGCATTTTATGTGCAGAGTCGCAGCACAGATCGGCTCCCAGAGCTATGGGGTGGATATTTTTTTCAAAAAAGGCAAGATGAGCACCGTGAGCGTTATCCACTATGAGCCTTGCGCCGTAACGGTGACAGAGCTCCGCCAGCGCGGCGGTATCCGCCAGCCTGCCTGTGTAGTCGGGTGACGTAACGTAGAGGCAGGCTGGCTCAGTGGAGGCGGCAAGAGCCGCCTCCACGTCGGGCAGCGCAAGCTCGCCCGACAGGATACCGCCGCTGTATCGAGGGAGCACCCACTGCACATCAAGTCCCAGCAGCGCAGCAGCATTGAGAAAGGCGCGGTGAACGTTTCTGGCAGCGATAATGCGTCTTCCCTCCATCTTCATAATGGCGAGCATAGCCTGTATGCAAAGAGTTGAGCCGCCTGCGGAAAAGGCAGCAGCAGCACTTCCATAGAGCGCGGCAGTATTTCTCTCGCTCCGGGCGATTATGCCATCGGCTTCAAAGAGACTGTCCGCCCCTGCAATTTCGGTGATATCCAGCCTAAAAAGCTCTGCCAGTCTGTTTTCGGGCGACCTGCCCTTATGTCCCGGCATATGTGCGCGAAGACCGTTTTTCTCCGCATAATCAACAAGAAAGTCATAAACTGGAGTTTCCATAAAACCACCTCAAATATAGTACTGCAAGAATCTGTATAGCTTCAGCCTCGCACGGGACATGACAGCGCAGACCGCCTGAGAAGACACTCCAAGCTTTTTTCCGATAGCCACAGTATCCATGTCCTTGAAATAGTATAGCATAATTATCTCTTTTTGTCTCGGGGTGAGCTCATTATTAATAATTTTTAACATCACACGGCGTACCCTTGACCCGTCCTCGTCGTCATTGAGACCGAGGATAAGTCTTATGCCCCTGTCGGCTTCGCCTGTGAATGAGTCAGAGTAGGTATCACGTTTTGCCACAGCCTTATCCCCTCCTGTACGAGGTAAGGTGCGAGATGACCTGCTGGAGCTCCCCATGCTCCTCATAGAGCAGACGTATGCGCCTGTCAAGGTCAAGCTCCTGAGCCCTGCGGCTGTCTCCGCATTCGAGAAGCTTCCTGCGGAGCTGTGAGAGCTCGGTGATACGCTGTCTGACCAGCGCGCGGCTGTGAGTGTAGTTGCTGATAAGTTCTGTCATGAAAATTGCCCCCTTAAAAATGAAATAAAGAAGCACGAAGCAGCTAAGGCTGCACCCTTGCGCTTTCACGCCGCAAGCGGAAACGGCGTCAGAAATAACGCAGGCAATGTTAAGATAGCTTTGCGAACTATTGTTCTATTCCTTGTAATTATATTATAGAACATCTGTTCGGATTTGTCAAGAGGGTACTCACAATATTTTTTCGTCCGACAATATCCGACAAGTGACAACAGTCACTTTTTTAGTTATATCCGTCATCTTGTCAGCTGCCGCTGTCCTTGATATAATATAGTAAAAAGGAGGTATTTCCATGAAAAGAACATTCTCACTCATCACCGCCGCAGCTCTCACACTCGGACTATTCTCCTGCGGCAGTCCACACACCACAAAAAACAGCAAGCCTGTACTCAACGACTGGCAGAAAGAAGTCCTTGCGGCAGAGGGGCTTCCCACAGAAGCCGACCAGCTGACAGACGCTCAGCTCCGCTCAATTCAGCGTATCTATAAGATGATAACCTATCTCAATGATAAGTATGACGAGGAGTTCATCTATGCGGGATACCTTGAGCCTGCGGCAAATCAGACGGAAACGCTGTATGCCTACCCTCGTTTATTGGGCAATGATTACGGGAGAAACACCGTTACAGTCAAGGCAGCAAAGGACGGATTTACCGATGATTATCATGATAAATCTGTTGTAGATTATTACAATGAGCTTGTTACAGATTTCATTCATGATTATTTCGATTCTGATGATTTTGTGGTGTTTACAGATGTAAATGCTTGTGATATCAAGAAATCAGAGGTAATTGAGTGTGATTTTCAATGGAAATTAGGTGTATTTGACTCTATTTTCCTTTCAGAAAGTATCTGTTCTCAAGATGATGTAGAAAAGTTTGCAGTTAATTTTGCAAAATATCTTTATGAACACAAGATGGCTGGAAGGCAGAGGATAAATATAATGGATTCTGATTTTGAAATATCAGAGATGACTTATGGTAATTTTACGGATTATTATAATGATGAGCACTATTTAGGCTATTACAGCTTTGCTTTTGACTCTTTAAAAAGCAGTGTATTACAAGACGATCATTTGAACGAAAAACGAACACAAAATGAATATACAATTGATGAATATTTTTCGAAATATAATTAAAGGAGTAATGAAGACATGATATTAAACGGAGAATATATTGACAAATTAACAGACGAAGAATTATGTATGATTGAACAGCTTACATATCTCGATGAAATGGTGGCTGAAAAAGCATAAGAAAAAGGCGGACATTGTCCGCCTTTAGTCTTACTTGTTAAGTCCTGCTGTTACTTCGTCGTACTCCGCTGTTATCTCCTTATCGGGAGCCTTTGTGACGAGAGATACGATGATTATTGCAGCCAGTGCGCATACGAATGCGGGAAGAAGCTCATATATGGCAAGTACGCCGCCCATGGGAGCTATTGCGAACTTCCATACGAATACCATTACCGCACCGACAATGAGTCCTGCCATAGCGCCCCACTTGTTGGAACGCTTCCAGAAAAGGGCTGTCAGCATTACGGGTCCGAAGGTAGCGCCGAAGCCTGCCCACGCGAATGAAACTACTCTGAATACGGAGCTGTCAGCGTCCCATGCAAGGGCTACGCCGAGAACTGCGATAACGAGAAGAACTATTCTTGCGGTGAGCATTGACACCTTGTCACTCATCTTCACATTGAATACGCCCTTGAGTATGTTCTCCGACATCGAGGAGGAAGCTGCAAGGAGCTGTGAGTCTGAGGTGGACATGGTGCAGGCGAGGATACCTGCGAATACCAGACCTGCGATCACTGCAAGTCCTGCGTGGTGCTCGCTCATATACTGTGCGATCTTGATCACTACCTTCTCGGAGTTGCTTCCGTCAAGAGCCTCAAGCTTGCCGCTCTTGCTGAGAGCGTTGCCGATAAATCCGATGAAGATAGCGATAGCCATTGAGATAACTACCCATACGGAAGCTATCCTTCTGGAGGTCTTTATCTTGTTCTTGTCCTTGATAGCCATAAAGCGGAGGAGGATATGAGGCATACCGAAGTAGCCGAGTCCCCATGCAAGGAGAGAAGCTATGGTCAGTGCGTTATACTTGTCAGCGCCGCCTGTCTCCACATTGTGGATATGGCTCAGCGAGAAGTAGCCCTTTATGGACTCAGCATTGTCGATGACCTTGTCGAAGCCCCCCTGCTGAACTGATACCAAAAACAACTATACTGATAAGTGCCACAGTCATAACGATACTCTGGATAAGGTCAGTGGTACTTGCTGCAAGGAAGCCGCCTGTGCAGGTGTAGGAGATGATGATTATCGCGCTGACTATCATAGCAATGTGGTAGTCCCAGCCGAAAAGCGAGCTGAAAAGCTTTCCGCAGGCTGAGAAGCCCGAAGCGGTATAGGGCACGAAGAATATGAGGATTATAAGCGCGGAAACTCCCATGAGCACCTTGCTCTTGTCCTTATAGCGCTGAGAGAAGAAATCGGGGATAGTGATAGCGCCGCAGTGCTGGCTGTAAACTCTCAGCCTTTTTGCGACGATGAGCCAGTTGAGGTAAGTACCGACGGCAAGACCGATAGCGGTCCAGCCTGCCTCAGCTCCGCCTGTGAGGTAAGCGACTCCGGGGAGACCCATGAGGAGCCAGCTGCTCATATCGGAAGCCTCTGCGCTCATGGCAGTTACCAGCGGTCCCAGCTTACGCCCGCCCAGGTAGAAGTCCCCGACGTTTTCGTTTTTTCTTGAAAAGCCGATACCCACCAGTACCATACCCACAAGGTAGGCGATTATCGTTCCAAGAATGATGATGTCTGTTGTGTTCATGACTTACTCCTTTTTGTAGATTTTTGGGGTAATAGCTAACTTTTATTATAGAACAATTTCAGAGCTTAGTCAATAAGGCGGAGCTGTTTTTTGCTTATTTTCCGTCTTTTCGGAGCCCTCCCATGTCATAACTCACAAAAAGAGCCGTCCCGATTTGTGCACCGTGACAGGTTTTGGAAGTTGAGAGTTCAGAGTTCAGAGTTGACACTTGAGGTGTCGCCTTCGGCGACAGGATCTGAATAATATAAGTGAAGCGAACACTTTAACTCTCAACTCTCCACTTTCAGCTCTCAACTTGATCAAAAAGAGCCGTCCCGATTTGTGCACCGTGACAGGTTTTGGAAGTTGAGAGTTCAGAGTTTAGAGTTGACAGTTGAGGTGTCGCCTTCGGCGACAGGATCTGAATAATATAAGTGAAGCGAACACTTTAACTCTCAACTCTCCACTTTCAACTTTCAACTAAACCAAAAAGAGCCGTCCCGATTTGTGCACCGTGACAGCTTTTGGAAGTTTAGAGTTCAGAGTTTCGAGTTGACAGTTGAGGTGTCGCCTTCGGCGACAGGATCTGAATAATATAAGTGAAGCGAACACTTTAACTCTCAACTCTCCACTTTCAACTCTCAACTAAACCAAAAAGCCCCGAAGCGCTGTAAACACTTCAGGGCAATTTTTCTATATAACATTTCGTCAGGGCTGCTCAGCCGCCTCGGGCTCATCGGGAGCCTCCACGGGCGTATCAGTCTCCGCAGGCATAACGTCAGTGACTACCTGCTGCGAAGCCTCATCATCGTAAACGATATCCTCGGGCACGGGCTCCTCCACAACGGGAGCTGCTGCCGCCAAGTCCTCGCGGATACCGTCCGAACAGGAGCTTAACTTGCTCATGGAGATGATACCCGAGCAGGTAACATCGTCGCCGCTGCCCTTCTTTGTCATAGCAGGCAGGAACTCACCAAGCTGACGGACGCCCTCCTCCATGCCATTTTCCACCATAGTCAGAGCCAGTCCGCGGAAGAAGCCGAAGAGCTGCTCCTCGTTCCAGTAGGAATTCTCAACGCCGTCTGTGCAGAGAAATACCGCAGCAGGAAGCATTCCTTTCGGCAGGTAGAAGAACCTTGCGGAGAGAGCTGCGTCGTCCTGACACATAGATGTGGTAACATTCTCATAGCAGCGCGGGTCGTCGGGTATGGGAGCTGTCACGTTGCTGTCGCTGTCGATGACAACGCATTTGCCGTCGCCTATCTGAGCGCCGAAGGCATAGTCCTCGGTAACAGCCGCAAACAGCAGTGTAGTTCCGTATGCGCTTATATATTCGCCCTGTGCATATCTTTCGCGGTAATGGGCGAATTTATCGGGTATACGGTCAAGCTCCTCCTCGGTGAAGGGCTCGTCCGTAAAGTCCTTTTCGGTCTTGTCGTGCCATCTTGCGATGATGCTCCGCCAGAGCTGATTGAAAAGCTGCTGACGCTGACGCTCGTCTGCAAGCACCTCCGCTGCGTCCTCGAGAGTGTCAAGGAACTCGGCAACGCACTCGGCAGCGCACTCCACAGCAAATTTCGAGCCTCTCTCTGTACGCAGGTAGCAGGGACTTCCGTGACCGTCCGCCGCAGCCGCAAAGGAATAGGTCTCATAGTCTGCACAGAGCGAGCTGTCCTGACATACTATATCCCTGCTGAGATGTGAAGCGCCGACGCTTGTCTGAGCAAAGGAATTGAGTTTCTCCATAGGCTCACCTTACCAGTCCGACTCGTCCCAGTCGGCGGTATTGGCGTCGCTGAGAGCGTCATTTGTCTGAGTCTGAACGTCCTCTGCAAGCTTCTTTGATATCTCAACGGGGTCGGTATCGCTGTCAACGGTGCTTGAATGGCTGGCGAACACGCTGGTGATAACGCTGGCCTTTTCTATCATAAGTCTCAGCTGGTCCTTGTTCTTGACGTCGAGGACAGTCTCTGAGCTTCCCGAGAAGCGTGCAAGAACGTCCTTGTCGCAGTCTTCACCGATAGCAAAGGCTATCTTGATGGAGCGCTTGAACCAGTTGTTCTTCTTGAGGGCGTCAAGTCCGCTCTCCCAGTTATCCGTGGGACCTCCGTCGCTGAAAAGGAGTATTACAGGCGGATATGCGCCTGCGGCAGTCTGAAGGAACTCATTTCGTGAGAGCTTCTTGTCAAGCTCCTTGCAGGCAGCGCCCAGATCGGTAACGCCGCAGGCTTCAAAGGTCTTGAAGCGATAGCCCTCGGGAGAAACAGGCTCGGGTGTGACCCATGAAGCGCCTGTGGAGAACTCCAGAACGGCTATTTTTATCTCGGCATCATCGCTCTCATCGCTGATCTCCTGCAATGTCTGCATTACCTCCTCAAGAGCAGATTCCACCTGTCCTATCTTGCTGCCCTGCATACTTCCCGAAGTGTCGATGACATAGAAAAGTGTCATGACCTTTCTGACAGCAGGTGCGTAATCGTCTAAACCCGGCATGATTTTATCCTCCGTTCATTTATTGATGTACGGGAAGCCGCGCAGGGCTGTATCCCCCGTGGGTCCCGTCTTATTGTGATCAGTATAATCATATACATTATACCACGAATAACAGCGTCGGTCAAGTACTAAATGTTCACATAAATTTAACATTTACAGTGGTGACATATGCACTTATATAATGTATAATAAAATCACAGAGATATGATCGGAGGGAACTTGCCGTTTTTCGGCTCATTATGGAAAAAAGAGAGATCAAACGCTATATTTTCATTGCATTTCTGGCTGTCGCAGTATGCGTCATAAGTCAGAATTTTGCGGTTTTCGTAAGCTTTCTGTCAGTAGTTCTGGGTGCGCTGAAGCCCCTCATCATGGGACTGATGATAGCATACATCTTCAATATCATCATGAACTTCTTCGAGAAGCATTACTTCCCGAAAAGCAGCTCAAAGCTGGTGAAAAAGTCACGGCGTCCCGTGTGTCTGGCAGCTTCATTCGCCATCACCATCGCCATAATCATACTTATAATGTATATAGTGGTGCCCGAGATAGCCTCGGCATTCGGAGTGCTGTATGACGAGATACCGCCTGCCTTCACCAAGTCCAAGGACTTTATCCTCGGAAAGCTCAAGGAGTACCCCGAGATACAGGAGCAGATAAGCACAGTGGAATTTGACTGGGCTAATATTGCTGAAAAGGCTTCAAAGCTGCTCACTTCGGGAGTTGCAGGAATACTCAGCTCCGCCGTGGGCATAATAGGAGGGCTGACATCGGCAGTCACCAACCTCGTGCTGGGACTAATATTCGCCGTTTATCTCCTTCTCAGAAAGGATAAGCTCATAAAGGACAGCGGCCGGCTGAGAAAGCTGTGGTTCAGCGATGATACCAACAGGAAGCTTGGGCGCGTGCTGAATACCGCCAACGAGACCTTCCGCAGCTTCTTCATCGGACAGTTCGTAGAGGCGATAATCCTCGGAACTCTCTGCTTCATCGGCATGAAGATACTGAAGCTTCCCTATGCCGCAATGTCGGGAACTCTCGTGGGCGTCACTGCTTTCATTCCCATAGTCGGAGCCTTCCTCGGCGCAGGCATAAGCGCCTTCATCATCCTTACGGAGAGCCCCATGCAGGCGCTGATATTCATTATCTTCCTGCTGATCCTCCAGCAGTTCGAGGGCAACATCATCTACCCCAAGGTGGTTGGCGGCACAGTCGGTCTGCCAAGCATATGGACCCTCGCCGCTGTAACAGTAGGCGGAGGACTATTCGGTGTCTTCGGCATGATACTGGGCGTACCGCTGGCGGCAACACTGTACAAGCTTGCATTCTTCAAGCTTGAAGAAAAAGAGTCGGAGCTGGGAATAACCCCTCCCGATGACGATGAAGAAAAGCCGCAGAAGCCTGCAAAAAAGTCAAAGAAACCCGCAAAGGCATCGGCTAAGAAAAAGTAATATTCAGGGCACTGTTCAGACGTCCTCAGATCAGCTTTCGGCATTTATTTTCCTGCTGAAAGCCAAAATCTGTCAAATGCACAAATAAGCCAAACAAGTTCATAATTTTTTGATACGCACCATCAGAGCAGCTGCCGAAAAACTTCAAAATACCGTCGAAGTTCTTCGGCAGTTTTTTCAAAGAAGCAAGACTTTGTAATCTGATAAAACGAAAACGGACTTTTTTCCGTTGCCCGTGGTTAATACGGAGATTGACAAAAATTAAACAATGTGGTAATATTACCTTAGACAATAAAATCAAAGGAGTAATGTGTTATGATCAATACATGGCCAAAGGAATGGGACGGCTTCAATGAAGGCCGCTGGAGCACCACTTCCGTAAACGTTAGAGACTTCATCAAGAAGAATTACACTCCTTATGAAGGCGATGAAAGCTTCCTCGCAGGCCCCACGGAAGCTACAAAACAGCTCTGGGATCAGGTCATGGATCTCACCCGTCAGGAAAGAGAAGCAGGCGGAGTCCTCGATATGGACACCAAGATCGTTTCTACAATTACATCCCACGGTGCAGGCTATCTCAATAAGGATCTCGAGCAGATCGTAGGTCTCCAGACCGACAAGCCCTTCAAGCGTTCTCTCCAGCCCTTCGGCGGTATCAGAATGGCTCAGCAGGCTTGCAAGGAGTACGGCTACGAGGTAGACCCCGAGGTAGTAGAGATCTTCACCAAGTACAGAAAAACTCACAATCAGGGCGTTTTTGACGCTTATACACCCGAGATGAGACTTGCTCGTCACTCGGCTATGCTCACAGGACTTCCCGACGCCTACGGCAGAGGCCGTATCATCGGCGACTACCGCCGTGTGGCTCTCTACGGCGTTGACCTCCTTATCGAGGACAAGAAGCACCAGATCGAGACCTCACTTGTGAGAATGACTTCAAAGAATATCCGTCTCCGCGAGGAGCTTGCCGAGCAGGTAAGAGCCCTTCAGGAGCTTAAAAAGCTGGGCGAGATATACGGCTATGATATCTCAAAGCCTGCCGCAAATGCCAAGGAAGCCATTCAGTGGCTCTACTTCGGCTATCTTGCTGCTGTAAAGGAGCAGAACGGTGCGGCTATGTCACTTGGAAGAACTTCCACATTCCTCGATATATTCATCCAGCGTGACCTCGACCGCGGTATACTCACCGAGGAACAGGCTCAGGAGCTCATCGACCACTTCATCATGAAGCTCCGTATCGTCAAGTTCGCCCGTACTCCCGAGTACAACTCCCTGTTCTCAGGCGACCCCACATGGATCACAGAGTCCATCGGCGGCGTAAGCGTTGACGGTAATCACATGGTAACAAAGAACAGCTTCCGTTACCTCCATACCCTCGAAAATCTGGGAACTGCTCCCGAGCCCAACATGACCATTCTCTGGTCCACAAAGCTCCCGAGGAAGTTCAAGGAATACTGCGCTAAGATATCCATAAGAACATCGTCCATCCAGTACGAGAACGACGATATGATGCGTGTTATCCACGGTGACGACTACGCTATCGCCTGCTGCGTATCTTCAATGGTAGTGGGCAAGGAAATGCAGTTCTTCGGCGCAAGAGCCAACCTTGCAAAGTGCCTGCTCTACGCTATAAACGGCGGTGTGGACGAGCGCCTCGGACTTCAGGTAGGTCCCAAGTACAGACCCGTTGACGGCGAGTACCTCGACTTCGACGATGTATGGGAGAAATATATGGATATGATGGAGTGGCTGGCAGGTCTCTATGTCAACACCCTCAACGTTATCCACTATATGCACGATAAGTACAGCTATGAGAGACTCCAGATGGCTCTCCACGACAGAGATGTAAAGCGCTACTTCGCAACAGGTATCGCAGGTCTCTCGGTTGTTGCAGACTCTCTCTCGGCTATCAAGTACGCCAAGGTAAAGCCTATCCGCAAGGATATCGAAATAAAGGACAAGGCAGGCAATGTCACAGGTGTTGCAAAGAACGTTGTCGTTGATTACGAGATCGAGGGAGACTTCCCCAAGTACGGCAACAACGACGACCGTGTTGACAAGCTGGCTGTTACAGTTGTCCGCAAGTTCATGGACTGTGTAAGAAAGCACCACACCTACCGCGACAGTGTTCCCACAATGTCTATCCTTACCATTACTTCAAACGTTGTATACGGCAAGAAGACAGGAAATACTCCCGACGGCAGAAAGCAGGGCGTTCCGCTGGCTCCCGGTGCTAACCCAATGCACGGCAGAGATACTCACGGTGCAGTAGCTTCACTTTCATCGGTAGCTAAGCTGCCATTCAGACACGCACAGGACGGTATCTCCAACACATTCTCCATTGTCCCCAACGCTCTCGGCAAGGATATGGAGGTATTCGCAGGCGACCTCGACCTTGACAAGCTCAGAGGAGAGGACAAATGATAACGCCTGATATGCTGGGTAAGACCGACGACCCGTCAGAGCTTGCCGACCTTATCGATAAGCTCATGGAACAGGGAAGCGGTCATGTGAATATAGTTTCGGAGGGAAGCAGTGACGGTCTCAAAGTGGATACCGTGAAAAGCACCGACGTATGCGGCACAAAGGGTGCCTGCTGTCAGCCCACCGAGCTTGAACCCGAAGATGACGAATGATCACAGGAGCGCCGCAAAAGACGTTCCCTCAGAATAATATAACAGGAGGTCTATTATGGATAATCAGAAACAGGTAGATAACCTTATCGAGCTACTTGACGGCTATGTTGAAAAAGGCGGTCACCACCTCAACGTAAACGTTTTCACAAGAGAAACTCTCCTTGACGCTCAGGCTCATCCCGAGAAGTATCCCCAGCTCACCGTAAGAGTTTCGGGCTACGCAGTTAACTTCGTAAAGCTCACCAAGGAGCAGCAGGACGACGTTATTTCAAGAACCTTCCACTCTGCTCTGTAAATACACACAAAAAGGCTGTACCGCTATGGTACAGCCTTTATTCTTATGCATTCGGGTCAAGAGAAGGTCTCAGGTGGAGGAGATACTCCTGAATAAAGAGGGCGTCATTTGCAGTAAGACCCACTGTGGACTTGTCAACGTCGGCATTGGCTCTGCCAAGTTCTGTAATGGTATATCTGTTGGGATTGGAGAGCACCTGCATGATGAAGATAGCGTCCGCAAGCTCGACATTGCCGTCACAGTTGGCGTCGCCGAGCTTTTCGGAAACGCTCTGGATCTCGGTGAATGTAAGTCCGTTTTTCTCGGCATATGCCTCAGCAGTTGAGCCCTTAAAACCGTACAGGTCAGCCTTGCCTAAGCTGTCAGTGCCCAATTCACAATCAGCAGACAGTATTGTAATGCTGATTGGGACATTACCGTGAAGGAAAGCATTCATGCCGATTTTTTTTACTGTATAGGGAATAGTTATAGGAGTAGCAACATTTTTACACTGAAATGCAAACGCGCCTATCCTCTCCAGTGAATCATTGAGTTCCAGCTCCGTCAGAAAATCACAATCCTCAAATGCCCAGTCGCCTATCCTCCTGACGTTTCTGCCGAGCTTCACGGACGTAAGCCTTTCATACAGTCTATTTGCTCGGCATAAACTGTCAGCCACTTCAACAACAGGATAGCCGTTCACTTCATCGGGGATATTGAGCTCGGTGATCTCTTCATCTACCTCATAGACCTTGTATCCTCCTTCAGTGGGGATATAGAAGATACCGTCCTTATCACATACATCCCGCGGTACAGACTTATCCTCTATGTCAAAAAATCTCCATTCACGACCATAAAAATCGCGGTTGGGCGGCTCACCGGGATTGATTCCACTGGCATTTTCTGCTGCATATTTCTCTGCGGTCGAGCCCTTATATCCGAATAAAAATGACTCAGCAAAATGCTCATCCAGAACACAGTCTGGATTTGTCACAGTTATACTGGGGATATGATGACAGATATTAAATGCACTTTTTCCAACATAAGTTACTGTTTCGGGAAGCACCAGCGGAGTGGTAAGCTTTTCTGAATGAAATGCGCCATATCCAATGCTTTCCAGTCCGTCATTAAGCTCCAGAACAGCCAAATATCTACAAGAACTAAATGCGGATTTTTCTATTGTCCTGACATTCTTTCCCAGCTTTACCGACTCAAGGTCCTCACACTGTGAATTGTTACTAAATCTGTAGGATATTGAAACAACTGGATAACCATTGACCTCATCGGGAATGACGAGATCGGTTATATCATATCTGACGCCGTCAAGAGCATATCCGCCCTCCACAGCCTTGAAGATCATACCGTCTACCTTGACTGTATCCTCTTTTTCAGTGGCTGCGGTGTCTGCGGCAAATGCAGAGCTGCCCGAACCGTACTGATAACCTGCTGTGCCATAATTTACCCCAACAACGGCAACAGCCATAACGGCAGCGATAATTCTTTTGATTTTCATAATAGTTCCTCCTTAAAATAATACCTATATCCGCCTTACAGATCGACTATAAGGCAATCATATTATATCATATATTTTTTTGATAATCACATTTTTTATTTGAATTGGTTCAAATATGTACAAAAGGCTGTACCGCTATGGTACAGCCTTTATTTTTATGTCTCAGGTTCAAGAGAAGGTCTCAGGTGGAGAAGATACTCCTGAATAAAGAGGGCGTCATTTGCAGTAAGTCCCACGGTGGACTTGTCAACATCGGCATTAGCTCTGCCAAGTTCTGTAATGGTATATCTGTTGGGATTGGAGAGCACCTGCATGATGAAGATAGCGTCCGCAAGCTCAACATTGCCGTCACAGTTGGCGTCGCCCCACAGCTGAGCTGTTACGTCTTTTGCAGTGGTAGTCGTGGTGGCAGTTGTTGTTGCCGCTGTCGTGGTCGTCTCTCCCTGAGACCTCTTTATGACCACATCCGATACAAAATCACCATGAGGGTCGCCAATACCTGCTGTTCGCTCATAATGGACAACAACACCATCTTCAGGAGTAACTATCTTACAGTCCTTGAGATCGATCCAGCCAAAACCTCTGACAGCCTCTTGGTTCTTACTGGCGGCATTGACATCTGAATTGATTATATTCAGTACTTTCATGTAGCTAAAGCCCTCAATTGCACCTGACTGTGCATCGATGAGCAGATCTGCGTCTTTTATGTCCACATCGCCCCATGTACCTATACCCACTTCTCCTGCTAAAACAGAGAGCTTTCCATTAGTTGTCAATGTAATATCGCCGTGATTGTAGATAAACCATGCATTAACACATGAAATAATAGAATCAGCAGCAGTGGTAATTGTAAGACCGTTTATATCATTCTGGATGACCGAAAAGCTTGAATCAGTCTGGTAATTACCCTTTATGGTAAGAGTTTTGGTCTTTTCGTCATAGCTGAAAACTCCGTCGCCCAGTATGTCATCCTTGTTTGAGTCATACACCCTCTGTTCGACGATCTGAAGATCGTAGTATCTCTCTATCAATACATCCTGCACATTATTCTTGGCTGCATCGACGATCGAACCCTTTGCGGCTTTCAGGACTGTCCTTTCTCTTGCGTCAGGAACAACAGGCTCGCAGCCCACAAAAAGGATATCCTTTTTAAAGCCTGTGACAGCAGACAGCTGCTTGTTTTTCTCGTTCTTGGCTGTAACGTGGGAATCAATGATCTCCAGCGAGCATTCTGTCGGCGGATCCGCTGTAGTATCACTGTCTGTACCGCCGATAGCAGATGCATTATGGTCCGTATTGGTGTTCAGAGCATTCAGGGTCGCGTTCTTGACAGTGAGACGGCAGCTGTTGACCGAGATGGTCCTTATACCGCCTTCGACGTTCAGCACTCCCGGACCTGTGATAATAGTATTCTTCATAAGTGACAGAACGGGGTTGACAAAGGGCTGAGTAAGGGTAGAATCCTTTTCAACGTAGATGGTCAGGTCCTCGATACCGTCATTTGAAAGGAGAACAGTGGGCATCTTGGTCTTGCATTCAAGGTCTCCCCTGACAGTCAGTGTCTTTGTCTCGTTATCATAGCTGAAATTTCCGTCCCCCATGATATCGGCTGCATTTTCGCTTGTGACCTTTGTTCCGCATAGATACAGCGGATATTCCTCGGCTGCGACTGCTTTCTGCGGCGGCATAAAGCCAAATGTCACAGCGAGCAGGAGAATTGCTGTCAATATGCACTTACATTGTTTTGTCAGCACTCTGATGTTGGTAGTTCTGCTTTCCTTCATAATAATACCTCATTTCCCGTATAATATCATATGCAGGCCTGTTCTTCGCAGTCCAAAACAGCACACAGACTGCAAACGCAACTGAAAGCCTGTACTTACGAAAAGTATATCATGAGAAATAGTTGAAGTCAATGCAACTTACCACCCGAAAAATGCAGCTTACCTATCCGAAAACGCAACTTACCCGAGTTTATATGCAAGATGGCTCTCGGAGCCGATTCCTGCCGATTTTAAGCCTTATCTTGTGGACGACTTGGCATACATGGCGAGTATCTGAGAGGCGTCGACCGCATTTACAAGGTCGTCGCCGCTGACCTCCGCCTTTGCTCTCTGTGATGAACTGAGAGTGTAGGAACGTCCCGACATTACCGACGCATAGTCCTCCAGAACCAGAGAAGCGTCCACGGCGCCCACTTTGCCGTCGCTGTTGACGTCGCCGTAATACTGAACGGAATAGGCTTCGGGGTGGTTGTCGGTAGTGCCGATGAAGTACTGAGTCCAGTAAAGAATGCCCTTGGACTCACACACGCCGACGCCGATATACTGGTAATCAGTGCTGAGGATGTTGGCGCGGTGGCCATCGGATCTCATCCAGCCTGTCACTACAGCCTGCGGCGAGTTATGACCGTAGGCGATATTCTCGCCAATGTGATCCCAGCCTATACCTATCTCATTGCAGACTGTGGAAATACTACTGCCGTCGGGGCGGACATGGTCCCAGACCACAGAGGTCTCCTGAGCGCGTACCATTGCAGCCTTGCTCAGTCTCGGGAACATTCTCAGTTCCTTCAGACCTCTGCTTGTCCTCTCCTTATTAACAAGTCTGACGACCTCGGCTGTAAAGCCTATTGTGTCGATAGCCGTTACGTTATTATCAGAAACAGGTGATATCACCAATTCTGTCGAGACCGCTGAAGCTGCTGTGGGAACTGTAAGTGATGCCGCAATAAGAACGGCACTTAGTAAAGCTGTTATTTTTTTCATAGTAAAACCTCCTTGACTCGCAGCATTTCGGTTGCCGCAAGCCTGACGATAGCAAATATCCATCTGAATATATTATAGTATATAGGCAATGCGTTATGCTATAATTACCCGATCACAGGGCGCAGATCTCTGATCTGCGTATCTGCAAGGGCTTTCAGATAATTTATAATGAATGCTTTGCATTCATTATAGCATATAAGCGCAGCGTTATGCTATAATTTCCCGATTGCAGGGAACAGATCTCTGATCTGCGTATCTGCAAGGGCTTTCAGATAATTTATAATGAATGCTTTGCATTCATTATAGCATATAGCACTGTGCAAGTCAACAAACGAAACGATTTTGAAACATTTTCCACAAAGAGCAGTAAAACTGCTTGACACAATAGACAAAGGACCGCACCAAAGGTACGGTCCTGTCTGAAAACATCAAAGTAATTAAAATTACTTGATCTCGATTGTAGCGCCAGCCTCTTCAAACTTAGCCTTGAGCTCGTTAGCCTCAGCCTCAGAAACGCCTTCCTTGATAGCCTTAGGAGCAGACTCAACTACTTCCTTAGCCTCCTTGAGGCCAAGACCGAGAACTTCCTTAGCAACCTTGATAACAGCCATCTTAGCGTCACCGAAGGAAGCAAGGATTACGTCGAACTCTGTCTTAGCAGCAGCAGCACCGCCAGCAGCACCGCCGGCAGCAGGAGCAGCAGCGATAGCAGCTGTTACGCCGAATTCCTCCTGGATTGCGTCTACGAGCTCAGAAAGCTCGAGAACTGAAAGAGTCTTGATATCTTCAACAAATTTTGTGATCTTCTCAGAAGCCATGATAATAATCTCCTTTTTAATAATATTTGCCCTTTGGGCGTTTGATTTAAGCTGCGGAGCCTGTCTCCGCAAATGTGTAGTGAAGGTTCAGGCAGCTATTAAGCAGCTTCCTCTTCCTTCTTCTTGTCTGCAACAGCGTTGAGTGTAGCTGCCAGCTTCTGAAGGGGACCCTGCAGAGAGCCAACGAGCTGTGCGAGAAGGGTATCCTTTGAAGGGATCTTGGAAAGAGCAACAACTCCGGCCTGATCGTATACCTCACCCTCAACGTAGCCAGCCTTGAGATTGAACTTGTCGTCGCCTGCCTTCTCAGCGAACTTACCGAGGGTTCTTGCGGGAGCAGTCTGATCGTCGTTAGAAACAGCGAGAGCAGTTGTGCCGTTGAGAGACTCCTCAAAGCCCTCGATACCGCATTCCTTGAAAGCACGGAGAAGCATTGTGTTCTTCTCTACGAAGTAGTTGACACCGGCCTCACGAAGCTCCTTTCTGAGCTTTGTATCCTCCTCAACGGTGATACCCTTGTAGTCAACGAGAACGCCTGAAACGGAGTTCTTGATGATCTCGGTGAGCTTCTCGACCTTAGCCTTCTTAGCTTCGAGTACTGCATTGCTTGGCATAGTGTGTATTCACCTCCGAATGAATTATGATCGTATTCAGAGAGAGCAATAAAAATGCCCATTCCGACAGCGCAGAATGGACAATGATACTTCTATCGATTGCTATTCCTCGGCGGGACTTACTGAGCTTTCGCTCTGCCAGCTGTCTTTAGAATACGATGCTGTTATTTCACAGCTTGATTATTATATCACATAATTTCACTTTTGTCAAGGGTTTTCTTCAAAAAAAGCGGAGCATTTTCTGCTCCGCTTTACTTCGGGTGTTATTATCAATATACAGCCACAAGTCTCGGATTTCTTGCGCCGCATTTACTGCATATATAGACATCATAGCAGTATATGCGTCCGTTCTGTTTGAAGGAATAGCTGTATGAGTAATTATACCTGTGGTTACCTGCTCCGCAGAACGCTGCGTGTGCGGTAATGGTATTGTTTTTAGCCGACTTTGTATTTGCTGCAGCTGCGCCGCCTGCACTGAGGAGAACAGCCGCCATAGCGATTGTTGAAACTTTTTTGATGATGTTTTTCATAAATACTTGCTCCTTATAGTGTTGTGATGAATAGTCTGATCCTGTGCAAAGTCTTATCAGATGTGATGTGACTGAATGAGAGTCCTGTCATAGATCTCTCCGCAGGCACGGCATCTTCTGACATAGTAGATATAAACATATCCGCCGTAGACCACGTTCTCATAGCCGCATTTAAGGTACTGGCCGTGTGCATGACCGTCATATCTTGAAGCAGGATATCCGTTTGCCGCACTTGCTGTGATGGCGTTACTGTTGGCTGAGTTGATGTTTGCTGTAGCTGCGCCGCCTGCACCGAGGAGGACTGCTGCCATAGCGAATGCTGAGACTTTTTTGATGATGTGTTTCATTTGTGCCACGTCCTTTACAATATTGAATTTTAAATTTAGATCGGCCGATCTATATATTTATAATATACCGTTAACCACGGTTTTGTCTATGCAATTATTGCGGTCTTACTCCTGTCAAACGACAAAAAACTCCGCCTAACCGTGGTGCTTATATAGCAGCTTATGTGTAATTATGGGGAGAAAACCTTTCTGAGGAAAGGTTCTTCCCCCCATGCCCCCTTTTCCAAAGACTTTATAACTGAATTTAGCCCCGACAGGGCGCTCTCAGTATTATTACTGATTTTCACATTTTGTGAGGAGCGCCCTGACGGGGCTAAATTTAATGCTGAAAGTTTTAGGAAAGGAGTTTGAGGAAGAACCCTTTTTCAAAAGGGTTTTCCTCAATATCACCTATAAAACTGCTGTACGAGTATCACGTTTAAGCGGAGCTTTTATTGTCATTCGATTATATCCGACAGCATTTTGCCGTTTTTTTTCGCATAGATCACAGGGAAGTAATTTCCTATGCTGATGCGCTTGTTTGGCAGGAATGTGTGCTTGCCGGTATGCATCTGTCCGTAATTGTCTGTGAATGAGTAATCGCAGACGCACTGAGTAAATCCGTCGCGTCCGCCGCCCTTGACTGCCACGTTGGTGATGGTACACTGTCCGTGAGTGCCGTTCTTGATAAGATAGCCCTGAACGCCGCGCTTCAGCAGCATCTTTATCACAATGATGATACCTGCGATAAGTGAAGCGGCTGCGCCCAGAAACATGAGTATCGGAAGCAAGTCGTCATCAGGCTCTCTGTACACCTCGAAGGGATTATCCTCATAGACATAGCACTGAACGTGTTCGCCCACGGAAACAGACCTGCTGCCAATTCCGTTGGAAATACGGGCATTGATGGTCTTGCCCTCGGCGTTGACGTAGTCAACATTGACGTCGCTTGTCCTGCCCACTATGACATAGTCCGAGACAACGCAGTCCGTAAGAACGCCGCCGTCAGGCACGGTCATTGCATTAAGCACCATGAACAGAAGTGCTCCGGGCAGCAGGACTATAAGGATAAGTCCGACGATAATAGGTCCTGCCAGTGAATCTTTTTTCATAACATTTCCCCCTTGAAAGAAAATAAGATAATTCGGCTTACGCCGTAAACATATTAATATAATACATCATCAGACGCATTTTGTCAATAACTATTATTATTTTTGTACAAAATGCAAATCATAATTTTGCGGAGCAAAATTATGATTTGAGCCGTTAGCCTGATGTAGGGGCGGCGTTCCGCCGCCCGATAATAAAGCGGCGAAGCCGCTTCCTAATGGCTAAAAGCTAAAGGCTAAGGGCTTCGGAATTTAACACCGAAGGTGTTAAATTCCGATTTAGTTCAGCAGTAAAAAACATAATGCCCCCGGGTGCTATAAAGCACTCAGGGGCAAAACTTTTATATCGGTATCTGTATGAGCCCGAATTGCTCGTATTCTCAAAGATTACTTCTTGAGAGCAGCCTTTACTGTCTTTACGATGTTCTCAGCAGAGAGACCGAACTCCTTGAGCAGGTCTACTGCGGGACCCGAATGACCGAACTCGTCGTTTACACCTATCTTTACAACGGGAACAGGACAGCACTCTGTAACTGCCTCAGCAACTGCTGAGCCGAGACCGCCGATGATGCTGTGCTCCTCAGCTGTTACGATGAGACCTGTCTCCTTAGCGCACTTGCAGATGAGCTCCTTGTCAAAGGGCTTGATAGTGTGGATATTTACCACTCTTGCGGAAATGCCCTCAGCCTCGAGAGTCTTTGCTGCCTCTACAGCCTCGTTTACCATAAGACCTGTTGCAACGATGGTAACGTCCTTGCCGTCCTTCATAACAACGCCCTTGCCAAGCTCGAACTTGTAGCTTGCAGCGTCATTGATAACGGGCACAGCAAGTCTGCCGAAACGCATATAAACGGGACCGTTGAAGTCCAGTGCAGCCTTTACGGCAGCCTTAGCCTCTACATCGTCGCAGGGGTTGATGATAGTCATGCCGGGGATAGTTCTCATAAGAGCGATATCCTCGTTGCACTGATGTGTAGCGCCGTCCTCACCAACAGAGATACCTGCGTGTGTAGCGCCGATCTTTACGTTGAGGTGGGGGTAGCCGATGGAGTTTCTTACTATTTCAAAGGCTCTGCCTGCTGCGAACATAGCGAATGTGCTTGCGAAGGGTATCTTTCCGCAGGTAGCAAGTCCTGCGGCTACGCCCATCATGTTAGCCTCAGCGATACCGCAGTCAAAGAAGCGGTCGGGATAAGCCTTCTTGAAAATGCCTGTCTTTGTTGCAGCAGCAAGGTCTGCATCGAGAACTATCAGGTCCTTGTATTCCTCGGCAAGCTCCTTGAGAGCCTCGCCGTAGCTTTCTCTGGTAGCCTTTTTGATAACATCTGCCATTATATTAGTCCTCCAATTCCTTTAACTGCGCATTAAGCTCTGACATAGCCTGCTCGTACTGCTCCTTGTTGGGAGCTGTACCGTGCCAGCCTACCTGATTTTCCATGAATGAAACGCCCTTGCCCTTAACGGACTTCTGGATGATAGCAACGGGCTTGTCCTTAACGGACTCAGCCTCTGTGAAGGCTCTGTCGATATCGTCGAAATCGTGAGCGTCCATTGTGATAACGTGCCAGCCGAATGCTGCGAACTTATCTGTGATAGGCTCGGGTGAGCATACCTCAGAGATAGGTCCGTCGATCTGGAGACCATTGTTGTCAACGATAGCAACAAGGTTAGTCAGCTTCTTGTGAGCTGCGAACATCGCAGCCTCCCAGACCTGACCCTCCTCGATCTCGCCGTCGCCGAGAATAGTGTAGACCTTATATGACTTGCCGTCGATCTTTCCTGCAAGAGCCATGCCGCAGGCTGCGGAGATACCCTGTCCGAGAGATCCGCTGGACATATCAACACCGGGGATATGGATACAGGGGTGACCCTGAAGGAGAGCGCCGATATGGCGGAGCGACTTCAGCTCCTCCTCGGGGAAATAGCCCTTCTGAGCAAGTACCGAGTAAAGTGCGGGAGCTGTATGACCCTTTGAGAGCACAAAACGGTCTCTGTCGGGAGCGTCGGGGTTCTTGGGATCGTTGTTCATCTTGTTGAAGTAAAGGTATGTCAGGGTATCGCTTATAGACAGCGAACCGCCGGGATGACCCGACTTAGCGTTATAGGTTCCCTCGATAACGCCCATTCTAACCTTGCAGGCTGTTTTCTGCAATTCCTTTTTAAGCTTTGCGTCCATATTGACCTCCATGATTTTATTTAACGGCTTCTGCCGCGATCAGCTGTTTTAGTTCTTAGCTGTCAGCACTATGCACTAAGCACTAACAACTATCCACTTAATAATTATAGCGCAAAAAAAGTCGCATTGCAAGACTTTTCTTGCTCACTATCTGAATAACATCATCACCAGCACTATCATATAGAATATGAAGAACCCCGTACAAACTATGGCAGGGAATGCTATGAGCATCTTGTTCTGCTTTTCGTGGAGAGTTCCTCTTATTCTCAGCGCCTTTATGAGGAAAAGCGCTGCTCCCCACATGGGGAGAGCCCAGACAGCCAGTCCCAGCGTCGCGATGTCGCTGAGGGTAAAGTTTGCCGTGCTTCCCGAGCTTATGCCGCTTACGCTGCTGTATACAAGCAGCGCAAGAAGTCCCAGAGCTATGAGTACTCCGATGACATATATGCTTATTGCCGCCTTCTTTTTCATTGTTCTACTGTTTGCACCTTTCGATTATATAGTCTATAAGCTCCGCGACTGCGCCCTCGTCATTGGTGCGTGAGAGCACAAGGTCTGCCTTTGCCTTTACGGAGTCCTCCGCGTTGGCAGGGCAGGCTCCCACATCGGCTTCGACTATCATCTCTATATCGTTGTCGAAGTCGCCGACGGACACGAAGGTACAGCCCTCCATGCCTTTCAGTCTGCGGTATTCCGCCAGAGCGGAGCCCTTGCTCACGCCCTGAGGGAGCATTTCAAGAAAAATATCCGAGGACTTTACAAAATCAACGTCCTCATAAGCCAGCTTCCTTGTAAGAAGCTGCATATGCTCCACATCCTCGGGAGCAAGTGAAAAAAGCACCTTCAGCCAGCCGCCGTCGCTGATGTCGGAAAGCTCCGCATAATTGGGAACTATACCGCACAGCCTTGTGTGGAGCTGCTGATAATCCGTATTCCTGAAAACATAGGTGCCCTCGGTCTTCAGCACCTCTCCTCCTGCCTGAGGCATGAGCTCCAGAAGCTCCGCCGTGTACTCCTTTTGCGCGGAGGGTGAGGGGGTGGGTATAGAGGGTCTCTCCGCTGATATAATCGTGGATAGCCGCTCCGTTATACATGATTATGGGATATTTCAGCCCGAGAATACTGCGGAACTGGTCAAAGGACTGGATAGTCCGTCCCGTAGCCACAGTGAAGCGTCCTCCCAGCGCCGTAAAACGCTCTATGGCAGAGCGGTCGGCGTCGGTTATCTCCTTGCGGCTGTTGAGGAGAGTGCCGTCCATGTCGCTGAGCAGCACAACTCTCGATATATCTTCAAACAAAGTATCACTCCTACATTTTCTCAAGCTTGTTCAGCACCGAAACGAAGTAATCGGGCAGGTCGCTCTCAAACTCCATGTACTCCCCTGTTGTGGGGTGTACAAAGCCTATTTTACGGGCGTGAAGGCACTGTCCCTCCAGACCCTTGTATGGCTTTCCGTAGACGTCGTCCCCGAGAACGGGATGTCCGATATAGCTCAGGTGTACCCTTATCTGGTGAGTCCTTCCCGTTTCCAGTCTCAGTCTCACATGGGCGTAGCCGCCGTACTGCTTTATGACGCTGTAATGAGTGACCGCATTGCGGGAATTCTCCGTGGTCACGCACATCTTCTTGCGGTCGGTCTTATGCCGTCCGATAGGCGCGTCAACGGTACCCTCGGTGTCCTTGAAGTATCCGCAGGCGACAGCCTCGTACTCTCTCGTGAAGCTGTGTACCTTTATCTGCTCCGCCAGTTTAAGGTGGGAAGCGTCGTTCTTGGCGACGATGAGGAGACCGCTGGTGTTCTTGTCGATACGGTGGACTATCCCGGGGCGGATAACGCCGTTTATGCCCGAAAGGCTGTCTCCGCAGTGGTGCAGGAGAGCGTTTACGAGAGTCCCCGTGTAGTTGCCGTGAGCAGGATGTACCACCATGCCCTTGGGCTTGTTGACCACAAGTAGGTCGTCGTCCTCATAGACGATATCCAGAGGGATATCCTCGGGAACGGCGTCCATGGGCTCGGGCTCGGGAATGGTGACGGATATCTCCTCGCCGCCCCTGAGCTTGTAGTTCTTGCTTATAGCTTTGCCGTCAGCGAGAACCAGTCCCTTTTCGATGAGTCCCTGTACTGCCGAGCGTGTAAGCTCCGCAATATTGTCCGAAATATACTTGTCTATACGGCTTCCCTTATCCTCGGGAGCAGCCGTGAGAACTGCCTGTTCACTCATTTGTCTCCGCCTTTTCCGCAGCGGCTTTCTTCTTCTTTTCGATCTTCGGGTCGATGAACACCGCATACCACAAAAGCAGCACGAATGCCACGGTAACACAGATGTCAGCGACGTTGAATATGGCAAAGTGGAAAAGCTTTATCTCAAACATATCCACCACATACGCATAGCGGAAACGGTCGATGAGATTGCCTATACCTCCTGCAATGAACAGTGCAAGAGCAACGTCCAGCAGCTTCGAGCGGCGGAATACCTTGATCAGCAGTATCGCGCAGCCTATGACCACAAGGGTGGTGAAGCCGATGAGGAACCATCTCTGTCCCGACATACTTCCGAATATGGCGCCGTCGTTCTCGAGATAGGTAAGATCCACTATCTTATGGCTCCCGAAATGGATAAAGTCCATGGAGCCGACGGGCTTCAGATCATGGACCGCCCAGTATTTCACAAGCTGGTCTGCCCCCACAAGAGCGATGACCAGTACCGCAAGAAATATTGCCATATGGTTTTATCCTTTCAATAAGACTGCCTGCCGACCCGAACAGCCGACAGGCAATATAATTACGTTTTAAGCTTCTACAGCTATTGCGCATCTCTCACAGAGAGTGGGGTGATCGTGGTTGGTGCCGACGTATTTGCTGTAGCACCAGCAGCGCTCGCACTTTTCGCCCTCTGCCTTTGCAACCTCGAATGTGGTCTCAACGCCTGCCTTCTCCACCTCAACTCCCGAAACGATCAGAATATCCTTGAGCTGGTCAGCCAGTGAAGCGTATCTGTCATAGTCCGCATCGCTGCTCTTTATGATGATCTTAGCCTCAAGAGACTTACCGATGGTCTTGGCGTTACGAGCCTCCTCGAGAGCCTTGTTTGCACCAAGACGGGTGTTGTAAATGAACTCCCACTTGTCCTTGAAGTCGGCACTGAACTCTATACCGCTCTTCTCGGGCATCTGGTTGAGGAATACGCTCTGCTTGTCGTCACCTGCGGAGTGGGGCATGAACTGCCATATCTCCTCGGCTGTGAATGAAATGATAGGTGCGGCAAGTCTTGTTATCGCACTGATTATGCGGTACATTGCCGTCTGAGCTGCGCGGCGGAGAACAGAAGTCTCCTTCTCGCAGTAAAGTCTGTCCTTGATGATGTCAAGATAGAAGTTGGACATATCTATTACGCAGAAGTTATGGAGAGCGTGGAATGCGATATGGAAATCGAAATCGTCATAGCCCTTCTTAACTGCGTCGATGAGGTTATCCAGCTTCATGAGTGCCCACTTGTCAAGCTCTGTGAGCTGATCGTCGGAAACGCTGTCCTTATCGGGATCGAAGCCTGCGCCGTTGCCCAGGTTGCCCAGAATGAAACGGGCAGTATTTCTTATCTTCTTGTAAGCGTCTGAGAGCTGGCTGATAATGGGCTTTGATATACGGATATCGCTGTGATAGTCAGAAGAAGCTGCCCACAGGCGGAGTATATCCGCACCGAACTGATCGATGATCTCGCTGGGGTCGATACCGTTTCCGAGAGACTTGTGCATTGCCTTGCCCTCGCCGTCAACTACCCAGCCGTGTGTGCAGACTGCCTTGTAGGGTGACTGTCCCTTGTATACAACGGATGTGAGGAGCGATGACTGGAACCAGCCTCTGTACTGATCTGCGCCCTCAAGATAGAGATCGGCAGGCCATGAAAGGCTCGGGAAGTCCTCTCCCTCCATTACAGATGTATGTGAAACACCACTGTCGAACCAGACGTCCATGATGTCGTATTCCTTGGTGAATTCGCCGCAGCCGCACTCGCACTTTACGCTTGCGGGGATGAATTCGCTTGTATCCTTGGTCCACCATGCATCGCTGCCCTCCTTGCGGAAGAGCTCCGAGATAGCGGAGATAGTCTCGTCGTTGCAGATAGGCTTGCCGCAGTCCTTACAGTAAACAACAGGGATCGGAACGCCCCATGTTCTCTGACGGGAGATACACCAGTCGCTTCTGTCGCGTACCATGCCCTTTATTCTGTCCTCGCCCCACTCAGGGATCCACTTGACAGACTCGATAGCCTTTATAGCCTCGTCCTTGAAGCCGTTTACGGAGCAGAACCACTGCTCTGTAGCTCTGTATATGATAGGACTGTTACATCTCCAGCAGTGAGGATACTGGTGGACGATCTTCTGAGTTGCCAGCATAGCCCCCAGCTCTGTCAGCTTTGCAGCTATAGCCTTGTTAGCCTGATCTGTGTCCATGCCCTCGAACTCGCCTGCCTCGGCGGTCTGCCTGCCCTTTGCGTCAACGCATACGATGATGCCGATGTCATCGTAGTTCTTGCATACCTCAAAGTCCTCGACACCGTAGCCGGGAGCTGTATGTACGCAGCCCGTACCGCTTTCAAGAGTAACGTGGTCGCCTACGATGATGGGTGAGAGACGGTCATAGAGGGGGTGTTTGGTCTTCATGCCCTCAAGCTCTGCACCTGTGAAGATATGGTCTGTTGTGTACTCGGTGATGCCCGCAGTTTCCATAGTGGTCTTTACGAGCTCCTCTGCCATAACGTAGTATTCATCGCCGACATGGACGAGAGTGTAGTTGTACTCGGGTCCCAGACAGATAGCAAGGTTGCCGGGGATAGTCCATGTGGTAGTTGTCCATATAACGAAATATATCTTGGAAAGGCCAAGCCCGAGGCCTGTGAAGATGCCCTTGTCGTCGGTGACATTGAACTTGACATAGATAGAATAGCAGGGGTCGTTTGAGTACTCGATCTCAGCCTCAGCAAGAGCTGTATTACAGTCGGGGCACCAGTAAACGGGCTTCAGGCCCTTGTACATATAGCCCTTCTTTACCATAGAACCGAATACCTCTACCTGCTTAGCCTCATACTCGGGACGGAGTGTGAGATAGGGGTAGTCATAGTCGCCCAGCGAGCCCAGTCTCTTGAAGCCCTTCATCTGGTTTGCTACCTGTTCCATAGCGTATTCGCGGCAGTGCTTTCTCAGGTCTACCGCAGGGATAGCACCGTTCTCAACGCCGATGGCTTTCATAGCCTTCAGCTCGATGGGAAGTCCGTGAGTATCCCAGCCGGGAACGTAGGGAGCACAGAATCCGTTCATGTTCTTATACTTCACGATGAAGTCCTTGAGGGACTTATTGAGAGCGTGACCAAGATGTATCTCGCCGTTTGCATAGGGAGGTCCGTCGTGGAGCACATAGGAGGGCTTGCCCTTGTTCTTCTCTACCATCTTGTAATAGAGGCGTTCATCCTCCCATTTTTTGAGAGTATCGGGTTCTCTCTTGGGCAGGTTTCCTCGCATGGGGAATTCTGTCTGCGGTAAATTAAGAGTACTGTTATAATCCTGTGCCATACTATCTGATCCCTCATTCAAAAGCTCTGAGGGATCCTCCTTTCGATCTTATTGATTATTGATTATTCCTCTGTTTCGGCAGCAACTGCTGCAGCGATCTCCTCAGCTGTCTGGGGCTCATCAGCGCCTGTTGCTTCTTCAAATGTCTCAGGCATAGAGGAAATGAGCTCGAGGTGGCTCTTGTACATATCGAACAGGCTCTTCTTGAAGTCTGCTACCTGCTGCTGAGCCTCGATGAGGGCTTCCTTCTCCTTAGCGATCTCCTCGCGGTTCTTCTCCATAGCCTCAGCGTGCTGACGAACAGCCTCGTCCTCGAGGGCATCTGCCTTAGCCTGAGCCTCTGCGATGATCTGCTCAGCCTTCTCGTTAGCGTCGTTGAGCACCTGATGTCCCTGCTTCTGGGCACCGAGGAGAGCGTCCTTGAGAGCGTCCTCGTCTCTCATGTATTCTCTTACCTTGTCAGCAAGCACCTGAATCTTGCTGTTTGCCTCAGCGCGCTCGCGCTCCATTTCGTCAAGCTCAGCCTCCAGCTGTGAGAGGAACTCGTCGATCTCCTCCTGCTTATAACCAAAAGCTGCCTTTTCAAATCTCTTATTTCTAACGTCCTTTGAAGTTATCATTTCATTCACCTCTAAATATATTTTCTCAGATTAATGTGTATGCGGCCTTTTTTCGTCGAGCCGTCTATACGGGAAAGTACAAACCTTCCGCAGCCTCGGACGGAGAGAATATCCCCCTCCTTCAGTTCATGGGAGACTGAGGAAACTGTAAAATGATTCACATCCACCTTATCGGAGCGGATAAGTACAGCCGCCTTTTCGCGGCTCAGATGAGCTGCGAGCCCCACCGCGCAGTCAAGGCGCAGAGAAGCGACCGTTCCGCTTATTTCCTGAAACTTCTGAGCATTTTCAAGCCTGAACGGCTCATTGTCGGTAAGCTTCACGCCCACTCGTCCTATTTTTGTGACAGAGCTGCCGATGAGCTTTGCGGCAACATCGGTCACGAAAGCCTGTGCAATGCCATCACCCACGACGATATCGCCGATGACCTCGCGTTTGAGCTGCTGAGCCATAAAGGAGCCGAGAAAGTCCCGATGGGTCAGCTTATCCTCGCTTCGGTAGGTGAAGGTAAGACATTTCATGGGGAAAGCCTCTGTGATATATTCGGCGAAGTAATCTGGATATACGGCGAGGATGCGCCGTCTTGCGTCCTCATATCCGCCGTAGAGCATATACCCGAGAGCTCCCGCATTTCTCCTGCACCAAGCCTCGGCGACGGAGCACTGTCTCTCGTCGAGGAATGAGGAGAACTGAGCCGCTCCGTCCCTTTCACAGAGGGCAGTCATATCCTCGAGCCTTGCGGCAAAGAGCTTATCCGACCTGTCGTCCATCAGATGAATACGCCGTTGTTCTCCAGCTCGCCGACGAGGTCTTCGCCGATAAATCCGACATTATAAGGAGTAATGATATATGTCAGGTTTGCAACGGGCTTGAGACTTCCGCCGTTTGCATAAGCAACGCCTACGAGGAAGTCGATGATCCTTCTCTTGTTTTCGGGAGAAGCTGTCTCAAGGTTGAGAACTACTGTCTTCTTGGCGATAAGATGATCAGCGATCTGCTTTGCATCTGTGAAAGCTGAGGGCTTTACCAGAACTACCTGAAGCTGAGCTGTAGTCTGGATATTAACGACCTTGTTCCTTCTGCCTGTGCCTGCACTTGCACCCTCGTTAACGGGAGCATCGTCCTGATCGGCAGGTGAGAAGCTGCGCTCACGCTCGTGACGTACCGGAACATCAGCGTCAAAATCGTCGTCCTCTGCAGCAAAGAAAAATTCCTTAATGTTCTCAAATAGTTTCATCTTAATACTCCTTCTCCGCATTATTTATTTTTTATATCTCTTCACAGGATCAATGCGGAGCATCCCGTGTTGATGTTCAGCGTTCCGCTGGAAGTTATTTGGAATAGTCTCTTGCGCCGAAGAGCCCTGTGCCTATGCGCACCAGTGTTGAGCCGTATCTTATTGCTTCGGCGTAATCGTGGGTCATGCCCATGGAGAGGGTATCCATTCCCTCATATTCCGAGGATACACTGTCATAGAGCTCCTTCATCCTTCCGAGGAATAAATCACTGTCGGAAGGGGGCGGGATTGTCATGAGACCTCTTATCCTTATGCCCTCAAGCTCTCTGAGCTCCTCTATAAGCTGTTTCAGTTCCGCAGGAGCGATGCCGCTCTTGGAGTCCTCTCCCCCTATATTTACTTCGCAGAGGATATCCATGACCCTGCCGTTCTTAACGGCGAGGCGGCTGATCTCCTGTCCCAGCCTGAGGCTGTCCACGGACTGTATCATGCTTACACTATTTATAATGTATTTTACCTTGTTTGTCTGAAGATGACCGATGAACTGCACCTCAGCCGACTTGTCATAGGCTTCGGCTTTTGAGAGGTATTCCTGCACTCTGTTCTCACCCAGAAGGTCCAGCCCAAGCTTTACTGCGTGGTTGACGGCTTCGGGAGCCACTGTCTTTGTGACAGCCATAATGCGGATATTGTCGTCGGGACTGCGGTATTTTTCCTTAGCCTCGGCACATCTCTCTCTTATTATGCGCAGATTCTCGTCGATATAAGCGAGATCGTTACTGTTCGTCATCTTTATCGACCTCCTCGATCATGATATCGTCATACAGTGCAAGATAGTCGGGATCGTTGGTGCTTTCCGAAAGCACATAATCGCTTCCCTCATATATGACCTTGATCTTTTTGAATAGGACCTGCTCGCCCTCGCGTATGTAGACGCCCTTGCAGGTGGAGGTCTTCGTCTGTTCATTGCCCTGTTCGTCGGTAACTGTCTCGGTGACGTCCTTGAAGCGTATAGCCTCACGGGGCACCTTCAGTCCCGTATGCTCACCCTTTATGAGCTCAACTCTCTCTGTTCTGTGCTGGACAAGATCGTAATTGAACTTGTCACAGAAGATGATGATGACGCTCTTATCAGCCTTTTCATCGCGGATATCGGTTATCTGTGCCGGATAGGACTCCGCAGCGGAGTCGAACCTGAGCTTCACATATTCGCCGACAGCGTACTCCTTTCGGGAGTTGTCCGCAACGATGGCAAGGTACCAGCCGTAGCCGTCGATGAGCTTGCCCACAACATTGGGCGCTGTGGACTTTCTGTCCTCAGCCTCCTCGATATCAGATGAAGTTATCTTATCGAGAGCCGATGTGGTCAGCTTGTCCTCATAGCCGTCGCAGTAGCTGGCGAAATACGCCGAGCGCGGAGCCTGAATCTGCTCTTTTGATACGACAGACCTTGCGTCCAGCTTGGTTATCTCGGACTGGATATCCGAGATCTTCTGGCTGAAATCCTGTACCTCATTGGTAATGATCTGGTATGTACTGAGCTGTACAAGGAGATCGTCCTTGACAGTTTCCAGTTCATCGTACTTGCCCATATCCCTGTAATAGATAAGGCTTCGGTAGCTTGTATCGATATTCTCCGACAAGCTTGCAGGCTGAGCGGATTCAAGTGTACCGGGGTTCTGTATCTTTTTCAGGATATTAAGTTCTTTTTCCAGCTTAGCCTTTTCGCGCTTGATGCTCAGCTGTTCGTCGTCGGGATAGGCTTCCGCGATAATGGTATCGCTTCCCACCTTGCCGCCGTCTGCGACATTGTAGCTGAGGACGCCGTTTCCGCTGTAAAGGATGATCTCCTCGTCCCTGATGAACAAGCCCTTGTACTCCTTTGAGGAGACCGCAGAGGCTGTCAGGGCAGTGACCGTATCACTTTCCTTGTTGCGGAAATTATAGACTATGCTGACAAAAACTATCAGAAGCAGCACCAGCACCACGTTTCGCAGTGTCTTTACAAGGAAGCTGCCTTCCGACTTGGTAAAGCGCATTCAGATCACCCTTAATCGTTTTTCTCGGAAGCGTCGAGGATAGATACTGCTCTTGCAGGAATGATCGTTGAGATAGCGTGCTTGTAAACGAGCTGCTGCTTTCCGTCGCAGTCAAAGATGGCAACGTAGCTGTCGAAGCCTCTTACCATTCCCTTGAACTGGAAGCCGTTGGTGAGGATGATAGTCACCATGATCTTGTCTTTTCTGCACTGATTGAGGAACACGTCCTGCAGATTGATTGTTTTGTTCATACACATTCTCCTTTTTTATTTGTTTGCGTTGCGAAATCTGTGGGTAAAATGTTTTTCCAAATGTACCGCATAGAAATACACACAGTACATTATATCACATTTCCTCGTATTTGGCTATAGTTTTTTTGCATTTTTCTAATATTTCATTCTTTTTATCAAATCCGTCAAGCATTATCCACTCAATACGGTCATTCCGCCTGAACCATGTCAGCTGACGCTTGGCGTATCTCCGCGTTTCCTGCTTGATAGTGGCAATGCAGTCCGCAAGGTCGGTCTCCCCCTTGAAGTACGGGATAAGCTCCTTATAGCCTATGGCGTTGGCGGCAGTCTTCATGCCGCTCTCCTGCCAGAGGGCGCGGGCTTCCTCCACAAGACCTGCCTTTACCATCTCGTCCACGCGCAGATTTATGCGGTCATAGAGGGTCTGCCTGTCGGTGTAGTTAAGTCCGATGATAAGGGACTCATAGGGACTTTCCACTGTCCTGCTCTCTTTTTTCAGCTCGCTGATTTTCCGTCCCGTAACATGACAGACCTCCATAGCGCGGACCACTCTCACCAGATTATTCGGGTGGATTCCCTCGGCGGCTTCGGGGTCAATCTCCGCAAGACGGGCGTGGAGAGCTTCGTTGCCCTGCTCCTTTGCAAAGGCGCAGAGCTCCGCGCGGTAAGCCTCATCGCTGCCGCCCTCGGAGAACTTCACGTTCTCCAGCAGAGAGTCCACATAGAGACCCGTTCCGCCCACGATAACGGGTAGCTTTCCCCGTGAGAGTATATCCACTATCTTCTCATTTGCCAGCTTCACATAATCGGCTGCACTGAAGCTCTCTCCCCTGTCAAGGAAGTCCATGAGGTGGTGGGGGATCCCCTGTTTTTCGGCTTCTGTGGGCTTTGCGGAGGCTATGTCCATGCCCTTGTATATCTGCATGGAATCGGCGGAGATGACCTCTCCGCCGTATATCTTCGCCAGCTCAACGCCCAGCCATGTCTTGCCCGATGCCGTAGGTCCGACCACCGCCAGCACAAAGGGCTTTTTATTGTTTTCGTTCATTATCGACTTCTCCCGACTGTATACGCTTTATCATTCCGGCTGTACCCGCTTTTCTGACGGCTCTTTTAATTATGATCGCCGCAATTACGATCACCGCAAACAGTATAAACGCCGCAGGCACCAGAACCATCATGAAATAGGGCGGTCCCGTCGTTACTTCGCAGGTCAGACTTCTGCCGTCTGCTTCTATCCTGTAATAGGCAGGTGTGTTAAAATGCACCGCTTCAACCCCTGATACATCTGTTACTCCGAGGATATTGCCATCCTTGTCACAGCAGGCAACTTTTATCCTGCGGAAGTGATTGAAAAGCTTGTTGTTTTCTTCATTCAGCTTAAAACTGACGCTTGAATGCTCCGAAAGGTCTGCTTTCTCAAAAACGGCACAGTTATGCCGCAGGAGCATACTTGTATAGCCGTCCTCATCATATACTGCAAGTCCGCAGTCTTTTCCCACGCCAAGCAGCCTTCCGTTCTCCTCATTGAAGCAGGCGGCATACTTATCGTTCTTTTTATCCTTTACAAGTATATCCGCAAAGGCTGTGCCCTCGGGCGCATTTTTCAGCACGATGTCCTGTCTGCGTGTATCGACGTCCCACGCAAAGGCACTGATACCGCCGAAAATGCACATAAAAGCCATACAATATACCGCAATTAGTGCTTTGATTACCCGTTTCATAGTATATTTTACTCTTCACTCTTTGACGTCTTTGCCTTTTTGCTCTTTTTAACTGCGATGATGATGGCTGCTATAAAGAGGATACCTCCCAGTATTGCAGGCAGCACAACTCCCCAGAAGAAGGGCAGCTTTATGTGCGTATCAAGTTCCACCTTGCTGCCGTCCGCCTTTATGGTGTACTCAGGCATACCGAACACCGCACTTTTCACCTCAGCCTCATCGGTGATACCGAGGATATTGCCTTCTTTATCGCAGTAAGCCACCTTTATATGGTGAATATGATCAAATATGTCATCATCTCCGCTCATCATTCCGAGACAGCTGTGCTTGTCCGAGACCTCGGGAGACAGCTCATGATCTTCCAGTAAAGCCAGTCCCGTCCTCAGGATCATACTTGCATAGCCGTCCTCGTTATACTTTGCGAGTTCGCAGTTTTCATCAAGTTCTAGTGTAGGCGCAAAAGATACATTGACAGCTCCATCAGGGTACCTGTGCCAGTCTTCCTTAACAAGTATATCCGCAAACTCAGTTCCCGCGGGAACCTCGCCGAACTTCATTTTAAGATGAGATGAATCGACAGCATATCCGTCAATGTAATTCCAGACGCTGAATATTCCGAGACCGACCGACAGTAATAACGGGATAATAACTTTTACTGCTTTTTTCATATTATGCTCCTTATGTTCTTTTGAACTGGTGTGAAATATTGCTCTTTGTCATGGTAAACATCACGGGTCTGCCGTGGGGACAGTGTCGTATGCGCTCGTCGAAGTAGACCTGCTCCGCCAGTGATTGCAGCTCCTCAAGGCTGTTCTTGTCGTTGCCCTTTATTGCCGATTTGCAGGCAACTGTGTGGAGCATATCGTCCAGCATATGGGACTGCGGGTCGTGGCTGTACATACGGAGATTATTGGCTATCTCTGAGATTATGTCCTCCATGTCCAGCTCCATGATGAAAGTGGGCACAGCCGTTGCCACTACGCAGGGCTTCTCCGAGAAATCAAAGGTAAATCCCAGGTCCGCAAGGAGCTCCTGATTTGTTTCGAGGGCGCTGAACTCGTCCCCTGTGAGGAGGACTCTCACACCCGTAAGGAGCTGCTGGCTGTACTGGCGGCAGTTGCGGCTTTTCAGGCGCTCAAAGATTATGCGCTCATGAGCAGCGTGCTTGTCTATCATTATCATGGTATCGTCGCCCAGCTCCGCGATGACGTAAAGTCCGAAAGCCTCGCCGATGACGCGGATCTTCGGCTTTTCTGTCCAGACCGACTCCTCGGGAGATTTATCCTCAACAGGCTGCTGTACGGGAGCTGCGGTGAATGCCTGCTGTGTGATGTAGCTGAACCCCTCAACGGGCTTGGGCGGTTCCACAGGCTCGGGAACGGGCTCCCTTACGGGCTCGGGAGCTGTAACGCTCACGGGTGCAGCGGTCTCCGCAGGCTTCTCATAGACGGGAGCGGTGTACTGCACAGGCTCGGGTCTGTCGTAGGCAGGGCTGGCAGTTATATCCGCCGTGTAGGGCTGCTCCTCAGCCGCATTATGCTCCGCCTTCGGAGCCGTATAAACGGGAGCGGCAGTCTCCGCCATTTTCTGCTCTGTCTCCTCTATCTTGTCAACGGGAGTGAACATGAACTCCTGCTGCTTCATCTCCTCCTGCTCGGGAGCGGCTTTTGTCCAGTCCGCATGGGGCTTCAGCTCGAACTCGTAAATGAGACCGTCCTTCATCATGGCATTCTTCACCGCGAAGTAGATAGCGTCCGAGACAGACTTCTCGTTGGTGAAGCGCACCTCAGCCTTTGTGGGGTGGATATTAACGTCCATAGCGCTGAGAGCCAAGTCCACAAGCAGAACGCAGGCAGGGAATTTTCCCGTCATTATCATGTTGGTGTAGGCGTTTTCCAGAGCCGCGGAGCAGAGACGTGAACGGACGTATCTGCCGTTTACGAAGAAGTTCTGGAAGGCGCGGTTGTTCTTGGAGTAAAGGGGCTTAATGACGTAGCCGCCAACCTTTACGCCCTCATACTCATAGTCCACGGGAATGAGGTCACGGGCGAAGTCTCTGCCGTAGACCGCATAAACAGCCGAAAACAGCTCTCCGTCGCCGCTGGAGTTGAACTCCGTGCGGTTGTCGCGGATAAAGCGGAAGGCTATATCGGGGTGGGACATGGTTATCTTCTGGAGGATATTGCTGACTGCATTTGCCTCGGTGACGTCCTTTTTCATGAACTTCCGCCTTGCAGGCACGTTATAGAAAAGGTCGCGGATAATTACCGTAGTACCGTCGGGACAGCCGCTCTCCTCGTGGGACTTCTCCACGCTTCCCTCGATGGTGTAGAGAGTTCCGTACATCTCCTCCCGCTGCTTGGTCATTATCTCCACACGGGCGACTGCCGCAACGGAGGCAAGGGCTTCACCTCGGAAGCCCAGAGTGATGATATTGTCAAGGTCCTCTTTTTCTCTTATCTTGCTGGTGGCATGACGAAGAAACGCCTTTGGGACGTCCCCGAAGGACATTCCGCAGCCGTCATCGGTGACGCGCATATAGGTAGTTCCGCCGTTTTTTATCTCCACAGTGATGTGCCTTGCGCCCGAGTCTATGGAGTTCTCCACAAGCTCCTTTATTACCGACGAGGGACGCTCGATGACCTCGCCTGCGGCGATAAGCTCTGATATTTCCTTGCTAAGGACGTTGATAGGGGGCATTGTTTACTTCCTTTCCGAATTGCAGCAGCTCAGACCAGCTTTACCCTTTTGGGGGTGAGTATAACTCCGCCGTATTCGATATGCTCGGCGGTGTAATCGGCTGTGTCCATGCGTCCGAACTGCTTTTCCGATACGATGGCGAATGGACAGGCACTGGGAGCAGCTCCGTCCCTGATATCCATTTCGGTGGTGATACCCTCGCCCAGCTCCAACTCAGTCTGCATTGTGCGGGCCTTGGGGAGTATCCACAGCTTTGCGGCTATGGCTTTCAGCTTCTCAACAGCTTCTTTCTTGTAGGTATCTCCCTCAACGTGGACCTCCTCCTGAGGTATCAGCAGGGTAAAGATATATTCTCCGCGGATGGGCTCCTCATTCATGATGAAGCCGCGTACCTCGGAAAATCCGTCATATTCAAAGCGCATCTGCTTGTAATCGTTGGAAGCGTCCTCGTCATAGCCCAGCTCGAAGTCCTCCTCCAGCTTTTTCTGGTTCCAGTCCATTATGTCCTCCATGGACTCGTTTTCGTAGCCTTTAAGTCCGCCTTTGAATTCAAGCCCTGCGTGCTTGATATAAGCGGTGAGCTCCTTCATATTGTCAAAATCCAGCTCTGCGCGGCTGAATTCCATTGTCATTGAAAAGTATGCAGGCATTGTTTTGCCTCCTTTATAATTATTAAGCGGAACGCCGAGGGCGGCGTTCCCTGCAGGGGCGGATAATATCCGCCGCTAAAATTTTAACGTCATCCATGGGACGCCGTCCCCTACTGTATAGCCTTCAGCATATCTCTGAGGAGCTCGCGGCACTCGCCGTCGGTGAGCTCGTCGATATTGGTCTTTTCCAGCATTTCCAGAGCCGCTTCCCTGCCCAGACTGCCGAAGCTTATCTGTCCCGACTCCTCGCGGACCGCCGCAGGGCGCTCGCTCTCGTGAGCCTTTTCCATCTCCTCAAGGAGCTCCTTTGCCCTTGCGACTACCTTTGAGGGCAGTCCTGCCAGCTTTGCAACGTCAACGCCGTAGCTCTCGTCAACTCCGCCGCGGACTATCTTTCTCAGGAAGCGTATTGTGCCGCCGTGCTTGTTTACGGCGATGCTGTAATTCTTCACGCCCTCCAGCTCGTTCTCCAGACCTATGAGCTCGTGGTAGTGGGTGGCGAAAAGTGTCTTGCAGCCCAGCTTCTTGGAGTTGCAGATGTACTCCGCAACTGCACGGGCAATGCTTACGCCGTCAAAGGTGGAGGTTCCCCTGCCCACCTCGTCAAGGATAACAAGACTGTCCTTGGTGGCGTTTTTCAGTATATCCGAGACCTCGCTCATCTCCACCATGAATGTGGACTGACCTGCGGTAAGGTCGTCCGAGGCGCCCACACGGGTGAATATCTTGTCCACCACGGATATCTTGGCGGAATCCGCAGGCACGAAGCTGCCTATCTGCGCCATGAGGACAATGAGAGCTGCCTGACGCATATATGTGGATTTACCCGACATATTGGGTCCCGTGATGATGGACATACGGTCAGCCTTGTTGTCTATGTAAAGGTCGTTTGGCACGAACATCTCATCGGTGAGCATGAGCTCCACGACGGGGTGTCTGCCTGCCTTTATGTCGATAGCGCCGTCAATGGCGATATCGGGCTTGACGTACTGATTACGCAGGGCAACGTCCGCAAAGGAACAGAGAACGTCCACCGAGGCAACTGCCGAGGCTGTGCGCTGAACAGCTTCCAGCTTGGTGGCGAGGAAGTCGCGTACCTCCGCAAAAATATCCGCCTCCAGCGAGAGAGCCTTGTCCTTGGCACCGAGAATGGCGTTTTCAGCGTTTTTCAGCTCCTCGGTGATGAATCGCTCGGCGTTGGCAAGAGTCTGCTTGCGTATCCAGCCCTCGGGGATAAGGTCATAGTAGGAGCGCGTTACCTCCAGATAGTAGCCGAACACACGGTTGAAGCCTATTTTCAGATTCTTTATGCCTGTTGCTTCCTTCTCGCGCTGCTCTATCTCGTCGATGATGCTCCTGCCGTTGTTCATTATGTGGCGAAGCTCGTCAAGCTCCTTGTTGAAGCCCTCCTTGATGACACCGCCGTCCTTTACGGAAATAGGCGGCTCGTCCATGATGGCATTTTCCACAAGATTAACAAGCTCGTCAAGAGTAGATATCTCGCTGTTGTACTTGGCAAGGAGCTTTGAGTCGCCGAGCTTTTCCAGCTCCTGCTTTATCAGCGGAAGCTGCTGTGCTGTAGCGGAAAGTGACTTCAGGTCGCGTGGATTTGCGCTCTTATACATGACCTTGGTCATAAGTCGCTCAAGGTCGTACACTCTGTCCAGCAGGTCGGTAAGGTCTGCCAGCACCACGCTCTTGCGGTAGAGGGACTCCACCGCGTCAAGTCTCTCGATTATCCTTGCAGGGCTTTTAAGGGGCTGCTCGATCCAGTTTTTCAGCAGTCTCCTGCCCATTGAGGTCTTTGTGGAGTCCAGCACCCACAGCAGCGAGCCCTTTTTCTCCTTGCTTCGCAGGGTCTCGGTCAGCTCCAGATTGCGCCTTGCATTGAGGTCAAGCCCCATGAATGCGTCACCGCTGAGGAGCTTCAGCTCCGTAAATCTCGATACCGAGGACTTCTGTGTATCATTGATATAGTCGAAAAGTCCGCATACCGCCGCACAGTCCGCACCGTCCTCGCTTATCCCCAGCTCTGCCACGGACTTTACGCCGAATACGGCTGCGGTCATGTCCCTTCTTGCAGAGGGAGTGAAGCAGATGGTATCGCGGAGGGTAACAGCGCAGCTGAGCCTTACCTTCACGAACTCCGCAGCGCTTTTCAGCGACAGGAAGTTCTGAGGGAAGATTATCTCCGCAGGCTGACAGCGGGAGAGCTCGTTGATGACGCCTGCCTCAAGGTCCTTGCCCTCGAAGAAGCTCAGTGCCGCTTCACCTGTGGTAAATTGTCCCCCAAAAAGTAGACAGTAAAAATGCACCCACCCTGCAATAAATGAAGCGCAGGTAACTGTTATTGAGAAAATCCCAATTTGCAGACAGTGAATCTGCATCGTGGACACTGAAAATG
>Ga0255342_1001204_pt1 | contig 38425 bp, 37 predicted proteins | sample wastewater_treat_3_FD_192416 | JGI IMG/M metagenome (GOLD analysis project Ga0255342, IMG submission 192416) | Wastewater microbial communities from Lulu Island WWTP, Vancouver, Canada - plant14 | ecosystem: Engineered > WWTP > Wastewater > Unclassified | place: Canada: Vancouver, British...
CAGAATCGGGTTTGCAACTGTTGTGAAGGCGGAGCTGAATGATGACCGCACTATTGCAACTGTTCATATATCGGTAATCGGCGGGGCCGACGAGAAACGAAAGACTATAAAAGGTCTTAACGCCGCTGCAGGGTTTGTAAAATTTCATCTTGGAAAAGAAATGCAGATTAAGACTATTCCCGATGTGAATTTCGTCTATGACGACTCAATCGAAAAAGGTCTTGGTGTTGTAAATCTCATTGACGGACTGGCTAAAGAAAAAACTTCCGACGATGAATGATGTAATTTTATTGATAGACAAACCGGCAGGTATAACGTCTTTTGACGCGATAGCCCGTGTAAGGAAACTTTTGCGGGTTAAAAAAATAGGTCATTCTGGAACTCTCGACAAAGCCGCAGAAGGTTTGATTGTCGCAGCCACCGGGAAAGCAACACGTCTCACGCGTTTCTTTCTTGAAAGCGACAAAAAATATACTGCGGTGATAAAGCTGGGTGAATCGACGGATACGTACGATTCTGACGGTGTTCCGGTCGCCGCTTGTGATACATCATTTTTAACAGAAGAGATGATCATGGGTGCCCTTCTTTCCATGAAGGGAAAACAGCTGCAGATCCCTCCGCGGTATTCCGCGCTTAAAGTCAACGGGGTTAGAGCTTCCGACCGGGTCAGAAACGGAGAACAAATCGAATTATCTCCGAGAGCAATAGAAATCTATTCAATCGATATAAAGTCGGTCAATATCGCCGATAAAACAGTCAGTGCAGAGATATTCTGTTCTAAAGGAACGTATATACGTTCGATTGCACGGGATCTTGGTGAAAAACTTTCTGTCGGCGCGCATTTGGCTTATCTGAGAAGAACTGATTCGGGGAAATTCTGCGTAAATGACGCGGTAAAACCCGATGAAATCGGAGAAGCTTTTTCATCAGGACGGACGTCTTTCATTATTTCAATGGAAAGCGCCGTCGAAGGGATGCCGTCTGTTTCGCTTGGAGCGGAAATATCTGCGAAAGTTAAAAACGGACTGAGGATGCATCCTGAACAGGTCGGATATGCGGGCATTTCCGAATTTGCACTCTTTGATGAGTCTCAAAAACTTATTGCAATTGCCCGAAGGGACGAAAAAGATGGGCTGTTAAGCTATCTTTGCGTTTTTAACTAGCTGCGAAGCGGCAAAAAAATAATTATCAAATACGGGAGTATTTATGACAAGCAAAGCTGAAATCATTACAAAATTCAAAAGACACGAAGGCGACACAGGCTCAGCGGAAGTTCAGATTGCGCTTCTTACTGAAAGAATCAATCACCTTACAGAACATTTCAAAACTCATGCAAAAGATTTCCATTCAAGAAGAGGTCTCCTCAAGCTTGTTGGTCAGAGAAGAAGACTTCTTGATTATTACAAAAAGAAAGACATCAGCAAATACAGAAGCCTTATCGAGTCGCTCGGTCTTAGAAAATAATCGGCCTCAAACAAGGAGTAATTATGATCCACGAAGTTGGAGTAGAAATTGGCGGAAAAACGATAAGTTTTTCAACGGGCGAACTTGCAAAGCAGGCTGACGGTTCTATTTTGTGTTCGATGGGCGAGACATCCGTTCTTGCTACAGCCGTTGCAGATAAAAAGTCTTCCGCAGACAGGGATTTTTTCCCTTTAAGCGTCGAATATAAAGAAAAATATTACGCTGCCGGAAGAATGCCGGGCGGATATGTTAAAAGAGAAGGACGCCCTGCCGATCACGAAATACTTGTGTGCAGAATAACCGACAGACCTTTGCGCCCGCTTTTTCCTAAAGATTTTTTAAACGAAGTTCAGATTGTCATATCGACTCTGTCATCTGACAGAAAACAGCCTTCGGATGTTCTTGCGATAAACGCGGCATCTGCGGCTCTGACTATATCGGGAATTCCTTTCCACGGACCTGTAGGCGGCGTTCGCGTTGGACGTATCGACGGTCAGTTTATTGCGAATCCTGATGTTGATCAGATTGAAAAAAGCGATATCGATTTGATGGTTGCCGGAACAGTTAATGCAGTTACAATGATTGAAGGATCTTCAAAAAACGTAACAGAGGAAGATATTCTAAATGCGGTTATGTTTGCGCATGACAATATCAAAAAGATATGTGCTGTTCAGAGCGAGCTTAAAGCAAAATGCGGCAAGCCTCTAATGAGCTATGTCGGCGCCAAAACAAACGAAGAAATATTCAATGCTGTAAAATCAAAATATCTTTCTGAAATTGAAAAACTGAGTGATGTTCTTGAAAAGAAAGCACGTGAAGACGCTTTCAATGACATTGTAGTAAAAGCCCAGACTGAGCTTGCTGAAACTTATCCGGACGGCGCAAAAGATATTTATAATGCAGTTCATGATATTGACCGCGACATCGTTAGAAGAAGAATAATTTTCGATAAAAAAAGAGCCGACGGAAGAAAGCTTGATGAAGTGCGTCCTATATCAGTGAGAGTGGGAGTTCTTCCGCGTGTGCACGGTTCGAGTCTTTTTACCAGAGGACAGACCCAGAGTATGGGTATCGTGACGCTGGGATCTGAAAAAGATGTGCAGAAAGTCGATACGATGAACCGCGAAGAAGTAAAAAGATTTTTTCTTCATTACAATTTTCCTCCGTTTTCAGTCGGCGAAACTGGAAGAATCGGTGGAACCGGAAGACGTGAAATCGGTCACGGAATTCTTGCTGAGCGTGCTCTCCAGTGGACTCTTCCTGAACCGTCAAAGTTTCCTTATGCCGTGAGACTTGTATCTGAAATACTTGAGTCGAACGGATCTTCTTCGATGGCTACAGTATGTTCAGGTTCACTTGCTTTTTTTGATGCAGGTATTCCTGTAAAAGCTCCTATCGCCGGTATTGCCATGGGTCTTGTAATGGAAGACGGCAAACATGCGGTATTAACTGATATCCAGGGAATCGAGGATCATCTAGGCGACATGGATTTTAAAGTAGCCGGAACAAAAGAAGGTATTACTGCTTTTCAGCTTGATATTAAGATTGAAGGAATCACTCCGGAAATCATGAAAGAAGCTCTTGCTCAGGCAAAAGAAGGAAGACTTCATATTCTCGGAAAGATGAATGAAGTTATTTCTGAGCCTAACAAGGAGCTTTCACCGTATGCGCCTAGATTTAAGAAGGTCAGCATACCTCAGGATAAAATCGGCGGACTCATCGGGCCTGGCGGAAAAAATATCAGAGGCATTGTTGAATCTACCGGTGCTGATGTTAATGTTGCAGAAGACGGTGAAGTTTCCGTTTATGCAATTGATTTGGCTTCTCTTGAGAAGGCTGTCCGCATGGTTCAGCTTTCAGTTGCAGAAGTCGAAGCCGGAAAAATATATGACGGCGTTGTTAAGCGTGTAATGGAATACGGAGCTTTTGTTGAAGTTCTTCCAGGAAAAGAAGGTCTCCTTCATATTTCCAAGCTTGATCATAAGCGTGTTGCAAATGTAACGGATATAGTCAATATCGGCGACTCCGTAAAAGTAAAAGTTCTAAACATCGATAAAACCGGAAGACTTGATCTTTCGAGAAAAGATGCTATGCCTGCACCGGAAGCGGAGACTGAATAATTGTTTCGTAAATTTACCTTATCAAACGGAATCACCGTTTTACTTCAAAAAGTAGACGGTGTGGTTTCCGTATCAAGCGGGCTGTGGCTTAGAACGGGGTCAAGAAATGAGAATGCCGATGAATGCGGTTATGCTCATTTTCTCGAACACATGCTTTTTAAAGGCACAGCCAAATATTCCGCACAGGATATGGCACGTATGGTTGACCGCGTAGGCGGTCAGCATAACGGTGCCACAAATAAGGAATATACCTGCTATTATATTAATATTATTGCAGATCATTTGGAGATGAGTCTTGAACTTATTTCCGACATGTTTTATAATTCTCTTTTTCTTGAAACTGATATAGAAAAGGAAAAAGGGATTATCCTTGAAGAAATTAGAATGTATGAAGATTATGCTGATGAGCATGTTCTTGATACTTTCACCGAAAGCATGTTTGCCGGCCATCCTCTGGCGCATAATATTCTGGGAACGCGTGAAAGCATAGCTTCTATCACCCGTGAAAAACTCATGAATTTTTATGAAAGAGAATACCGCAACGATAAGGCGGTAATTTCTATTGCCGGAAATTTTGACGTTTCAGAAACAGAGCGTTTGGTCAAAAAATATTTTTCAGATTCAAAAGGCTCTTCAGATTTAATAAAACAGAAATTTTCTTACGACAGAATATACAGAAAGCATATTGATCGTGAAATAGAACAGGTTCATTTTGCGCTTGGTTTTGACGGTTTGCCGAAAACACATGAAGACCGTTACGCTCTATTTCTTTTAAGTACCATCTTCGGCGGCAGTTCTTCCAGCAGACTTTTTCAGAATATCCGAGAGAGGGAAGGATTATGCTATTCTGTTTTCAGTTTTCATAGTTCATATTCGGATAATGGTCTTTTCGGGGTTTACTGCAGCGCTTCTCCTGAAAAATATGAAAAAGCCAAGTCATTGATTCTTGATGAATGCCGCCTTTTGCGCGAAAAGGGTGTTAGTGAAGATGAACTCGCGGATGCAAAGAGCTATTTAAAGGGAAGCCTGGCTCTGAGCATGGAAAGCGTTGAGGTCAAAATGGGGCACAATGCACTTGAAGAGATGACTTTCGGCCGGAAGTATTCTTTTGAAGAAGTTTGTCATTTTATTGACAAAGTAAAGGGCAGTGATATAGAGAGAATAATTAAATTGATTTTCGCTTCAAGGGAAGTCGGTTATATCTCGATCGGACGGATTGAAAAGCCGGATGATTCAATACTCTATTTATATTGAGGAATTTTATGGCAAGAAATGATCTTCTCAACAGCACAATCGGCGAAGGCTCGGTTTTTGAGGGCAAGTTTTATATCAGCGGTTCTCTTAAAATCGACGGAAAATTTGAGGGTGAGATAAAGACCGATGACGAACTGGTTGTCGGCGAATCAGGGAAAGTTAAGACAAATATTGAGGCGAGATCAGTGGTTGTTGCCGGTGTTGTCGTCGGAAATATTACTGCACGCGAAGAAGTCCGTCTTCTTGAAACGGCAAAGGTTCTTGGGGATATTTACGCTCCGAGCATAAATATCATGAAAGGCGTTGTTTTTAAGGGAAATACCTGTATTACAGGCGCTCATAAGCGCGATGTGGAAAAATTCATCGAAGACAATTATTCCGGGGTTACTTCCAAGGAAAATAAATAGTTCTGGACTTTCTGACGATAATAAAAAAGTATCGTTAACAAAATGAAAGAATTTCAGATTAAATTATTCGGCTTACGAAAGATTTCATTTTCCCGCTTCGAGGACAATTTAATCCTCGTTATCTATACTGCGAGAAATGTTAAAGTAAAACGTATTAGTTCACCGTTTGTTTTTCACTGGCGAAAGACTTTGGCTGTAGCAGCCGGAGTCTTTTTTATGTCAATGGCTTCTCTTGCCGCGTCAATAGTATACATGTCAAGAGGTGATACTCATATCGTTCAGGAAGAAGACGAAAAATTAAAAGATTCCATCGTTTATTCTGAAGATACGAATTATTCCGATCCTGAAGACTCTTCAACTTTGAAAATATCCCAATATAAGGTAAAAGACGGAGATACTCTCGGCGAGATTGCGAAAGAATACGGTGTGTCCGTTGATACTATCTGCGGATCTAATAAACTCCCGTCATATGACATTATTCATGCCGGTCAGGTATTGAATATTCCCAATAAAGACGGAATAGTATATAAAATAAAAAAAGGCGACACCATTCAGCGAATCGCTTCAAATTACAAAGTTAATGCAGATAAAATCGCCGCTGAAAATAATCTGACTCATACCACGGTACTTACTGCCGGTACGGAGATATTTATTCCTGATGCCAAACCCCAAAACATTATTGCTGCATTCATGTGGCCGGTTGCGAGCCGCCGCATAACAAGCAGTTTCGGCTGGCGTGTTCATCCGATACGGGGCGGAAGACATTTTCACAGCGGAATCGACATAGGTGTTGTGTTTGCACCGGTAAGGGCATCAAAATACGGCAAAGTTACATACGCAGGCTGGATGGGCGGCTATGGAAACGCGGTTGTCATCGCGCATCCGGGCGGCCATAAAACTCTGTATGGACATCTTTCCAGAATATATGTAAGACGCGGCCAGTATGTTAAACAGGGTCAGGGAATAGCCCAGAGCGGAAATTCCGGACTTTCTTCCGGTCCTCATTTGCATTTTGAAATCATTCAAAACGGCAATACCGTAAATCCGCGCAAATATCTTAGATAGATAAAAGATTTTTCTTTTTTCATCTGTAATTACTTTTTTTCTGAATCTTAAACTCCGATCATCCGTAAATAGTAAAAGGTATTGAAAATGAAGAAAATATTGATAACATTTGTTTTAATCATAGCGGCTTTTACAGTTAATGGAGAATCCGACGTTTCTCCCGAGAAACCGGCTGCAGAAATAGAGACACCTTCTCTTGATGAGCAGTTTACGACTCCCGATCTTTTTGAAAAAAATCATGTTGTAGGGTTTTACGGAAATCCCAATTCAAAAGTAATGGGGGTTCTTGGACGTTTTTCGAAAGAAAAACTAGCGGAAATGTTGAGAGAAAAAGCTGCTGAATATGATAAAGTAAACGGGGAGAAAGGAGTTATTCCGGCTATATATATAGTTTACGGGACATGTCAGCCTTTGGGGGAAATTAATTTTGTTAAAGATGAAGTGATTGAGTCATACATCAAATTCGCTTATGAAAATGGTTTTCTTGTTTATATAGATCATCAGATCGGAAAGTATAAAGTTACCGAAGCGGTTGAAAGAATTCTTCCATTTTTAAAGCATTCAAATGTTCATCTCGCTATTGATGTTGAGTGGCGTACGCGTCGTCCGATGAAGGAAATAGGTTCCATTACGGCTGATGAGCTTAATGCTGCTCAGAAAACAATGCAGGACTATATGCTTTTAAATAATATAAAAGGAAAACGTCAGCTTGTTTTTCATCAGTTCCATAAAAAAATGGTCCGTAATATTACAAAAGTGAAGGCTGACTATGATCCTGTGATACTGGTTCATTCAACATCGGGCTGGGGAAACCCGGGCATAAAGATCGCGACACATGAGCGCAATGCGAAAGTCGTTAATATACCGTACAAGGCTTTTAAACTTTGGATGCATTATTCTAATAAACGCGGAGTTCATTTTGACCGTCCGATTATGAAGCCTGAAGAAGTTTTGGCATTATCTCCTCAACCGGGATTGATCTTGTATCAGTGATTGCTTATGATGATATAAAGATTATGGTTATCCTTAAAAATAAAAAAATAATTGGACTATTCTCCTTAATTTCATTAGGATTTCTTATTGCTTCAGTTTTAATTTTTTTAAACTATAATGATAAACCAAGTTATAGTATTAATTATAAAGAAATTGCAGAGAAAGAATTTCTTGTGTCAGATTTCTCTGGAGTTGATGCATATAATGATCTGACAGATAATAAATACTCATTACTTCATTTGAATTATCATGATTCTATCTGGATTGTGAAAATTGCTGAGAAAAAGTATATTGACACTGGACAAGTTGAGATATGGGTTTTGGCTGGTCTCAAGAAATATGTTTTAAATCGCGAAAAAAAAGAGGTATGTACCGGTTGGATATTATTTAATAAGGTGTCTGATTCATTGTCGCGAAATCAAATGCTTATTAATGATTATCACAGGAATCCATTTTTAAAAAAAAATGTAAAACTATGGATTGGACAGAAAATTAAAGAGGAAATAGAATATAAATTCGGTTTACCCTCTGACGTTAAGTCGGATGAGTTGCCGAATTCTTATAATTCAGATATTATTGATAAGACTTTCATAATGGAATATGAAGGACTTCTGTTCGATATCTATCACTGTTCTTCATCAGGTAAAGAAATATTAACAAATATCGAAATTTATTCTTCAAAATATGAGATGAAATATGGATTATCAGTTGGTGCTCCGTCAGATTTAGTATTAAAAACATTTGGATATCCGGACGAAATTTCAATAAATAAAATGGTTTATCAAATTGGAGATTATTATAGTATAATCTTTGAGTTTGATTCTGAAAATAAAATTGATTTAATTGATTTTGATACATATATTGATTGAAGAATACTTACAACTGTTTATTTCGAGGTATAATATGAAATTTTTAAAGTTTACTGTGATATTCTGTTTCTTTCTTTCTGCATGTTCTTCCGGCGTCAAAAATATTCAATTAAATGAAGGCGATAAGTTCGCTCTTGTGGTAATTTCTTCAAATCATCATGTATCTTATTATGATGACACAAGCCGTGATGAAGAAGATAATGCGATTGGGACACTTAAGATGCCCGGTCGGACTCATGGGGGAGAGAGTCCCGTTGAAATGACTCGTTCAGATGAAAGACTTTCTCCTCATCCTGTTGCATCTTTGATGAGTGGTGTACTTCCTGTAATTGAACGTAAATTCTCATCATCAAAAATAAAACTTATACCGTTTGAAAAAGTTTTAAAGAACAGAAAATATATGACTTTATCAAAAAATGAATCATCTGAAGAAAATAATATATATTATCCAGATGGTTTTGGAAGAATAAACTACGGGAATTCAGCTCTTATGACTTCTTTATGTGATGAACTTGATGTTTCCGGATTTATTGTAGTCGATATTCAGTTCCTGAAAGAACAAAAGAGTGCAGGGTTAAAACATCCGCGTCCTATTTCTGCAGCTGTGATTCTGACTTGTTCTGTTTACAGCAAAAATTCCAAACTGATTTGGAAAACCATAGAAATTTCGAAGTCGAAAACGGTGATAGAAAAAAGTTATGAAGGCTATGATCACGGGGCTCTTGACAAAGAGCTGATTAATTGTTTTGAGTCGGCTGCAGAGTCTCTTTTTTCGAAGATAAAACAGTTTTAGAAAAAACCGCTGCGTTGAAAATGCAGCGGTTTTCTGTATTATTCAAATGTAAAATATGTAGTGAATAAATAGTGACCATCCATGTCAAATTTAAGTCCTCTTTTGTCGCTTGCTGTCATGCCGAAGCTTTCAGTATATTTGCTTGCCCCGTCATAATATTCTATACGGTAATCATATACGCCGGGATCGAAGGTGTATTGCTGCCAGCCGTAAGGACCGTCAGTGTTTCCATTAAGAATACTGGTTCCCCAGTTTCCCGAATATCCGTTAGGGCTTTCAACAACATAAACTGCTGAAATGTAATAAGCGTCATATGGGGTTGAATCTGTTACGTAAATTCTGCTTTCCTCACTATCTTCTGAGTCACAGGACACTAAAATCGGAATGACTGCAATTAAAAGCAGCATAATGGTTTTTTGAATTGTTTTGATCATTTTGATTCTCCTTATGATTCAGCATAATATCAAAGAAGAAATAAACGCGCATCGTGGTAAATACGTAGAAAGTTAAAAAAATTAAATTTTTCGGGTTTGATAATAAATAATCAGTACTCTGATATTATTAATTTATCTTTCAATAATAGCGGCAATTTATCCATTTTTTCTCTATAAAGCCGCTATACATTTTGATGAGTTTTTATAAAGTAATGTTTTTTTTCTTGATATATCTGTACAGCTTATTAAAATAAACAATCTTATAAATGGAGTGTGTTATGCCTTCTCCAGCTTTGCTCTGGCTCGCGGCCGGGCTTATTATTATTGCGTTAGAAATACTGGTTCCCGGATTTGTAATATTCTGGTTCGGTCTTGGCGCTGTGATTACTTCGATTTGCGTTTTTGCCGGCGTTCCTTCGGATGGAACATTTCCATGGATAATATTTCTGTGTTCTTCACTTCTTTTTCTTCTTTTATGGCATTTGTATTTTAAGAAACATTTTGGAAAAAACTTAACTGAAGAATCGCGTGATCCGACATTATTAAAATTGCGCGGAATTGCAAAAACTGCTATCGAACCTCATCGTTCGGGCGAGGTAGAACTGTATTCTGTATATCACAGCTTGAAAGTCTGGCAGGCCGAATCGGATGAATCAATTCCTGAAGGTTTAGAGATTGAAGTCCTTGAATCCCGCGGAATAAAGCTTCTTGTGAAAAAAGTAAATGGAGGTTAATAATGGAGAAAGTTCTTATTGTAGCACTTGGTTTTTTTGCTATTGTCATTTTTTTTTAATGCGTGCGTGTTGTACCGCAGGCAGAAAACTGGGTTGTTGAAAGACTAGGGAAATACGTGGCAACTTTGAATCCCGGTTTAAATCTTATTAATCCGCTTCTATCGAAAATTTCTAAAAAAGTGGATATCCGTGAGCGTGTTCTTGATATGCCCCGCCAGGGAATAATCACTTCTGATAACGCGATACTTGAAGTTGACGGAGTGGTTTACTTTAAGGTAATGGATCCTTATAAATCCTTTTACGGAATTCAGGATCTTGAATGGGCGATAATGAATCTTGCCCAGACAACACTCCGTTCGATAATGGGTAAAATGACTCTTGATGAATCGCTTTCACTGCGTGAAAAAATAAACAAAGAACTTCTTGTTGTTCTTGATGACGCTACGGATTCGTGGGGAACTAAAATCACGCGTGTTGAACTTAAAGATATTGCGCCTCCGGCAGAACTTGCTAAAGCGATGGCTCTTCAGCTGAAGGCAGAACGTGAAAGACGCGCACGTGTTCTTGAAGCTGAAGCAAAGAAAGAAGCTGCGGAGAAAGAAGCTCAGGGTGTTAAGCTTGCTCAGATTTTGGAAGCGGAAGCGAGAAAGGAAGCGGCCATGAGAGATGCAGAAGCACGCGAAAGACTTGCCGAAGCTGAAGCAAATGCCGTCAGAATGGTTTCCGAATCGCTTAAGTCTACCGGCGGAGATCCTCTTGTTTATCTCATAGGTCAGGAATATGTAAAAGGTCTCACTAAAATCAGTGAATCACAGAATGCGAAATTTATAATGATTCCGCCTGATATTCTTGAAACTGTTAAAGGAATTTTCGGGAAGAAGTAAAAATAATGCTACGCAGGTTTTCCAAAGGCTTTGCCTTTGGAATCCTTGTTTGCATAGATTATGCAATAATATCAAAGGGCGTTTCAAGCCCTTTACTCGGTTTCGCATGGTCTCATGCAGAAGATCAAAAGGGTAAGGGCTTCATCCTCGGCGGCTTTCAACATCGTGTTGCCGCCTCGCTCGTGCTCCTCGTAAGCACACGGCCAGCCCTTTCCTGTGCGCCACGATGGCGCGAATCCAACGCGGACAGGATGTCCATTAGCGTTGGACAGTGAAATCCCATCCCGGCTTTTTTACGCTTCGATTTTCGCACCGCTTTCAGCGGATTGCGAAAGCTCAGCTTATTTGGTATCTGCCTTCGGCAGATGTTTTAGTTATTGTAGATTTCATTCATCTTTATTTGAAGTGCTTTGCGCACTTTGGATTTTGTCAGATTCATTCGTTTTATAATATAATTAAGCGTTTTGACCGCTTCCCTAAGTAAACGCTTAATTATATTATGCTTCATAATTTTAAATTTAGAAATGACATTCAATTATGTCTTCGAGACACTCCTATATTTCTCTAAGAGACACTTCGGAGCGCTGAAACGATGCTTCAGAGATTTAAAATGGAGACTTTGCCTAAAAAATTGTGTAATAAGGAAAAATATCCGGTTAAATCTTTTGATCTGTTTGAATTGCTGGAGAGAGGATTGCGCGTAATAAGGTAAGGTAATTAAGCTGAAGTTGTTTTAAAACTCAAAAAAAGTTTGAACTTTTGCCTGAAAAATGCTTGAAATATTGTTTAATAATTGAATTTATTTCAGTTTAGCTAAAAAAAATTATGGAGTGGTTATGAAAAAAAAATTTTTTAACACGGCTATTGTCTTTATTGCAGTTGTTGTTTCAGGTCTTGGCTTCGGTAAAGATAAAAGTCCATTGAGCGCTGTTGATTCAATAATATGGGTTGGTATAGATTTTTCATTAGTTAAAATGGCTGGCCCGGATTTTAATAATCCTGATGAAATTTTTCCCGGCATGCTTGATAAATGGAATAATCTATTTGTCAAAGAAAGATTGAAAAAAATCTCGTCTGAAATTGACAAGAAAATTGAGGTTGATGTTGAAGGTGTATTTGAAGTAAATAAAAAGGCATCTAAAACACAGATTAAACCTTTTCCAGGACCGGATGATTCAACAAAAAAATCTAATATTTCAAATGAAGCAATTGCAAAACAGGTTAAAGGATATACGCTCAAATCCAAAAGCGGCATGGGTCTGGTTTTCATAGCAGATTGTTTTAATAAGATAGAAAAAGCAGGTTCTATTTATGTTGTATATTTCGACATAGCAACTCGCGAGGTGATATCTTCAAAACGTCAAGTTAATGATGCTGGAGGCTTCGGATTCCGTAATTTCTGGTTCCGAACTATTAAAGACGCATCTGTGAAACCGTAATAAAATACTAATAGATGCAGCAGTCTGATAAATGCTGCATCTATCTATTTGTGAAATGAAAACCACCTGCTCTGCAGGTGGTTCTAAAAAAGCTTTAGCTATGAGTAGATAAAAAAACCTCCTGAGTCAGAATGGTTATGGCTACCAACCAAAACCAAAAAGACAGAGGATGTTTATCCGAATGGATAAAAATACATTAGCGCACACCAGTTGGAATTGCAAGTACCATATTGTTTTTGCCGTAAAATACAGAAGGCAGATAATCAATCGTCAAATAAAGAAAGATATCGGAGAAATATTGAGAACTCTTTGAGAAAGAAAAGGGGTTAAAATATTGGAAGCAGAGGCATGTTCAGATCATATCCATATGTTGCTTGAAATACCTCCGAAGTACAGTGTTTCGGAAATTATGGGATATCTTAAAGGTAAAAGCAGTTTGATGATTTTTGATCGACATGCGAATTTGAAATATAAGTATTGGAATCGGCATTTCTGGTGCCGTGGATATTTTGTTGATACGGTCGGAAAGAACGAACGTCGTATTGCGGAGTATGTACGAAACCAGTTGCAGGAAGATGTGATGTCTGATCAACTTTCGTTAAAAGAATTTACTGACCCGTTTACGGGTGAGCCGGCAAATAAAGGCAAAATCTAGACCCCTTTAGGGGTAGCCTGAGAATTCATGCGGTTGGAAGCTGTTCAGAGGGCTTTAGCCTTGCCAGTAATAACCCTTATCGGGTTTGTTCAAGCGACCTGCTAAGCTGTTGGTCTTGACTTAATTAAATACTGAACATAATTTTATTTCTGTAGCCAAGTAAGTGTAAGCAGATTTAAAGTTAATTAATGCAAATAAAAAATGATTGACTTAGAAGTAGAGTTTTCAAACTCATATATTGTGGCAATCATGAAGATTTACATAATATAAGAGTTTATACCAAATAGAAAGGAATTATTTTTTATGATTTTGTAATTCCATCTGCTTTTTGTGATTTTTGATGAATTTGCGATTAATAATTAATTTTTTATGAGATGTTTTATCATGTTTGATTTGACTGGTGATGAAGTTTCCCTTTTGTCTTTGAGAAATATAATATTAAATGATTCCAAGATATCTGTTGGCGTCGAAGCTTTGGAAAAAGTAAGATCTTCATATAGTTTTCTTGAGAAATTTGCTCAGGATAAACTGATTTATGGAATTAATACCGGACTTGGTCCTATGACTCAATACCGGATTAACAATAGTGATTTGAATAGTCTTCAGTATAATTTGATAAGAAGTCACAGTGCCGGCTGCGGTAATCCAATCGATTCTATTTGTGTTAAAGCTGCGATGATCGCCAGACTGAGTTCTCTTTCAAAAGGATTTTCCGGAATACACATTGAAGCTCTTGAGCTTTTAACTGAACTTATAAATAAAAATATTATTCCGTTCATTCCTGAGCATGGAGGTGTCGGTGCAAGCGGCGACCTTGTTCAGCTTGCACATCTTGCTCTTGTTATGATAGGTGAAGGTGAAGTTTTTTATGAAGGTGAACGTAAATCAACATCAGAGGTTTTTAAAACTTTTGGATTAAAACCGATTAAAATGCATATTAGAGAAGGGCTTTCTCTTATTAACGGTACTTCTGTGATGACCGGTATCGGTATAGTAAATCTCATATATGCTAAAAATATTCTTAACTGGATGATAATCGCTTCATCGATGCTTGGAGAAATTGTAGCATCTTATGACGATTATTTTTCTGATGAGTTGAACAGGGTAAAACATCATAAAGGTCAAAGAGATGTTGCATCAGCGATATCATCAATTCTCAAGGGAAGCGCTTTAATTAAAAAAAGATCTGAACATCTTTATGAAAAAAAAATTGTAGATGAAATACTGGAAGAAAAAGTTCAGGAATATTATTCTATCCGCTGTGTTCCGCAGATTTTAGGTCCGGTGCTTGATACCATACGTTACGCTGAATCAATAGTGCTTGGTGAGTTTGAGTCTGTAAGCGATAATCCGATTGTTGATGTTGAAAACTCAAATGTTTTTCACGGCGGTAATTTTCATGGTGATTATGTTTCACTTGAGATGGATAAATTAAAAATTGCAATTGCTAAGCTTTCACTTCTTTCTGAGAGACATATCAATTATCTCATGAACAGCAATCTCAATAAAAAGATTCCGCCTTTTGCAAATCTCGGCACACTTGGTCTAAACCTTGGGATGCAGGGAGTTCAATTTACAGCTGTATCAACTGCTGCAGAAAATCAGACTCTTTCATATCCGATGTATCTTCATACAATACCAAATAATAATGATAATCAGGATATTGTGAGTATGGGAACAAATTCCGCATTAATAGCAAAAAAGGTTATTGATAACAGTTATGAAGTTTTATCAATAGAGTTTATTGCTTTAATTCAATCTATTGAGTATCTTAAAAATAAGGATAAACTTTCTCCTTTTAATAAAATGATTTATTCTGAATTGAGAAAGGTTGTACCGGTATTTATTGAGGATACTCCGAAGTATAAAAGTATAGAAGCTATGAAATCATATCTTTTAAGTGTTTTTCCTGAAGCGGGGGAAGTGGTTTTATGAGAAAGTGTGCTATTGTTACAGGTGGTTCAAACGGAATCGGCAGGGCAATATCAATTGCTATTGCGAAAATGGGATATCATGTAATAATTAATTACAGATCCAATGATGTTGAAGCGGAAAAAACTGTTTCTATGATTTCAGAAATCGGTGGAACGACTGATCTTTTAAAATTCGATGTGTCAAAACGCATTGATGTTGAAAATTCTCTTAATTCATGGATTGATTCGAATCCGGACAGCAGAATTGATATTCTTATTAATAATGCAGGCATTACAAGAGATAATCTTATGCTGTGGATGAAAACCGAAGAATGGGAAGATGTCATAAGTACAAATCTTAACGGATTTTTCTATGTGACTCGTGTTTTATTGAAAGGAATGCTTTCCAACAGATATGGGCGTATCGTGAATGTTGTTTCCTTATCAGGATTAAAAGGTGTGGCAGGACAGTCAAATTATTCTGCTTCAAAAGGCGGAGTAATTGCTGCGACGCGTTCTCTTGCACAGGAAATAGCTAAAAAGAATGTTACTGTAAATGCAGTCGCCCCTGGCTTCATACATTCGGATATGACAAAAAATCTCAACGAAAAAGATTTAAAACATATTATTCCAATGCAGCGTTTTGGTACACCGGAAGAGGTTGCGGACGCAGTAGCTTTTTTTGCATCTGAGAAATCTTCATATATAACTGGAGAAGTTTTATCTATTAACGGCGGAATATTTTGATCTCGGGTAAAAACATGAACAGAGTTGTAATAACCGGCATGGGAATTTATTCATGTATCGGTAAAAATGTAGATGAAGTAAAACAATCACTTTATGACGGAAAATCCGGTATCGGAATTGATCCTGAGCGCAAAGAGATCGGTTTCAGATCATCACTTACCGGAATTGTCGAACGTCCGGATCTGAAAGGCGTTTTGCCAAGAAGAATGAGAATCGGACTTGCAGAACAGGGCGAATATGCCTATGTAGCAACTGAAGAAGCTTTGAAGATGGCTGATATCGATATGGATTATCTCGAGAAAAATGAAGTCGGGATTCTCTACGGAAATGACAGTTCTGCAAAAGCTGTTATTGAATCTGTTGATATTGTCAGAGAAAAAAAGGATACTACTCTGATCGGATCAGGATCTATTTTTCAGGGAATGAACTCGACAGTAACAATGAATCTGGCTGTAATATACAAGCTTAAAGGAATTAATTGTACGGTAAGTGGAGCATGCGCGAGCGGATCGCATGCAATAGGTCTTGGATATTTTCTTATTAAAAACGGTCTGCAGAGTATGATTATCTGCGGAGGTGCTCAGGAAGTTAATGCTTACTCAATGGGAAGCTTTGATGCTTTGAGCGCTTTTTCATTATTGGAATCATCCCCGCATGAAGCATCGCGTCCTTTTGATAAAACAAGAGACGGACTTGTTCCGAGCGGCGGTGCTGCAACAATTATTATCGAAAGTTACGAAAGCGCTGTCAGAAGGGGCGCTAATATTATTGCTGAATTGATTGGATATGGTTTTTCTTCAAACGGAGAGCATATTTCAGTACCAAACGTAGACGGGCCTGTCAGATCACTTAGAATGGCTTTTGATGATGCCGGTATTGACGTTGATAAAATTGATTATGTCAATGCCCATGCGACTTCAACGCCAGTCGGCGATAAGAATGAAGCTGAGGCACTTGCTGAAGTTTTCGGGAAATATAAGCCGTATGTGACGTCAACAAAATCCCAGACCGGGCATGAGTGCTGGATGGCCGGAGCAAGCGAGCTTATTTACTCGATCATCATGATGAAAAATTCTTTTATAGCGCCAAACATTAATTTTACAGAAGGTGATGAAAGCAGTTCGAAACTTAATATACCTAATAAAAGAGTGAGCAAAAAAATTGATTATTTGTTGTCGAATTCTTTCGGTTTCGGCGGAACAAATGCTACATTGATAGCAAAAAACTTTGAGTAAAAGTCAAAATTATATGAGGTTCAAATGACACGTGAAGAAGTTGTAAAAAAGATTAATCAGATCTTAATTGAAGAATTTGAGATTGAAGAAGCGGTAATCGATCCTACCGGAAATATTATTGAGACGCTTGGGATTGATTCACTTGATCTTGTTGATCTTGTTGTTTTAATTGAAAAGAATTTCGGTTTCAAGGTGGTTAATGAGGAAATGGGTGGTATTAAGAATCTTAATGATTTTTATGATTATGTAACTGCCCGGGCTAAGTGATTAGTGGCTCGTTGGGAAGGTAAAACGCGAGGCGGAGTATTCGGATACACAATATTTGTCTTTTTGATTTCCGTCTTTCATTTGCGGATAGTATATTTTGTACTTAATTTTGTTGTTCTGTATTTTATGTTTTTTTCGCCAAAAGCCTTCAGATCGATATACGGATATTTTTCGAAAAGAAAGAAATTCGGGAGATTGAAATCTTTTATATCTGTATGGCGCAATTATAATTATCTCGGTCAGTCAATAATTGATAAAATTGCTATTTTATCGGGGCAGAACCAATCATTCACTTTTGATATGGACGGTGAAGAGTATCTTCATGATATGGCGAAAAATGGTGTAGGCGGATTTCTGATTGGTGCGCATGCAGGTAATTGGGACGTTGCCGGAAGCATGCTGAACAGGATTGATTCCAAAATAAACGTCGTAATGCTTGATGCGGAACATCGTCGAATAAAAGAATATTTGTCCGGTGTTATGAAAAATCTGTCAGTAAATGTCATACCTATTCGTGATGACTTTTCTCATCTGTTGAAAATCAAAGAGGCTTTGCAGAATAAAGAGCTGATATGTATTCATGGCGACCGTTTTGTAGATGGAATGAATACTATAAGAAAAATGTTTCTGGGAAGTGAGGCTGATTTTCCTGCCGGACCTTTTCTTCTTCCGTTGAAGTTCAATGTTCCGGTGACTTTTGTTTTTTCAATGAAAGAAGGTTTTAATCATTACCATTTTTATGCATCAAAGCCAGTACAACCTGTATCGTGCAAATCACCAGCAGAAAGAAGTATTCAAACAGGGCTTCTTCTCGATGAATACGTAAAAGAACTTGAAATTATACTCAGTAAGTATCCTGAACAATGGTTCAACTATTACGAATTTTGGAGTTGAAATTTCAAGTATGAATTCTCCTTTGAAAATTGCTTTTATTTCTGTGAATAAGCATAAGGCGCCGTATCCGGTATATCCTATTGGCGTATCATATATTGCATCTTATCTGCGTGAAAAACAGCCTGAGTGGAATGTTCAAATATTTGATATGAATATTATTGAATACGGCGACTGTGTTGAGGCTATTAAAAAATTCGCACCTGATTATATCGGAATATCGTTGAGAAATATTGATGATGTCAATTTCTATAATCAGGAGAACTTCATATACGAATATAAAACTCTTGTATCTGATATCAGGAAAAGTATGAAGTCGGTAATAATACTCGGCGGTGCAGGTTTTTCTCTTTATCCTGAACTGTTGTATAATTTTATAAATCCTGATTATGCCATTGCCGGTGAAGGCGAATTATCCTTTTATAAACTGATCAGTGCTCTGGAGAATGGCGGAAATATTGCCGATGTTAGCGGAGTGCTGTACCGCAGTAATGAATCAGTTTCCTGTACCAGGAGAAATATTCCTGAGAATAATTATGATTTTCCGTTAAAATACGAAAAAGACCTTGTGCCGTATTACTGGAAGTACAGCGGAATGATGAATATTCAGACAAAACGCGGATGCCCTTATGGATGTGTTTACTGTACTTATCCGGTTATTGAAGGACGTAATATAAGGACTCACAGTATTGAAAGAATAATAGAAACAATGACTCATTTAAAACTGGATCATCAAGTAGATTATGTTTTCTTTACTGATTCCGTTTTCAATATTGATAATGATTACAACTGCAGACTTGCTGAAGCGATAGTTGACAGCGGTATTGATATGAAATGGGGTGCATATTTTTCTCCAAGCAATCTTGACAGAAAAACTCTCACGCTTTTTAAGAAAAGCGGGTTAAAGCACATTGAATTCGGTACGGAATCCCTTTCCGATCGTGTCCTTGAAAAATATGGAAAAAGTTTTTCGGTATCTGAAGTTATTGAAACTTCAAAAATATGCTGTGATCTCGATATCAATTATGCTCATTTCCTCATTCTTGCTGGAATCGGCGAGACGGATGAAACTGTTGATGAGTCTTATGCAAATTCAAAACTCATAAGCAATACGGTGTTTTTCCCGTTTGTCGGAATGAGAATATATCCGGGAACAGAACTTCAGAAAATTGCTGTCAGTGAAGGCATAATTTCAGCAGATGATTTACTTGTTGATCCTATTTATTATCTTTCTAAAGATGTAAATATTGATACTCTTAAGGAAAGGGCGAAAAGTACCGGTAAGAAGTGGTATTTTCCAGATGAAGATTTTTCTGAAGAAATTATGAAAATGCGCAAGAGAAATAAAAAAGGATTGTTATGGGAATATCTGATAAGAATCTGATTGGTAAAGACAGAATAAGAGAATTGATTCCGCAGCGTGATCCGATTGTCATGATCGATGCGCTTATTTTCTCTGATGAGACACGAACTGTTTCGTCATTTGAGGTCGATAAGAATAATATATTTGTAAGTGACGGATATTTATCGGAATCCGGAATGATTGAAAATATTGCTCAGACTGCGGCAGCACGTGTCGGATACATTGCGATGCAGAGATCTGCTGCAATACCAATAGGTTTTATTGCAGGAATTAAAGACCTTAAAATATATTCACTTCCTAAAATATCATCTGTGCTGATAACGGAAATTGTTATCGAAAATACAGTAATGGGTATGACTATTATTTCAGGGAAAACAGTATGTGAGGATAAGATTCTTGTAACATGTGAAATGAAAATTTATATAAATCCGGAACTTAATTCCCAGGATGTTGCTCTTAAATGAATAAACTTATAAATCGCATAGAAATTCCGGTACGTTTCAGCGAAAATGATCCGATGGGAGTTGTGTGGCACGGTAATTATATAAAATATTTTGAAGATGGCAGAGAAGCTTTCGGACTTCAATATAACATCTCGTATATGGATTACTTTAATAACAGTATATTAGCTCCTATCGTAAAAATATACTGTGATTACAAGCGTTCTCTTAGATTCGGTGATACAGCTGTAATTGAAACTGAATATGAATATTCCGAATCAGCAAAGCTGATATTTAATTATAAGATCTTTGATAAGAAATCAGAATTATTGTGCGCCAGCGGAAGAACAATTCAGGTATTTACTGATATTAAAGGCAATCTGATATTAACTCATCCAGAGTTTTTTGAAAAATGGAAAGTCACATGGGGTTTTCCGGGAAGCCGTTACAATGATTGACGTTTTTACGGAAAACTACAGTGTTCTTACCGGACTCGGCGCAACAGTTGAGGATAATTTTCTGTCAATTCTTGCAGGAGAAACTTCCATAAAATCTGATGAATTCATGAATGAAAAGATTTCTGTTTCGATGATCAAAAACATTTATTCAGATTCTGACAAATTTTCTGACGGAATTTATTCAAAGCTTGAAAAGTATTTTATTCTTTCTATCAGTACAGCTCTTTCCGAATCCTCTATTGATCCCAAAGATTCAGGGACTGTTTTTGTGATTTCTTCTGCAAAAGGCAATATTGATAATCTTGATTCCAATGATCCGTATAAAATTGGTAAAGGCCGGATAAAACTTTATGAAATGGCAGAATTTATAAGCGGCTATTTTAAAAATCCAAACCGTCCAGTAGTTATATCAAATGCGTGTATCTCCGGACTATCGGCGATAATAACCGCGAGATTTCTTATTGCAAGCGGTCAGTACAAAAATGCAATAGTGTCAGGAGGGGATATTGTATCAGATTTTATTGTTTCTGGCTTCAGCGCTTTTAAAGCGCTTAGCCCTGAACCCTGCAGACCTTTTGATGAAAACAGAGATGGTTTAAGTTTGGGCGAAGCATGTGCAACAATCATATTGACTGCTGATCCATTAGGTGATCATCCAATTATGATCGCAGGCGCTGCGTCGAGTAATGATGCTAACCATATTTCAGGGCCATCCAGAGACGGGAGCGGATTAAATTATGCGATAAAATCAGCTATGACTGAAGCCGATATATCTGCTGATGAAATTGATTCGCTGTCATCTCATGGAACCGGCACAGTTTATAATGACGAAATGGAATCAAAAGCATTTGTACTTGCCGGTTTGAATAATGTACCGGTTTTCAGCCTGAAAGGTTTTTTCGGACACACTGTCGGCGCTGCTGGAATAGTTGAATCAGTTCTTTCAATTCATGCGATGAAAAATAATATAATTATGCCTTCCGGCGGATTTAAAAAACACGGAGTTTCCGGATCAATATTAATATCTGAAAAGACAGAGAAGAGGATGAATAACATTTGTTTAAAAACCGGTTCAGGTTTCGGCGGATGCAATGCTGGAGTTATATTTAAAAAACATGTCTGAAATATTCATAACATCTCATTGTTCAATAAATAAAAATAGCGTAGTTGTAAATGAAAAACAACGTCCTTTTGTCGGAGATTTTTCATCAGGGATAAGGAGTATCTATCAATATGAGTCAATAAAATATCCGAAATTCTTCAAAATGGATAATTTGTCAAAGCTCGCTTTTATTGCAGCAGAACTTGCACTTGGCGGGCTTGATATTAAAAAAAGATATGAATCAGATAAAATCGGACTTATTCTAATGTGTTCCAATTCATCGCTGGATACGGATTGCAGATATTTCGAATCAATTTCAAATGAAAATTATTATCCTAGCCCCGGAATTTTTGTATACACTCTGCCGAATTTGATGGCAGGTGAAATATGCATACGCCATAATTTCAAAGGAGAAAATACGGTTTTTATAAATGATCAATGTGATTGGAAATTTATTTCAGAAATTGTTCAATTTCTTATGATAACCTCAAAAATTGACGCATGTCTTTGCGGCTGGTGCGATCTGTTTCTTGAGGACTTTGCTACAGATCTGTTTTTTGTTGAAAAAGGAGATCAGCCTGCAGGCAAAAAGATTTTTAATTCTGCCAATATTTTAAAAATACTTGATTTGCAGCATCTCTGAAAAATATATTTAAATAGCTGATAAAGAAAAAATAAGTTTATTGATAAAATGCGAGGATATATGGACGAACTGATCGTAAAGCTGAAAAAGGAAATTATTGAACAACTGAATTTTGAGGATCTTAGTATAGACGATATTGAAACTGAAGGTCCATTGTTCGGTCCGGAAGGACTTGGTCTAGATTCAATCGATGCTCTTGAACTTATTCTGATTCTAGAAAAGAAATACGGAATAAAGATGACTGATGCTGATGACGGTAAAGCGATTCTGCAATCTGTAAAATCGATGGCTGATTTTATCATGTTGAAAAGGAAATAATAATTATGAGTCATCGGATATTCGTAACCGGGATCGGAATTGTTTGTGCGGCGGGGAATTCCGCTTCAGAAACACTTTCATCGCTTGCTGCTCAGAAAAGCGGCATATCCGGTATGCAGTATCTTGATTCACGGCTGAAGGATTTATTTCCTGTCGGGGAAGTGAAATTGTCCAATAAGGATTTATGTGATAATCTCTCACTGCCGATTAAAAACTATTCTCGAACATATTTGTTAGCGCTTGCTGCGGCGAGAGAAGCTGCAGGTGAGATGATAGAAAATTATAATTCCAGCCGTTTGGGAATTGTTTCCGGCAGTACAGTCGGCGGCATGGATCTAAGTGAAAAATATTTTCAGTCGGTTTATGCAGGGATTGATGCTGACATAAGCGATCTCAAACAGCATGATTGCGGATTTTCGACTGAGTTTATCGCTGATAAATTAGGTATCAAAGGTTATCTTTCAACTGTCAGTACGGCATGTTCTTCATCTGCAAATTCAATTATACATGCATCAATGTTGATAAAATCCGGTATAATTGACGCCGCAGTCGCAGGCGGTGTTGATTCTCTAGCAAAATTTACACTTAACGGTTTTAATTCCCTGAAGATTCTTGATTCAAAATTATGTTCACCTTTTGATGAAAACAGAAACGGGCTTAATCTCGGCGAAGGTGCTGCATTTCTTTTTATAGAATCTGAAAGATCTGCTTCATCGCATATGAATGATGTCATATGCGAGATAAAAGGATTCGGAAACAGCTGTGACGCTTTCCATCAGACTGCGATGTCTGAAGAGGGAATCGGACCAAAGCTTGCGATGAGATCTGCTTTGAATAGCGCTTTACTTGATCCGTCAGAAATTGATTATATCAATCTTCACGGTACCGGAACGTCTAATAATGATTTATCTGAAGGTCTTGCTATTGAAGAAGTTTTTTCCGGAGCAATTCCATTTTACAGTTCAACAAAATCTTATACCGGTCACACTTTAGGTGCTGCAGGAGCTGTTGAAGCTGTTATTTCCGCTCTTAGTTTAAAAACAAATACTATATACCCGAATATAAATTTTGCAACTAGGATGAAAGAGCTTTCCACTGCTCCAGTCTCGGCAATAATGAAAAAAGATAATCTTCGTAATATAATGTCCAATTCATTCGGTTTCGGCGGAAATAACAGCAGTATTATTTTTTCAAAGGTTGAGTAGAAATTATGAATATGTACATATCCGGTTTAGGGAATATATCTGCGGGGTCACCTTTTGATAATGATTTTCAGAACAATAAGGCAATCAATGATTCCCGTATTCTTCATCCGGTCGAACCGCAGTATAAAGATTATATTGACCCTAAAATATCCCGCAGATTGTCAAGGATCATCAAAATGGGTCTCGCTTCAGCAAAGATGGCGCTTAATGATGCATCTGTTGATATTCCTGACGGTATTATAACGGGAACTGCAATCGGCTGTATTGAAGATACCGAGAAGTTTTTAAATTCAGTAATTGAAGGTCATGAAGAGCTTCCTTCTCCGAGTGCGTTCATTTCATCAACACATAATTCAATATCATCCCAGATCGCTATTGCCCTAAAATGCCATGGCTATAATTCAACTTTTTCAAGTAGAGGATTTTCATTTGAATCTGCTTTAATGGATGCAATGATGCAGATTGATGAAAAACCCGGCTTAAAATTCCTTGCAGGTTCTGTTGATGAACTTACAGATAAACTTGCGGATATTCTTGAAAATTTCGAAATCGCGTTCAATTTAAATCTTAATAAAAACAAATTTCCATATGGTGAAGGGGCGGCTTTTTTTCTTTTATCTGGTGAAAAGAAAAATATGCGTTATGGAAAAATTTCATCTGTTAAAATGATTTATAATAATTCAGATGAAAATATTCTTGATGTAATAGAAAATTATTATAATGACAACAAATCAATTAAAGATAAAACTGATCTTGTACTGTTCGGTGGAGAGATAGACGAAGTGATTCCTGTTTCAAAAATTTTCGCCGATTGCGGAGTGATTTTGTTTAAGAAGTACTGCGGTGAATATTTTACATCGACATCATATGCATTGTATTTTGCATGCATGCTGCTGAAAAATGGATTGAAAAATATTTCATTTGATGCTGGTAATTCAACTACTGTATCAAAAATTGTGTTAATAAATAAATTTAATAATAAATATTATTCTTTTGTGACTGTAGAAAATGATTAAATATTATATATCACTCGCATTGTTTAATATTGTGGAAGTCACATCGATTGTATTATATTATCATAATTATATCAGTTTAATTATTCCTATTGCTTGCGTAATTATATATATTTCATTACTTGCTTTTTTTTCGTTTAATATTTCGTCACAATTCTATATTCCTGCTATCTGCTCAGGCAATCAGAAAAAAAAACAGATTTCTTTAACTTTTGATGACGGACCTTTAAGGGAATATACACCTGAAATGTTAGATATTCTCGCTTCGCATAAGGTTAAGGCGGCATTTTTCTGTACAGGAAAATCAATTAAGTCGAATAAGGTTATTGCTGAAAGAATAGTTGCTGAAGGGCATATTATCGGAAATCATACATGGTCGCATTCATACTGGTTTGATTTTTTTACATCGAAAATGATGGTCAATGAATTGAATGAAACTGATAAAATAATTAAGGAGATAACCGGCAGTAAGCCTCTTTTTTTCAGACCGCCATACGGCGTTACAAATCCCTCTTTGTCGCGGGCTTTAAAAAAAATGGATTATACTGTGATCGGGTGGTCATTCAGAACCTATGATACAATTATTAAAGATCAGAAAAAGATGATTGATAGAATTTTAAGAAAGATTGATAATGGGTCAATATTAAATTTTCACGATTATAATCAAAAGATGATTTCAATTCTACCTGAACTGATAAATGCTGTTCGAAATGAGGGATTCTCTATCGAACCGCTGAATATTTTAATTGAGAGGAAACCTTATGTTTAAGTTTGCATTTATTGTTGCGATATTATGTGCAGCTGCGCTTTCAGCTGCAGATATGCGTCAGCTTTCAGATTCTGAAAAAACGGAAATCAGCGCCAAACTTTCTGCGGTCGCCCGAAATACAACAAGTATTCACAGCTCATTTGTTCAGGTGAAAAATATAAGTGTTCTTTCAGAAAAGATTAAATCAAGCGGTGTTTTCTATTTTAAGAAAGACAATATGATACGATGGGAATATCAAAAACCGTACAAATATATTATAATCTATAACGGATCAAAAGTATTTATAAATGATGATGGAAAAACAACTCAATTCGACGCAAAGGCGAATAGAATATTTCAGGAAATAAACGGAACAATATTATCAAGCATGAAAGGCGTAATAACGGAAAATCCTAATTTTTCTGTTTCGTTCTTCAAATTACAGAATAAATATCTCGTAAAGCTTTCACCGAAGTCAAATGACCTTTTAAAATATGTAACACGGATTGAAATATATTTTGATGATAAATATTTAGCAGTAACGGAAATGAATATATATGAAAAATCAGGCGACTATACGAACATTGTATTTAGAAATAGGGAATTTAACAAAAATATTCCGGACAGCATTTTTAATCCCGGTATGTAGTTTTCTGCTGATATTTTCCGGATGTGCCACTGCCCAGTACGGAGACCTTAAACCTGCAGGATCTGTTAAGTTTGAATTAAAAAAATTTAAACTTAACAGTATGGAGAAAGACAAGATTCTTTTTAAAACCGGTATTGATGTTTACGGAAGGCATTTTAGCGGGATTATGTTTATTAAGAATCTGGGTGATTCGCATTATCGGATTGTTTTCGTCACAGAAGTCGGAATGGGAGTTTTTGATTTTGAACTTGATCATGGTGTTTTTACAGATCATGGATCTCTTGACTTTGTAAAAAGAAAGATGGTGATGAAGACACTTCAGAAAAATCTTCGATTAATGCTGATGGAAGATAATGATTCATCTTTTGCAGAAATATTTATTGATCTGTTATCGAAGAGAAAAGTTTATAAATATAAAACGGGCAATGATTTTAACTACTATTTTACAGATGAAAATGATCGTCTGGTAAGTATTGAAAATTCATCAAGTTCTTATAAGAATGTAAAATTGGATTATTTGTATTCAGATAAAAACGTTTTGCAGAGAATAATTATTACTCATTATAATATAGATCTTAAAATGGAATTTATTCAATTGGAGAATGTAGGCGATAATGAATGATAAAGTATTTAACATATTGAAAATAGAAATGACATCGGAAGGCAAATATATATCTGAAATTATTATTAATGAGAAACATGATGTTTTTAAGGGTCATTTTCCGGATAAACCGATTCTTCCTGGTGTTTTGATGATTGCTGTAATTGGATCTGTCCTTGAAAAAGTTACAAACGAAAAACGAATGATGGTTGAAGGCGAAAATATTAAATATCTTTCGGTAGTGGATCCGACTGTTGATTCTAGGCTTACAGTTGATTTGTCGGTGAAAATTAATGATAACAATTATTATGAAGTAAAATCGTCTCTGCTTAACGGTGAAAAAACTTTTATGAAGTTTAAAGGGAAGTTTTCATGATATCCGCAAAAAAAAATAAAATAATGACAAAGGCTAAAGTTAGATCAGAGTTTATAAGGTTAAATTGCTGTATAATTATTCCTACATATAATAATTGTTCAACTTTGTCCGCTTTGATTGATGATCTTTTAAATTATACTGACCGTATAATTGTTGTTAATGACGGATCAACTGATGCCACGAAAAAGATTCTTAAAAAATATGAAAAAATATGTCAGGTAATACAAATTGAAAAAAATGGAGGAAAGGGGGCTGCGCTTCGAAAAGCTTTCCGTTATGCTTATACTAAAAAATACAGCTATGCTATTACAATAGATTCTGACGGTCAGCATCTTCCTTCTGATCTGCATGTATTTCTCGAAAAGATATCTTCAGAACCGGGATCAATTATTATCGGTTCAAGAAATATGGAACAGTCTCATATTCCAAAAAAAAGTAGTTTCGGAAATAAATTTTCAAATTTCTGGTTCAAACTAGAAACGGGTTTTGCACTGCCTGATACTCAGTCCGGTTACAGGCTTTATCCGCTTGAGCATGTCGGAAAAAAAAGTTATTTTACACGAAAGTTTGAGTTCGAAATTGAAGTTCTTGTCAGAGCTGCATGGAATAAAATTAATGTTTTTTCAGCACCTATTCATGTTGTTTATCAGGATAAAGAGGAAAGAGTTTCTCATTTCAGGCCGTTTAAAGATTTCTCAAGAATAAGTGTTCTTAATACTGTATTTGTCATTTGGGCTTTTTTATATATTAAACCCAGGAATTTCATTTTAAGTCTGACGCCGTCAAATATCAAAAAATATGTAAAAAAAAATATATTTCTTAAAGATGAACCTACTCTTAAGATTGTTTCCTCTGTGGCCTTCGGTTTATTTATGGGGATAGCTCCAGTATGGGGTTACCAGCTTATCATTGCAATAGCAGTTGCTTCATTTTTAAAACTTAATAAATTTATAGTTATAGCATCAGCTCATATCAGTATTCCTCCGTTTATTCCTTTGATAATATTTCTCAGTTATAAGACCGGTACTCTGCTTCTAAATTGCGGTGATTCTGAGATTACATATTCCTCAGCTTTTTCATTCAGTTTTGTAAAGGATCATCTTTTTCAGTATGTTATCGGGAGTTTGGTGTTCGGATCTGCTGTAGCTGTTGCCGGTGGTATTCTTTGCTATATTCCGCTTAAGATATATAGACATTATAAGTATTAAATGTTTATTTAGATTCAATTTATTGTTAATTATTTGGGGAGAAAATAATGTCTGAATTATTTTTTGCAATATATCAATTTTTTTCCAAACGCCGGAAGCTTTTTGTTGTATTTCTTCTTCTGCTTTTGCTAATATCTTCTTTATCAGTGACGAAGTTGCGTTTTGAAGAAAATATATATTCTTTTTTTCCTAAAAGCTCAAACTTTGAAAAGGTAAGTTCTTTTCTGCAGAACAGTCCATTGGTGGAAAAGATAATCATATCTGTAAGTATCAATGAGGGAAATATTGCGGATCCTGATATGCTTGTAAATTCATCTGGTGAATTTACAGGGATTCTTCGTGAGAAGTTTCAACCTAAATATGTCAAAACCATCAAAGATACTGTTTCTGAAGAAAATCTTTCTCAGATACATTCTGTATTTTATAACAATCTTCCTTTATTCATGACTGAAGATGATTATAAAAATCTAGAAACTCGGTTAGATCGTGATGGCATCGATAAATCGATTGCGCGTAATTATAAATTTCTTATGAGTCCCGGCAGCATTGTCTTGAAGGAATATATGCTGAAAGATCCGCTTGGTATTTCTTTTCAGGCATTACGCCAGATGCAGACACTTCAGATTGATGATAATTATCATCTCTACAGTAATTATATCCTGACTAAAGATGACAGGAATCTGCTTATTTTTATCAATCCGGCATTTCCATCAAATATGACATCCGATAATCTGGCTTTTTTCAAATTGCTTGATATTGAAATATCTAAAATAGTAAAAAAGTATGATGGTAAGATAAGTATTGATTATTATGGAGTTCCTGTAGTTTCAGCAGATAACGCATCTCAAATTCAAAAAGATATTTTCTTCACTGTTTCTATCGCGCTAATTATAATTCTGTTTATTGTTTTCGCAGTAATAAAAGAAAAGCGTCTTCTTTTTGTTCTGCTGCTTCCGGTTATTTTCGGATTTGCTTTTTCAATCGGAATGCTTTTTGTAATTAAAGGAAAGATATCTCTGATTTCACTTGGTATTGGTTCGGCTTTACTCGGAATCATGATCGATTATGCAATACATGTTAGTACGCATTTCAGATCAATGCATCCGGAGCGTTCTAAATTCAAGGAAACTGTTTTTCCTGTGGTTATGTGCTGTGCAACAAACGTTTCAGGATTTCTCTGCCTATACTTGGTTAAATCTGATATGCTGAAAGATTTAAGTCTTTTTGCGGTTTTCAATATGATCGGAGCAGCTTTCTTTTCTCTGATAATTGTCCCTCATTTTTACCGGTATAAGGATCTGAAAGAACATAAAGAATACAGATATCGAAGCAACAAGTATATAAAGTGGCTTTTCAGTCATGATTTTGAAAAAAGCAAATTGCTGATTCTTGCAGTAATTGCTATAACCATTGTCTGTTCCTTTTTTATTACTAAAGTTAAATTTGAAGATGATCTCATCAAATTGAATTATACTTCTGAAAAAGTTGCTTCGGTGGAAAAAAAGTTTGCGATGTTTGATAAGATCAAACAAAAATCGGTTATGCTTATTACAGAAAGCAGTAATCTTGATTCAGCTTTGGCAAAAAATGAATTAATATATAATGCTATTAAACCGCTTCAGAATAACGGTTCAGTTGAAAAAATTATTTCGATAAGCCCGCTTTTAAATTCAGGTTCTGAGCAGGATAAAAAAATTGAACGATGGAAGAAGTTCTGGACTCCTGAAAGAATATTATCTGTGAAGCGGAACATTGAATCATCTTCACTGGAATATTCTTTTAAACCGGGAGTCTTTTCTGAATTCTACGCTCTTTTGGAAAAAGATTTTTCCAGAATTAGTGAAAAAGATTTTAAAACATTAAAAGATGCGGTTTTTCCGGATCTTGTTACAGAGAATAACGGTCAGATACGTGTTGTCACGATGATTAAAGCTGAACGCAACAGCATGGATAAGTTTTATTCTCTGTATGAAAAAGACCGGAATACTTTTTCAGATGTAATTGTTGCCGACAAACAATATCTCACGAACAAGTTTATAGATATGATTAAAGCTGAATTTAATTCTCTTTCTATTATAGACAGTGTTTTGATTTTTACAATACTTTTAATTTTTCTCGGGAGATTTGAGCTTGCAGCAATATCATTTATTCCTATTGCGCTCAGCTGGGTTTGGATTCTGGGTTTAATGGGAATGACCGGCATAAAATTTAATATCTTCAATATAATTATATCATCGATAATATTCGGACTTGGTGTTGATTACAGTATAATTATGATACAAGGTCTTATTCACCAATACCGGTTCGGGGGTCATGGTCTTGAATCAAGCAGGGAATCAATATTCTTTTCAGCACTTACTAATATTACCGGTATGGGAGTTTTATTTTTTGCTAAACATCCTGCACTGAAATCAATTGCTGTCATATCCTCGATAGGAATACTATCAGTTTATATAATTTCAAACATCATTCCCCCATTGCTTTTTAAATTTATTATAAAAAGAAAGCACAGCATCAGACCTTTAAAGATTTCAGTGATAATATACAGTTCAATTATCTATTTTCTTTTTGTTCTCGGATGCATGAATCTCGCATTTTCAGGAATGCTGATGCAGCTTTTACCTCTCGGTAAAAAAAGACGACAGCGGATATTTTCATTGATGATAATGTATTCATGCAGATTTCTTAGCAGATATTCTATTATATTTCCTTTGTATTCTAATTTTAAAGTTGAAAATGTTCATAATGAGACATTTAAAAAACCGGGAGTTATTATTGCTAATCATCAGTCGATGCTGGATATAATATTTATTTTATCTCTTTCTCCTAAAATAATTGTTCTCACTAAAGAATGGGTCTGGAAGTCGCATATTATGGGTTTAGTAGTCCGTCTTGCCGGATATTTTCCTGCAACTGCCGGAATAGAAAATTATATAGACGATCTTAAAGAAAGAGTTAAGGACGGATATTCCATTCTTGTATTTCCGGAAGGAACGCGTTCCGGAAACGCTTCTGTGGGACGTTTCAGAAAGGGAGCATTTCTTCTGGCTGATAAACTTAATCTGGATATCATTCCATTGATTATTCATGGAACCGGTGATATAATCAGAAAGAATACTCTTGCGATTTACAGCGGATCAGCATTAATAAAAATTAATAAGAGAATATCGTTCAATAATTCTGATGCTGCTCCGGGTTATTCAGAAAAATCAAAATCAATACGTAGAATTATTTCTGATGAATTTGTTAAAATCCGTAAAGAAAGGGAAGTCCCGAAATATTTTTCGGAATTTCTTGTGGATAAATATATTTATAAAGATCCAATACTCGAATGGTATATGCGTATCAAGCTTAAAATTGAAAAAAACTATGAATTCTTAAATTCGATTATACCTGATAATGCTTCAATAGTTGATATCGGATGTGGTTATGGTTTTCTTTCGTATATGCTGGCTCTCGCATCTAATGACCGTATTATTTCCGGAATCGATTATGACAGTGAAAAAATTAACGTTGCGAAAAATATTACAATTCCGGATCTGAATGTATCATTTGAATCTGCAGACGCTGTCAGTTATCAGTTCCCGGAAAGTGATGTTTTTATTATGAGTGACATGCTTCATTATATGCCTTCTGATGTTCAGGTAAATCTTATTGTGAAATGCATGAGTAAATTGAATAAAGATGGTATGATCATTATAAGGGATGCGAATAAAGATCTGTCCGGAAGACATTTTTATACACGTGTTTCTGAAATATTTTCAACACGTTTGAAGTTCAATAAAACAAAATATAAAAACATGTTTTTCATTTCAAGAAGTCTCATAAAAGAAACTGCTTCAGCAAATAACTTTTCATTTGAAATATATGACAAATCGATTAAAACATCGAATGAAATATACATATTGAAGAAGCAGTGATTTATGGCAAAGTATGATGTTGTAATTACCGGAAGCGGACTTTCCGGACTTGTATGTGGATCTATTCTCGCTAAAAACGGATTGAAAGTGTGTATTCTTGAAAAGAACTCACTTATCGGCGGATGTCTTCAGAGTTTTAAAAGAAAGGGCGTGGTTTTTGATACCGGAGTGCATTATATCGGATCATTGGATAAAGGACAGATTCTTGAGAAGTGTTTTAATTATCTAGGTCTGATGGATGTTCTTAATTTTACAAGAATGAATTCTGATGCATATGACATTATTTCTTTCGGAAGTGACGGAAAAGAATTTCATCATGCTGTAGGATATGATAAATTTCAGGAAATTTTAACTGCTGAGTTTCCTAATGAAAAAAACGCCATAAAAAAATACTGTGAAACTCTTCGGCGGGTTAATGATTCATTTTCGATGAATACCTCGAATACTATTCCTGATTCAGTCTACTTCACTACAAGTACAATCGCTTTTCTGAAATCAATTACAGATAATGAAAAACTTCAATCTGTACTGGCCGGATCCAATTTGCTTTATGCAGGAGTATCTGATCGTACACCGATGTATATACATGCGCTTGTTAATCATTCATATATTGAAAGTGCATATAAAATAGTAAACGGCAGCGGTCAGATTGCTGACTTTCTGGCAGATTTTATTGAAAATAACTCCGGAAAGATATTATTAAATCATGAAGTAACGCGTTATGTTCATAATGATTCAGGATTGATAATGGGAGCTTTGACTTCTTCCGGAGATATTGTTGAAGGTGATAAATTCATTTCCTGCATTCATCCATCTTTAACGGTTGGAATGATTGACAATAGATATATAAGAAAACCTTATGCTGAACGTCTTGCTAATCTTGAAAATACAATTTCAGTTTTCGGTCTTTATGCCGTCATGAAAGAAAATGCTTTTCCTTACAAAGAATCGAATTATTATCATTACAGAAATGATAATGTCTGGACTATTGAATCATATGATGAAGCTGTATGGCCTGAAAACTTTTTTCTTTCTGTAGCTTCACCGACAGATGACGGAAAATGGGCTCGGGGTGTGAATGTACTCTGTTATATGAAATATGACGAAGTCGAAAAATGGAATGATACTTCCGTAGGCAAACGTGGTGATGATTATAAAGCATTTAAAGAGAAAAAAGCACAAGCTCTGATTAAGCTTATCGAGGAAAGATTTCCAGGATTTTCCGGCATGATTGATTCATATTATACTTCAACACCTCTCACTTATCGCGATTACACGGCAACAGTACGCGGATCGATGTATGGAATATTTCATGATTCAAAAGATTTTATGCGTTCCCATCTTTCAGTTAAAACGAAAATACCGAATCTGTTTTTAGCGGGACAGAATGTGAGTCTTCATGGTGTACTTGGCGTCACGATAAATTCAATTGTTGCCTGCGGCAGTATACTGGGGCTTGATTCACTTATGCAAAAAATAGGAATTAAATAATGGATGGATTGTAATATGTCTAATTATGATGTCGTGATTGTTGGCAGCGGACTTGGAGGTCTTGCATGCGGATGTATTCTGTCAAAAGAAGGTCTGAATGTATGCGTTGTCGAAAAACATTTTCAGATAGGCGGTTGTCTGCAGACTTTTAAAAGAGACAATTGCGTATTCGACACGGGGATGCATTATATTGGAAGCATGGATGACGGTCAGGTGTTGAATCAGCTGTTTAAATATTTCAATGTAATGGATAAACTGAAACTTAAGAAGCTTGATGACGGATGTTTTGACCGTATCAATTTTCATGCTGATTCAAAAGATTACGATTATGCAATCGGTTATGACAGATTTAAAGAAACAATGCTGGGCTATTTTCCTGAAGAATCAGCTGCGCTTGATAAATATATCTCGAAGATTAAAGAAATTACATCGTCGCTCAAGCCTTATAATCTGCGTGAAATTGACAGTGCGATGAATATGATAAACAGCGAATATCTGATGCAGAGTGCTTCAGGTTTTATTGATTCCTGTACTGATAATATAATGTTAAGAAATATTCTCGGCGGAACAAATCCTCTTTATGCCGGAGAGCGTAATGTTTCTCCGATTTATATTCATGCAGTAATCAATAATCATTTCATAGAAAGTGCATACCGTTTTGTTGACGGAGGTGATCAGCTTGCATCACTTCTTGCAGGAGAAATACGGAATAATGGCGGAACTGTATTAACGAAAAAAAAAGTTGTAGAGTTTATATCAAGTCCGGAAGGAATATCAGGAATTAAAACTGCTGACGGAGATGTTATCGAAGGAAAACACTTTATTTCAAACATTCATCCTGCAGAAACGTTGAAGATGACTGATTCATCTTTTATAAAAAATGCATACCGCATCCGGGTTTCATCAGCACCGAATACTCCATCAACTTTCTGTTTATACGCTTCTTTTAAACAAAACAGTTTTAAATATATGAATCACAATTATTACTGTTACGGAACAGATGATATATGGAGCGGAATGAATTATAATGATAAAACATGGCCGAAAGGATACATGCTGCTTACACCCGCTTCATCAAAATCTGAGGTTTGGGCGGACTGCGGAATTATTATGACATATATGAGTTATGATGATGTTAAGAAATGGGATGATTCATATGTTGAAAAGCGCGGTGATGAGTATCGGGACTTTAAAAAAGAGAAAGCAGAAAAGCTGCTTGATAGTGTTGAAGAGCGTTTCCCGGGTTTCAGGTCCAAAATAAATAATTATTATACTTCATCACCTCTTACTTATCGTGATTATACCGGAACATACCGCGGTTCAATTTACGGTGTTATGAAAGACTGTAATAATCCGCTGGCATCTTATATTCCTACTAAAACAAAGATTCCAAATCTTTATATGACGGGAAAAAATATTAGTATTCATGGAGTTCTTGGTGTAACCATATGTTCTCTTTTAACCTGCGGTGAGATATTAGGTTTTAATAATATAATTAGAAAGGTGCGCAATGCGTAGAAGATTTCTTAAAATTGCAAAATACTCTTCAGCAGGTTTTGCTGTATTGACTGTTGTTTTTTTTGTTTATCTGTATTTTTCAGTAATGCTGCATGAGCCTGCACCGGACAATAGATCTATTGAAAAAGAATCCCCTGTTTTGATAAACGGATCCCTGTATTCATTCGGGAAAAGCAGAATCAGGAAAAGCGAAAATGGCTTATGGGAGATGTATATCGAAGGTGACCCGTATGAGAGAGGAGTTGCAGCCGGGAAGTTGTCTTCAGCCCTAGTTGGTCTTCAGGAAAAATATTTTATTGATCAGATTAAGGTGATGATTCCATCAGATACGTATCTGAATATTTTAAAAGTATTCGTCGCATGGTTTAATCGTGATCTGGATAAATATATCAAACAGGAATATCTTTCGGAAATATACGGAATATCACGTTCGGCACCTGATGCATATGACTATATCGGACCGAAATATCAGAGAATGCTTAATTATCACGGTGCTCATGATATAGGACATGCTCTGGTAAATATGCATCTTGTGGGATGTACTTCATTTTCAGTAAAAGGTTCATATACTTCAGATGGGAAGATGCTTATCGGCCGTAATTTCGATTTCAATATGGGTGATGATTTTGCGAAAGACAAGATCGTAGCGTTTTACGCGCCGTCATCAGGTTATAAATATATGATGGTCACTTGGGGCGGAATGACGGGTGTGGTTTCCGGAATGAATGAAGCCGGATTGACAGTCACGATAAATGCAGCTGAAAATGATATACCGAAATCTGTTGCGACACCTATAGCATTAATTGCCAGAGAAATACTGCAGTATTCACAAAATATTGACGAGGCGTATTCAATAGCCTCAAAAAGAAAATCATTTGTAGCGGAATCAATAATGATCGGATCTGCAAAAGATAAGAAAACAATTATAATTGAAAAGAAGCCCGATAAAACTGATATTTATGATACAGGGAATGATCTTATAATCTCAACAAATCATTTTCTAAAGAATAAGGCTCCCATTCAGGAAGAGTCATCCGTCTACAGGTTCGACCGTGTTAATGAGATGATATCAGGAAAGAAAGGGATGAAAGTTGATGACGTCGCGGATATATTGCGTGATATGAACGGAAAGAACGGCGCTGATATAGGTAAAGGAAACGAAAAGACGATTAATCAGCTCCTTGCTCATCATTCGATTATTTTTAAGCCGGAAGATCTTATTGTCTGGGTTTCAACATCTCCGTATCAATTCGGAAAATATGCCGCATATGATCTGAAGAAAGTATTTTCAAAATTCGCAAAACTTCAGAAGGATAAAGAGATAAATGAGTTTGATAAACAGATTGGAGAAAGTAGAGTTTTAATAACGAAACAATTTTCAGATGCAATGGAATATAAGCGCTTAACAGGTGTTATTAAATCTGCAATTAGTAATAGAAATGTATTTGCGGATGCGGAAATTGACTTGTATGTGAAAACAAATCAGCAAATGTATCTGGTATATCAGCTGGTCGGTGATTATTATTATTCGCGTAATGATTTTGTTAATGCCAAAAAATATTATTCTACTGCTATGACTAAAGAAATAGCACGATTGTCCGAACGTAAAAAGATTGAGGAATCGATCTTGAAATGTGATGAGAAAAAATAGTTTAAGGAAGTTGATATGCGCATTCCTGAAATAGAATTTGCTTCTGCAGAAGAGATAGAAAAATGCCAGAATGAAAAACTCATTGAGACTGTTTTGTATCTTAACAGTAATTCGAAATTTTATCAGGAAATGTTTCAGCGTAATAATATCAATCCTTCTGATATAAAGACTGTTTCAGATCTGAAAAAAATTCCATTTACTTCCAAAGATGATCTCCATAACCGCAATGAAGATTTTATATGCATCAGTAAAGATCAGATTTCAGATTATGTGACAACTTCCGGTACAATAGGCGATCCGGTTACATTTGCTCTGACTGACAGAGATCTTGACCGTCTCGCATATAACGAATATATATCATTCATATGTGCAGACGGTTCAAATGAAGATATCTATCAGCTGATGTGCACTCTTGATAGAAGATTCATGGCGGGGCTTGCATACTTTCTCGGCATAAGAAAACTTGGTGCGGGAATTATCAGAGTGGGTAACGGACTTCCTGAACTTCAATGGGATACGATTAAACGAATCAAACCTACTGCGCTTGTCGGAGTTCCTTCTTTCATTTTAAAGATGATTGAGTATGCAGAACATAATGGTATTGACTGTAATGAAACTTCAGTAGTAAAAGCAATATGCATTGGTGAAAATATCAGAAAAAGCGATTTCAGCTACAATACTCTCGGAAAAAATATAACAGATAAATGGAATATTAAGCTTTATTCAACATATGCTTCTACAGAAAAAGGAACATCGTTTACAGAATGCGGTGCCGGAACAGGCGGACATCTGCATCCTGAATTGATTATTGCTGAAGTGATCGATGAGAATGGAAATGATGTCGGCGAAGGTGAAACAGGAGAACTGGTGTTTACCACTCTCGGTGTTGAAGGGATGCCGCTTCTTCGTTACAGATCCGGTGACCTTTGCCAGTATTTTTCTTCTCCATGTGAATGCGGAAGAAATACGTTAAGACTCGGACCGATCATCGGAAGACGGCATCATATGATAAAATACAGAGGTACTACCTTATATCCGCCTGCGTTGTATGATGTACTTGATTCAATTAATGAAGTCATCATTTATTATGTTGAAGTTTTCACAAATGAAATCGGAACAGATGAGATTCTCATTCATGTAAATTCAAAAGGGGATCATCAGAAAATTGAATCATTAATTAAAGATAAGATACGTGCAAAGGTGAGAGTTGCGCCTAAGATTGTTTTCGAAGAAAGTGAAACTATACGGAAAATAGTATTTCCTGAATTAAGCAGAAAATCTCAGAAATTTTTAGACAGAAGATTATAAATTGAAACTTTTAAAAAAGATTTCTCTGATGATATTATTTTCTGTATCAATTGTTTGTGATGCAAATGCGGAAAATGCTGTTAATAATCTTGTGAAAATAACAGAATCAGATAACGGATAAAGAAATTGTGTACAATGAAGGTATTAACCTGACACATTTCTCCGGAAATAAGAAATAAGTATCTGCTTTAAATCGAATCATCAATTTCTATTCCGTCAATAAAAGTCCGGTAAGAACTTTTTATACAT